>Ga0256406_1005323_pt1 | contig 13853 bp, 11 predicted proteins | sample RumenRJG_03DNA_FD_185986 | JGI IMG/M metagenome (GOLD analysis project Ga0256406, IMG submission 185986) | Bovine rumen microbial communities from Lethbridge, Alberta, Canada - RJG_03 | ecosystem: Host-associated > Mammals > Digestive system > Stomach > Rumen | place: Canada: Alberta | collected...
TGAGCATTGTCTCCGAGCGCATGCGCAAGCGCCGCCAGCTTGCCGCAATCCCTCGGTCCTTGGACGAGCAGGCACGGAAAAGACCTTGCGGCCCTTCCAATGGTGCCCTCAACCGTCCTTGCGATGTGCATGCCCGCCTCCTGGGGATCTGTCCGTGATCTTGCAATGCGCTTTTGCCTGAGCGTCCGATGCAAGCGGAGCGCAAAACCTCAGATGACCTTCAATCTTGCAGCATGGAGACGTACAGTCCAAGCATGAAAGTCGATCTTCGTCACCAATCGCGCAAAAAACCGCGCGACCTTTGATCACATATTTCAACGCCCTGATCGCTCAGGCCGCGCCAGACCGTAATTTTTGCGCAAAAATTCGCGCAAACACAGGCGTTCTAGGGAAACCGGTCTTTCGGCACCGTTTGCGGATTTGTGGCTGAAATCGGTCAAAACTGCTCAATCAAACTTAAAACGCCCGCGCAACCTGCTCGTTTCAAATTCATCCTCTCCTTATTATTGCCTGTTTTTCAAGTTGTAAAGCCATAAACAGCCAATATACTGAAATCAGTCACAAGGAGGAAAGCCATGGCCCAATGCGTCGTAATCGCCGACGATCTCACAGGCGGCAACGCCACCGGGGTGCAGCTGCGCCAGAGCAACTTCAACGCGGTGAGCGTGCTCTCGCTCGACGGCATCAAGAAAGGCGAGCGCCCGGACTGCGACTGCCTCATCTACCCGACCGATTCGCGCGCCGTCCCGCCCGAGGAGGCCTACCGCCGCGTCAACGAGGCGTGCAAGGCCCTGATGTCGCCTGACGTGCGCGTCTACTCAAAGCGCATCGACTCGACGCTGCGCGGCAACATCGGAGCCGAGACCGACGCGATGCTCGACGCACTGGGCGATAAGGACCGCGTGGCGCTCGTCGTGCCATCGTTCCCAAGCTCGGGCCGCACCGTGGTCGGCGGCTACCTCATGGTCAACGGCGTGCTGCTCCACCACACCGACATCGCGATCGACCCGAAGTGCCCGGTTAAGGTCTCGCGCGTGCGCGACGTGCTCGCATCCCAGACCCGCAGGAGCATCGGGGAGATCTGCTGCGACGACCTCATGCACGGCAAGCACGCCCTGGCGCAGATAATCCAGGGCCAGGCGGCGGCAGGGCGCCGCATCATCGTCTTCGATGCGCTGACCCAGGAGGATCTCGACCTCATCGCCGACGCCACCATCACCTCGGGCCTCAAGGTGCTCGCCGTGGACTCAGGCGCCTTCACCGGCGCCCTGGCGCGCAAGGCCCTGACCCCCTCGCGCGGCAAGAACCTCTCGCGCATCCTCGTGGTGGTCGGAAGCGTCCACCCCTCGACGGCAGCCCAGGTCAGGCACCTGAAGCTTGCCCAGAGGACGGTAAGCGAGGTCGTGCGCACCGCCGAGTTCCTGGAGTCGCCGCAGCGCCGCGAGGCTGAGATCGAGCGCGTGGCCAAGTCGATCATCCAGGATCACGGCAAGTTCCCGGTGAGCACGGTGACGGGCGACGGACTCGATCCTGACAAGCGCATCGACTTCAACGCCGCCATGAAGAAGCTCAAGCTCCCGCTTGAGGGCGTAAGCTCGATCATCAACACCGCCTTCGCCGAGATAGTCGAGCGGATCTTCAAGGGGACGCCGGACTTCCGCGGCATCTACTGCTGCGGCGGCGACATCACGGTCGCAGTCTGCTCGCGCATGCGCTCCCAGGGCATCGCCCTGATGGACGAGGTGCTGCCGCTTGCAGCCTACGGACAGGTGATAGGGGGCGCCATGGACGGCTGCCACATCGTCACCAAGGGCGGATCGCAAGGCGGGCCCGAGGCGCTCACCGAATGCGTCAATTACTTGAAGAAGCGCCTGATGGTCTGACCGGCGCTTCACGAAACGAAACCTAAAGGAGAAAACTGCAATGGCAAAACCGCTGATAGCCCTGACAATGGGCGATCCGGCCGGGATCGGGCCTGAGATCACCGCAAGGTGCGTGGCATCCGAGGAGGCGCTTTCAGTGGCCTACATGGTCACCGTGGGCGACAAGGGGGTGATGGAGAAGGCCATCAGGATCACGGGCGCGCCCGTGGAGATCAACGTCATCTCCGACCCCTCCGAGGGGCGCTACGAGAAAGGCGTGCTGAACCTCATCGACCTTCACAACATCGACCTCTCGAAGTTCGAGTACGGCAAGGTCTCGGCCATGTGCGGCAAGGCGGCCTACGCCTACATCGCCAAGGCCATCGAGCTTGCGCTGGCGCGCAAGGTCGCGGCGGTCGCCACGGCCCCCATCAACAAGGAGTCGCTGCGCGCAGGCGGGATCCCCTACATCGGCCACACCGAGATCTTCGGGGCGCTCACGCACACCGACGATCCGCTGACCATGTTCGAGACCCGCGGGCTGCGGGTGTTCTTCCTGACGCGCCACGTCTCGATGCTCGAGATGCTCGGCATGATCAAGAAGCCGCGCATCAAGGACTACGTAAACCGCTGCACGAAGATGCTCCGCCAGCTCGGCGTCACCTCCGGCACCATGGCGGTCGCGGGCTTGAACCCGCACTCGGGCGAGCACGGGCTCTTCGGGTGGACCGAGGTCAACGTCATCGCCCCGGCGGTCGAGGAACTCAAGGCCGAGGGCTTCGATGTCGCAGGCCCGATCCCCGCCGACTCAGTGTTCCACCAGGCCTACATCGGCAAGTACAACAGCGTGCTCTCGCTGTACCACGATCAGGGTCACATAGCCACCAAGACGCTCGATTTCGAGCGCACCATCTCGGTCACCGGAGGCATGCCGATCCTGAGGACATCGGTCGACCACGGCACCGCGTTTGACATCGCGGGCACCGGGAAGGCGGGCGCGGTGAGCATGATCGAGTCGGTCGTGCTCGCATCTAAGTACGCGCCCTCGTTCAACGCGTAAAAAAAACTTAGAAAAAACAATCAAGCAAAGGCAATCTAAGGAGACACATATGCTCGAAGGATTAAGCGGCGACCGCATGCTGCTGGGCCTCGTAATCGGCCTCGCGCTGCTCATCTTCATGGTGCTCAAGACCAAGATCCACAGCTTCATGGCCTTGATCATCGCCACCGTGGTCATCGGCGTGGTGGGCGGGATGCCGCTCACGAACGTCAAGTTCCCCGATGGCAACACCCTGGGCATCATCAGCTCGATCACCAAGGGCTTCGGAGGAACCCTGTCAAGCATCGGCATCATCATCGGCTTCGGCGTGGTGATGGGGCAGATCTTCGAAGTGAGCGGCGCGGCCAAGCGCATGGCCTACTGCTTCCTGAAGCTCTTTGGCAAGCGGCATGAGGAGGAGGCGATGGCGATCACCGGCTTCTTCGTGTCGATCCCGATCTTCTGCGACTCGGGCTTTGTCATCCTCTCGCCTATAGCCAAGGCCATCTCGTCGGTCGTCAAGAAGTCGGTCATCGCCCTGGGCGTGGCCCTCGCAGGCGGCCTCGTGATCACCCACTCGCTGGTCCCGCCCACCCCGGGCCCGCTGGGAGTTGCAGGCATCTTCAACGTCGACGTGGGCAAGTTCATCCTCATCAACCTCTGCCTCGCCATCCCGATGACCATCGGCGTGATCATCTACGCCAGGACCTACATCACCAGGACCTTCAGCGTGATTCCTGGCGGCAACGGCGATCTCGTCAAGGTCTCGCCCTCTGACTACGATCCCGACGCGATCACGGAGCAGGACGAGGAAGGGCTTCCCAGCGCCTTCGTCTCGTTCGCCCCGCTCGTGCTGCCGATCATCCTGATCCTGCTCAACACCGTGCTCTCTGCGCTGAAGCTCACCACCGGCGCCTTCAGCGTGCTGGTCTTCCTGGGCCAGCCGATCATCGCCGTGGGCCTCGGCCTGCTCGTGGCGCTCTTCACGCTCACCCGCGGCATGGACAGGGACACGGTCCTGCGCAACATCGAGAAGGGCATGTCCCAGGCCGGCATCATATTGCTGGTCACCGGCGGCGGCGGCGCGCTCGGGCAGATCATCAAGGACTCGGGCCTCGGCAACTACATCGCCCAGGGCCTGGCCGCGGCCTCGGTCCCGCTCATCATCCTGCCGTTCCTCATCGCGACCCTCGTTAGGTTCATCCAGGGCTCCGGCACCGTCGCCATGGTGACCGCAGCCGGCATCTGCGCCCCGATCATCAGCGCCGGCGGCGACAGCATGATGCTCGGCGCCATCGCCTGCTGCTGCGGCTCGCTGTTCTTCAGCTACTGGAACGACTCGTTCTTCTGGGTGGTCAACCGCCTGCTCGGCGTGAGCCTGCCCAAGGATCAGATCAAGGTCTGGTCAATCCCGACCACCATCGCCTGGGCGATCGGCGGCATCGAGGTCCTGATCCTCGGCATCTTCATGTAGTACTTGTTTCCCGGAAAGGAAGAGGTCGCGGCGGCCATTGGCCGCCGCCTTTTTGTCTGCGCCTTACGCGCGGATCACGCGCACCCCGAGCTTTTCGATCTCGGCTGCCACGTCGTCAGGCAGCCCGGCGTCGGTCACGACGCAGTCGAGATCCTGCACTCCGCAGACGCGGCACATCGCGGTGGCGCCGTACTTGCCGCTGTCGGCCACCAGCACCTTGAGGGCGGGGTGGGAGAGCATGGCCTTCTTGAGCTCAACCTTCTCAGGGCTTGGGGTCATGATCCCGTAGCCAAGGCTCCAGGCGTTGCAGGCGATGAAGCACACGGAGGGGATGATCGAGGACACGCACTCCACGGCGCGGCTGCCCACGCAGGACTGCGAGGCGCGGTCGAGGGCGCCGCCTGAGAGCTCCACGTTCACCTTGGAAAGGCCTGAAAGGGCAAGCGCCACGTGCAAATCGGGCGTGTAGACGGTAAGCGGCATGTCGGGGATCGAGCGCGCCAGTTCAAGCGCCGTGGTGCCGGCGTCGATGATGGCGCTGCCGCCTTCCTTGAGCAGGGCGGCAGCGGCGCGGCCGATGCGCTCTTTCTCCTCTGGGTGCTGCATCGACTTCTCCTCGGTCGAGGGCTGGGCAGGGACGTAGCGCGAGAGCGTGGCACCGCCGTGGATCCTGATGACCGAGCCGCGCCTTGCAAGCGAGGCAAGGTCGCGCCTGACCGACGATGCCGACGATCCGGTGAGCCTCTGCAGCTCCTCGACCGTCACGAGGTTGTGCACGTGCATGTACTCAAGGATCGCAGCGATCCGCGATTGCGTCATGAATGGCTCCTTAGCCTCAGAAAACGTCGGCATGAAGGATCTTAAGGTGCGCCAGCGCCTGCGCCTAAGCGCGCCGTTGCGGATTTGCAAGGACGTGCACAAACGCGCCGCCAATCAGCATAAGGCTGCTTCCGGCAAGCTGGTTGGATTGCTGATTGTCCTTGGTTGAACATCTGCCGGCCAATGGTTGATTAGCTGAATCTGCCTTATCTATCAGTACAAAGCTTGGCGCGTCACGATGTTGTTGTCGCCTTTTCCGCCTTCCCGCGTGGTTTTCAAAACTCGAATCCTCAGTATGCGTGCTGATTGTAAACACGTGATATCAACCTGAAAGTTTGCGGTTTGGTTACACGATCACTTGATCACGCCGAGCTTTTGTAAATAAAGTCTGTCCCTTGAAGTGATCTCTGTCCGCCAGCGTCTGGTACCGGCATCTGTTTTGACGGTAGTTTCCTCGGTGCAGTCGAACCATGTCAATTGGTTATGCAGTGACTGATTGTCTATCCAGCTTAAAAGCTTCTTCTCTTTTTTCAAGTTCTCCTGACTGTCGTGTATTGGATCTCCGGTCGGCTTGCCCAATTGTTCCTTGAGTTCTTTGATTTTTGTGTACATAAAACTCAGGTAGCCCAAGGCTATGAACTGTACAAGCATTCTTCCCTTCAGAGTATCGCAATTCCATACTCGGGGACGATAGCCGTCAACGTATTCTTTATCCAATTTAAAGAACTCTTCAATGCGTTCCCGCTTGCGGTATTTTCTCAGTACTTCAAAGCAGTCCTTTTCATGATTGCTGATCAATACAAACAGACCGTAGTATTTAGCCCTTTCATCCATGGCGGTCACGTTCAGGGCGACGTTGATCTTATTTTCCCTGCGCCTGATGATTAGATATTTATCGATGAACCTCTGGGCCGCGTCAGAGAATTCAGTATTCCCGGAGATGAGTTGCTCTTTTAATTCGCTGATGCGGCGAAAGTCATTAGCGCTGTCAATCTGCTCTTTGGACGCGGAACGATAGACATGCAGGTACAGTCGGTATTCCCTGCTTTCATTCTCTCCCTTAGCGAGGTTCTTTGAAGAGCGTTGTCTCGTCCATGAAAATTCATGTTTTACAGGAATGGTGATCCCGTGGATCTGAAGCTCATCGAAAGGACATACGCTCATACAGCTGTTCAGTTTAAAGAGCTCCGGATCTATAGCCTGACGGATCCAATTGATCCTGGCGCTTGGACATGAGGTTATAAAATCCGTATGAGTACGCAAAAGGGTAAGCAGATTTGCCTCTGAGTAATAACCGGAATCTGTAATGAGTTGCGGCCGCTTTAAGTTAAGCACGTCAAGCTGCCTTACCGCGTTCTCAATGGAAATGACATCAGGGATATTCCCGGGCTCTTTGGCAAAGGCAATCGGCTGATGATTTTCAACGGAGTAAAGGGTTAGCAACTTGATGGTATTGAGTTCATCGCCGTCTTTGTTAAACCCCTGTCTGGCTTCTATCTGATTAACCGAGTGTGTGGAAATCGTGGTGGAATCGAACGCCACGGAATCATGCTCGGATAAATGAGCCGCCCGGTTTATAAAGTAGCCCTGGGAGTAGTCTTCGTTTTTGCCCAGAAGCTCAAAAAGTTTATGGCAGTCACATTCACTTATAAAGCCATCAGCAGGGACGGGATGAGTGAGCTGCCAATTTTCAAATCCGGCTATAGTTCCGTGTCCTGAGGATGCCAGATATCTTGCTACCGATATTACCTTAGGCGCCACCCCTCTCATGACGGAAGCAAGATCATCATCGATTCCTGAGCTTTTACCAATCCATTCAAGGATCTCAGTCATTCCGATATGTTTTCTTGAAGCTCGCATAAGTTCCATTTCTGCTCTGGTGCGACGAGCCCTGGTCTTAACAATTTCCCCTGTAGTTGGATCTTTCTTACCCAGAAGCTCCATTTTAATGGTCTTGGTCTTTTTGGTTTCCCTGTCGTATTGAGTGGTACGACTATAAATATAGACATCACCATTTTTTTGATGGTGTTCGACGGTACTTATATGAGTTTTACCGGTAAAAGCGCGGGGCATGGGAACTTCCTAAACATGTTACTATATACAAACTATAGTATATAGTAACACTATATAAAAGTAAATAAAAAAGTGGCCTAATTGACCACTTTCAGTCATACTCTCAGAGAGTTCTCTTCAATAGAACATAAAAACACACTTTTAGTGTTACCTTGTTTGTAAACTTTCAGGATATCAACTGTTCCAATCATCACATATATCTAAATACACGCATATTAAATATTGATTATCAGATCTCATGGGCTTATAATTTGTACATGGACAAAGGCGTTCAGGGCTTTGGAGGATTGCACATGGATCTTGCGAAAACCGGCTATTCCCTTGTGAGGACAGGCGATCTGCTCGATTCGCTCCAGAAGGGCTCCATCATCATGGAGGGCGCGAGATCATGGAGCGCCAGCGCTGTCGCATCCTTCATAAAGGCCTTAAGCAGCCAGCATCCGATGCCTCCGCTGGTTTTCCTGCAATCTGGCGGTGGCAAGTGCCTGGTAGTAGACGGGCGCCACCGCCTGACCGCCATGCTCGGCGCCTTCCGCGGCAGGAAGGTGCTGTGCGATAACGGGGAGGAATGCGCACTCAGGATCTTCTTAAATCCATTTACCGGCGATTTTGCCTATGCTGCCAGAGGGAAGGATCCCGAGTTTCTTGGATCGATCTCAAGGCTTGCCTTCGCATCAAGGCTCGGCAATGCCTCGGCCTTTGCCGAGGACTTCGCATCGGGCCTTGGCAGGTCGAGCCACATTTCGTCGGCCTGGGATCAGGAGGCCATAGACAGCGCCGTGGACAAGCTCCTTTCCCTTGAAGATATTAAGCTGCCTGTCTGCGTGCTTCCGCGCTGCATGGAGTTCGGCGAGATCGTCAGGATCTACAGGCAAGCCAACGCGTCCTTAGGAGACGGCAAGGAACTCTGTTCCCGCGAGGAAGCCCTGGCGTCCGATCTCATGGGGGTTGGCGATCCCTCGTCCATGCGCGTCATCGAGCTTTTCCTCGCAGACGTTGCTGGCAACGATGAATTCCCCGCTTTCAAGCAATCCACATGCAGGCTCATCAAGCAGGCATCCCTGGTGACATTCGGCAAGAACGACGCCAGGCGCGCCCTTGCCGCCTGCCATGGGGCGGCCAATGAGCTTGGTCTTTGCGATCTTGCACTCCTTGGCAAGGACGAGCGCGAGATGAACGCCTCGTTGATGCGGGATGCATTGAATGTGGTCGGGGATCCTGAGATCTGGAACGATTTCACAAGGCTTTTTGCCCAGTCGGGCTTTGTAAACCAGGTCTTGCTGCCGCCAGGGCGCGTCATGGACGCGATGTACGCAGCCTACGCCTGCGGCAGGCGGCGCTCCGGAGTCTCCCGCCAGGCCCTCGACCCGCTCATGCGCAAGTGGATCTTCCTGTCATGCGCCAAAGATCTCTGGAACGGCGCAGTCGAAGGGCTTGCCGGGCTTGGCCTCCCGCTTGGCGATCTTGCGCTCATGGCAGATCCCCAGGACTTCATCGAGCTTTTCCGCAAGAGCCTTGAGAGCCTGGAAGATGCCGACTTCTTCAGCGCCAAGGTGCCTAGGATGATCTCCGAGGCGACCGACGCTTCTGGGATGTGGACTGCGTTCAACGCGGCCCTGAACATCCTTGGCTCCAAGGTGCTGTTCTCAGACAAGCTCCAGCGCGAGGAACCGCATTGCGGCAGTATCTCGATCCCGCACGACGGATCGCCGCTGCCGCCAAAGCGGCTTACGCGCCACCACATCTTTCCCCAGGCCTATCTCAGGAAAATAGGGGATGAGGAGTACAAGATGCGCAACCTGATGGCAAACCAGACGATGCTTGAGTCTGACACCAACGTCGCGATTGGAAAGTCAGCGCCAGCGTTCTACTCTGGGCGCTATAAGTACCTGCTCGGCAAGGCGGATTACAACCGGTCCTGCCTCGACAACGCGATTCCGCCTAACTTCGGCGATATGCTCTTCAGGCAATTCTTAAGCGAGCGCGGAAAGCTCATGGCAAAAACCATCGAGAAGGCCTGGGCCAAGCTCTCGATGGGCATGCAGGCGCCGATGTCGGGCGGAGCATCATGCCAGGATTCAAGCGAGCCTCAGTTTGAGTATGTGGATTGTTCCAGGTTCCTCGCCTGAGTCCCGGACGCAGCAGGAGGCTTTTGTGTGCGGCGCGCCTTGCGCCGCTCATGCCTTAGGCTTCACCGCCTTGCAGCGCAGGCGCACGTAGTCAGCATGCCAGATCCCGCGATCGAGCAGGCTGGGCCTAAGATCCTCGACGGCCTCGGCGATGATCTCGTCCTTCACATCACCAGCCACTCCCTCGAAAGGCTTCTTCACGAACATCCTGATCCAGTCTGAAAGCCCGTCGTCACCTGACAGCGGCGTCCAGCGGTCGAAGAGCCAGGCGGCCTCGATCTTGAAGCCCGCCTGCTCGAGCAGCGGCGCGTACTCGCCGATGGACGGGAAGTAGAAGGGCATGGCGTATGAGAGGGAGCGCTTTGCATAGGCCCTGGCGAGCGCGCCGTGGATCATGGCGTTGTTACCCTTGCCGCCCATCTCGAACACGAACTGCCCGACGTTCTTCAGCGCATCAAAGACGCAGCCGAGCATCCTCGGTTGCAGCCTCTTGTCTATCCAGTGGAAGACCGCGTTTGAGAAGATCACGTCCACCGGCGCCTCGAGCTTGAACGAGGTGGCGTCGCCCACGGCAAAGCGCAGCTCAGGATGCGATGCCTTGGCTGCCTTGATCTGGCTCTCGGAGCCATCGATGCCGAACGCATCAAGCCCTGCATCCTTGAGCTTCTGCGTGAGCGCGCCGTTGCCGCATCCGAGATCGAGGCAGGTCATCCCAGGCCTGGCCTCTAGCAGGCCTAAGAGCGCCTCCCCGTAGCCTGCCACATACGAGAAGCTCTTTGCGTACTTGCCAGCGTCCCATGCGATGTTCGCCATGATCCCTCTTGAAATAAGCAAGGCCCCGCAAGCGGGGCCGTCGTGGGCCTATGTCTTAGGGTGCCACAAAAACAGGAGGCTGGCGCGATGCCAGTCTCCTCAAAGCGGCCAGGCCGCATTCAGGCAATTTGATCAGCCAAGGTTCCTGGCCACGAAGTCCCAGTTGATGTGGGCGACGAAGTCCTTTAAGTAGTCCGGACGGCGGTTCTGGTAGTCGAGGTAGTAGGCGTGCTCCCAGACATCGACCGTCAACAGGGGCTTGAGGCCGTCGGTGAGCGGGTTGCCGGCGTTCGAGGTGTTGACGATCTTAAGGGAGCCGTCCTTGTCCTCGACCAGCCAGGTCCAGCCTGAGCCGAAGTTGCCCGCAGCGCTCTTTGCAAACTCATCGGTGAACTTCTCAACCGAGCCGAAAGCCTTCTCAAGCGCGGCCTTGAGCTTTGCAGGAACCGCCACGGCCTTGGGGCTTATGCCATCGAAGTAGAAGCCGTGGTTCCAGGCCTGGGCTGCGTTGTTGAACAGCGGCCCCTTGGCCTTCTTGATGATCTCCTCAAGGCTCTTGCCCTCGAACTCGGTGCCGGCGGCAAGCTTGTTGGCGGTGTCGACATAGGCCTTGAAGTGCTTGTCGTGGTGGAAGTTCAGGGTGTTCTCGGAAATGAAGCCGAGCGCGTTCTTTGCATAAGGCAGATCGGGAAGGGTGAATGCCATGGTGGTGTCTCCTTTTTTCTTTTGAATCTGTTTCGTATGGCTTCAGAGTACATCATTTAACTGATAACGATTCTCATTTGCAAAAAGATTGTATCAAATCGAATTTGAGCTGAAGCCTCTTTCCACGATTGTAGGCGATCGCCTTGAACGATGCCGTGACGCGATCAGCAGTAGGGGCGTCTCCTTGTCTGACAGGCATCGGAAAATCAAGGAGGTACGCAAGCTGATCCGCGCCCTTAAGGCCTTTGCCTTGAGCGCCATGCATGCTGCCTTGATGTGCCAATCTATCAAAATGCCTAAAAAGCATTTAGAATAAGATAATATTCTTATAATGAGCAAAACAGCGCAGGCTTGCTGCCACGCGGCTGAAAGGAGGCCTTCCATGGCTGCGATGAAAATGCTCAAGGGCGCCTTGCTGTGCGCCGCGCTGCCGATCGGCCTTGCTGGCGCGGCAAGCGGGGCTGCAGCGGAGGATGCCATGAGGATCAGCGTATCGGACGGCTTGAACGAAGCCGTGTTTGAACTAGTTGAAACCAAGGCGGCAAAGTCGCTCTACGCGATGCTGCCTTTCACCGTCAAGGTTGAGAATTACTCTGACAACGAGAAGATCTTCTACCCGCCAAGTAAGGTTGAAACAGGAGCCTCGGAGATAGAGTCTGCCTGCCCCGCAGGCACGCTCGCGCTCTTCTCGCCATGGGGCAACGTGGTGATGTTCTACGGTCCGGCGCCCAAGTACCCGGGGCTCTATGTCCTGGGCAAGGCGGTCTCGGGCGAAGGCAAGATAAAATCGATGTCAGGAAGCATCACCGCGAGCAAGGCCAACTGACGCCTGTGGCGTCGCGGCGCGGGGAAGCACCCTTTGATGCGGCAGCTTCTCTGTGCCTCATGCAGGATGCGAAGGAATTTCCATGGGCGGAATAGATAGTCCTTATGTCACGCTCTCGTGCAGGATCAGGATGCCTGCGGTCGGGCTTGGCACCTGGAGCCTTAAAGGCAGCGCCGGCATCGACGCGATGCTCAAGGCCCTCGAGCTTGGCTACAGGCTCCTCGATACCGCGACTTACTACCGCAACGAGCGCGAGGTCGGGGAGGCGGTGCGGCAGTCGGGGATCCCGCGCGAGGAGATCTTCATCACCACCAAGATCTACCCCACCGAATACGGCCGCCCCGACGAGGCGCTCGAGGGATCCTTGGACAGGCTCGGATTGGGCTATGCCGACATGGCGATGCTCCACCATCCCGCAGCAGACGACCTCAGGGCCTGGGGCGCCATCGAGCGCGCGATAGCCCAGGGCGAGGCGCGCTGCGGCGGACTCTCCTGCTACAGCCCATCCCAGGCCCGCGACTTCATGGCCCGCGTCAAGGTGCGTCCGCAAGTCGTGCAGAACGAGATCCATCCTTACTTCCAGGATGCCGCATCCGTGCGGGGGCTCCAAGATCTCGGCCTTGCCGTGCAGTCCTGGTACCCGCTGGGCGGGCGCGGGCATGTGCGCAGGATCCTGAAGGACAAGACAATCGTCGCCATCGCGCAGGCCCACGGAGTGTCTCCATCGCAGGCGGTGCTTCGCTGGGAGCTTCAGCGCGGGATCATGGTGATCCCAGGATCGTCGGATGAAAAGCACCTTCGGGAGAACCTCGATCTCTTCTCGTTTGAGCTAAGTGAAGATGAGATGGCCCGCATGGCCGCGCTCGAGCGCGGGGAGAAGCACGGCTGGGCATGAGAAGGCGGGGCGGGTCTTCATCAAAACCGCGCCAAAGTCTGAAACTCTCCTCTTTGCGGTGGCAAGGAGCGTCCTGCTCGCCCATAATGCTCTCATGCCATCTACGCTTTGAGGAGCAGGGGGATCAGATGCGCCACCAGAAGACAATGACGTTCGCCTTCGCAAAAGGCAGGCCCGTCCTGGTAGATGATGAAAATGGCGCCGAGGTTGGCACCGATGCTGCAGGCACGCAAGTAGAGCTCGCGCCCCACGTCTTCTTGTCGATTGTCAAATCAGAGCTGATGGATCCTGCGGTGATCCAGGAGATCTGCGACGGCAAGGGCTTGGAGAAGATCAAGCAGTACGTCGCCCTCGGCGACAAGTGGGCGGTGTCGGCCAGGACTGGCAGCGCCACGCTGAAGTACCATAGCCTGCTCTCGATGCTCGGCCAGGCCCACACCATGGATACTCCAGAGGCTGACTTCCTCTCGCTCCTGATGATCCTCTTTGCCAAATACGGCGTGGTCACCTGTGAAGGCCGCGATGATTCCATCGCCCCTGATCCGGTGGCGGCGGCGTTTTTCGTGTTCCCAACCATCCGAGCCATCGCGGCCAAGACCAAGGAGGCTCAGATGATGGAACCCCTGGTGCGCGAAGGCCTGCTCTCTCTCATAAGCCAGAGCGCCAAGCCAATCGAAAAGCGCGAGTACTCCTCGCTGCCGCGCCACCTCTGCGTCCAGAACGCGATGCGCCCCAACTCGCCAGGCCCCAAGGACAAGGCTGAGGAGGATCTGCTGCGCGACTGCGTGGAAAAGCAGTGCGCCGAGAATGATCCCGAGGCAATTGAATACAAGGCCGAGGCCCTCATGGACGGGCATGGCGTCTTCAAGAAAGACCTGAAGGAGGCAGGGCGTTGCTTCAGGCAGCTCATTGACATAAGCGCTGATGAGCATATCGCGGCACGCTTCTACTGGCGCCTCTCGCGCCTGCACTCGATGCGCGGGATGAAGGACGATGCCAAGTCCTGGGAATGCCTGTCGGCGGCAGTGGTCGGCCGCGACGGGTTTGCGCTGTGCGATTTTGCAGAAAAATTCAAGGATGCCAGCTCAGGCGGCGTCTTTAGCGGATTGGGGCTGGAGGCCGTATTGCGCGCCCTTCGGGACGGGATTGAGGATTATCAAAAAAGCGCCGTAAAACCCCGGGCTTCAGCCCGGGGATATTAAGGCGCCTAATCGGGGG
>Ga0256406_1005325_pt1 | contig 13852 bp, 11 predicted proteins | sample RumenRJG_03DNA_FD_185986 | JGI IMG/M metagenome (GOLD analysis project Ga0256406, IMG submission 185986) | Bovine rumen microbial communities from Lethbridge, Alberta, Canada - RJG_03 | ecosystem: Host-associated > Mammals > Digestive system > Stomach > Rumen | place: Canada: Alberta | collected...
GCTCTCTTCGGGGATAAGCTCAATGCGGCCAGTGCCGCCAAGACGGTGGCTCAGGGAACGGCAGCGGCCGGGGCTCTGGCTCCTGCGGCCTGGCTGAAACTGGTCATCGACCCGTCTGCAGGTCCCATCGCTACGGGCCTTCTGACGGGAGGTACGTCCGCGGCAGTGGGCATCGGCATGGCAGCAGCTGCGTCCAATACGGCTGCCGGTGTGGCCCAGGGAGCGGGGAAGACTCCTCATTATGCCAAAGGCGGCTATTTTACAAGACCTCTTATTGGTGTCCTGGGGGATGCCGGTGACGAAGTGGCCTTACCCCTGAACAGGGCGGTGTTCGACAGCATTGCCGAAGGCATCACAAATTCCAGCGAATCTACGGACAACCGGGAAATGAACACCACGTTCAACAACTACGGAGACATCAACAACGCCGCAGATCTGGATGATCTGATGGATGGCTTCACCGATGCTGTCCTGGCAGGACTGAGAGGAGCGTAAAGCCAACCGTTGGAACAATTTTACTTATACCTGAATTTAATAGCTTTCTACAAGGGCGCCGGAAAACCGGCTGCCCTATCTTTATGCACAAAAAGGAGAGATGCACGATGAAGAACATGAAAATGATGGCAATGACTCTGGCCCTGGTAGCTGGCATTGCGGGAACGGCTTTTGCTACTGACATCCGCGAAATCGTGGGGGATCCTGGAACTGGAATCACGGATCGGAACCCCACCTGCTACCAGACCCGGGTATTTAATGGCCACACCCTGGAATCCTAACTTTTGACTCATTTCCTGCTGATCATCCTTCTCCTTTTCTGCTATAATAGCAGAGAAAAATTCACCCCACAAAAATTTCGGTAGTAGGAAAAACCCGTTTTACTACCATTTTTACTACTACAATGGGGAAAGTTGTGCCGTTTTTTGCAAAATTATGTCCTTTTCTCCGTGAACAGGTGAAACGGGCAAACCCGCAGTAATTCGGCATATTTCGGCATAGAAGGGAGTTTTGTGTCCATGATCAAAATACTATTTATCTGCCACGGCACTACGAGGTGCGCGAACCTGGAGAGGCGCATAAACTGGGGATAACAGAAACAAATGCACAAGAGAAGAACACCTGTTTTACTACTGAGCACAAGATATAGTGGCCTATTGGAAGAAGATAACTACATATTGTGTATGCCAAACAACGCACGTAAAACTTTGCAAATCAGGAAAGAAAAGAGAACTTTTTGGGGCGCTTTTGTTATGAAGTGAATTTACATTCAGATATAGGAAAACTTGCTCGCAGGAAAGGGTACGGCAAGGGAGATGGTCCGTGGTGGGAGTTCCTGCCCGGGCTTTTTTTAGTTGTCCTGAATTTTACATAGCTTCTATGGTATAATAAAATGTATTGTAAATATGGGGAAAAGGGGAGACTGCATTGAAAACTGTCAACGTTGTGGCTGCACTGATCATCAACCAGGACAAAGTCTTCGCCACCCAACGGGGCTATGGAGAATTCAAAGATGGCTGGGAATTTCCTGGCGGCAAGATCGAGCCCGGGGAAACACCGGAAGAGGCCATCAAACGGGAGATCCAGGAAGAACTGGCCACGGAAATCCGAGTGGAACAGCCTCTCACCACCGTTGAATACGATTACCCTACCGTCCATCTTTCTATGCAGTGTTTTCTTTGCAAAGTGGAACGGGGCAACTTGACCTTATTGGAGCATGAAGCTGCTCGGTGGCTTTCTTATGATGAGCTGGATGATGTGAATTGGCTGCCGGCGGATCGGGTTGTGGTGGGGGAGTTGCGGAAGTATTTGATTGATAATCTAACTGATTAAAAATCATTGCAGCTTACAAATAATATAATGATGGAATTATAAACTGATAAATAAAAGATAGTGTTTGATGTAAAGATCTGCCATTGATTCTATATCAAGAAGTAAAGAACTATAGTGACCAATGTATAATAGAAAGTTTTACGTTTACACTAAAAGTAATATTTTCAACTTTCGTAAATACATATACATGCAAAGGATGTGATGGGGTTTATGAAATCAGTAAATTTATATTTCGCAGAAAACGATATTGAAGGGGCGCTTTCCATAAGTAGCAATTTATCAAAAATTATGCTTACACGTTTAGAAAAAGCGAAAGTAGCTTTTGATCAAGATGGATTAAATGGCTCAGGTATTTATTTTCTTTTGATTGGCACTAATAAAATATACGTAGGAGAAACCGGCTTAGATACGCTTAAAAAACGGATATTAAACAAACATACAGGGGATATCGATAAGCTTTGGCATACCGTAGTAGGCTTCAAGATCTTGGATAATATGATCAGCAAGAATGAGCTGTTATATCTTGAAAATGCTCTGTGTGAATATGTTCATAGCCATGCTGAATATGAATGCTTGACTACTAGCCCATCAAAAACAGTATGTAATGTTACCTACCGGGATGCACACTATAAACTTTCGATGGCTCAGATTGATATTTGCAAAACATACCTAAAAGATATTCTATTTTATCTTACCATGTTTCCAGGGCCTCTGTTTCCAAAACTGATAAATCCCAAAGGGCTCCTTTTTCAATATGAGAATAAAAAACGGGATGTCCATGGAACCGCGGAAATTTCAATTCATGTAAAACCTGGAGAGCAAAGAATAATCAAGGTTAAAGCAGGATCAAAACTTTCTGTAGATGTTTCGCCTCATTTTTCTGCAAGCGCCTCCATACAGGAAAAAAGAATGGAATTGGAAAAAGAAGGAAAAATAAAGGATCGTATTCTATTAGAAGATAAGAAGTTCGCTTCTCCAACAGCGGCCGTTGAATTTCTGGCTGGTATTTCTCTAAATGGCAATATATGCTGGAAAACGGTTGACGAACATAAAAGCCTTAAAGAATTTTTGAAATAAGGCTTTGAAAATTTAAACTCAGTGAAGTGGATGAATGGATTCGTTTCGGCGGTGCTGCCGAAGAAAACAGCGAAAAGGAAAACAAGGAGAATTAAAGGATGGCAAAAGCAGCTAAAAAAGATAAGGAAGTGTCGCTGGAAACGGTTTTATGGAACTGCCGCGTTGCACTTCGTGGAATAGGAAGTACAGAAAAAAACAGGGACGCGGTGATATCGCTTGTTTTCCTGAAATTTGCGGGAACCAAATTCGAGAAGCGGTATCAGGAACTCAAAGAACAGTACGGAGCAGATGAAGGCCTGTTCAACATTATGAAGGACAAGGTCTCGTCCTATAACTCTGTGAACGTGTTCTACCTGAATGAAACTTCCCGCTGGTCCTACATCGTGGCCCATGCGGGAGATAACGATATCGCAGTTATTCTTGACACAGCAATGGCGGATATTGAGAGGACGAATCCTTCTCTGAAGGGTGCGTTATCGTCCAGAGATAAAGACGGGAATCCTGTCTACACTTTCTTCGCCACGCTCGGTGCAACGACTGCAAAGCTGAAGGATCTGATTGACAACGTCAACAAGATTGACGAGAAGCGTTTTCAGGAAGAAGACCTGATCGGACGCGTTTACGAATATTTCCTACAGGTCTATGCGGCCTCCGGCACAAAGGAGGACGGCGAATTCTACACGCCTGCATGCGTCGTAAAACTCATCGCAGAGATGATTGAACCGTATTCCGGGACAGTTTACGATCCCTGCTGTGGAAGTGGTGGAATGTTTGTACAGTCCATGAAATTTGTCGACCGCCACAAAGGGAACAGGCAGAAGATCTCCATTATCGGACAGGAATACAAAGCGGATACCTGGCGGCTGTGCAAGATGAATCTCGCCATTCGCGGCATTGCACATAACATCGGAGAAAAGAACGCCTCCACATTTACGGATGACCTTCATAAAGATAAGAAGGTCGACTACGTCATGGCCAATCCGCCGTTTAACCTGAAAGGCTGGCGCACGAAGGATCAGCTGACAGACGATCCGCGATTCAAGGGCTATGGCGGAGTTATGCCGCCGGTAGCAAACGCCAACTATGCATGGGTGGAGCACATCATTTCAAAGCTCGATGTCACTCACGGCATCGCTGGATTCCTTCTTGCTAATGGTGCGCTGAATGCAGATAGCGATGAGAAAACCATCCGCAGCCAGATACTTGAAAAGGACCGCGTGGAGGCAATCATTGTACTGCCTCGGGATATGTTCTACACGACGGACATTTCCGTGACGCTCTGGATCGTCAACATGAATAAGCATGCCGGAACCGTGAACGGCAGGCAGCTGCGCGATCGTACCAATCAGGTGCTCTTCATGGATTTGCGTACATGGAATCAGAACATCGAAGAGATCGTCATCGACAAGGGCAAGAAGAAAAAGAAAACCGTGCTCACCGACGAGCAAATTGCAAAGGTGAAGCAGGTCTACAACAACTGGCAGTCGACCGATACTTCCCTGTATAAAGACGTACCGGAATTCTGCCAATCAGCGACGCTGGACGAAATCCGAGCGAAGGACTACTCACTCGCACCCAGTAAATATATCGAGTTCATCGACCATGATCTGGACATTGATTACGAAAAAGAAATGTCCCGCATTCAGAGCGAAATGAAGGACGTTATGAAGACCGAGAAGAAGTCGCAGGCCATGCTCGAAGAAGCATTCAGGGGGATCGGCTATGGCATTGACTAAACATAAGCTCGGCGAATTTACCGAGCTCTACAATGAGCGCTGTGAAAATCCGAATCTGACGGTATACGATATTTCTGGCATAAATGCAGACAAAGAGTTCTTTGAGCCTTCAAAACAAGCTGGCGCTGATACAAGCAATTATAAGAATGTCCCACCTGATTATTTTGCCTGCAATTTAATGCATGTTGGTAGAGATAAGGTGCTGCCTATAGCGCTTAACCATTCTGGAAAGACAAAAGTTGTAAGCCCGGCTTATACCATCTTTAGGTTAAAAGAGGGGACACCGCTACTCCGAGAATACTTCTTTATGATGCTGAAATCTGAAGAACGAGATCGCTATTTTTGGTTTCATACAGATTCTTCCGTAAGGGATGGCATGTCATGGGACGATTTCTGTGATCTTGAGATTGACATCCCTCCTATATCCATCCAGCAGAAGTACGTGGATGTCTACAATTCCATGCTCGCCAATCAGCAAAGCTATGAACGCGGGCTGGAGGATTTGAAGCTGGTTTGCGATGCGTATATCGAGGAACTACGCAGGGAGATGCCAAGCCAGAAGATTGAGCCATATTTACGTGAATGTGATGAAAGAAATACTGATTTGTCTGTCACATTGACACAGGGCGTTGATGTAAATATGCAGTTTATTCCTGCAAAGAGAGAGGCGGTAGATAAGGAAAGCACTCGCATTGTAAGAAATGGACAGTTTGCCTTCAATAAAGTTGTAAAAAGCAATGGTACAAAACTACCTATAGCCTTACGTAGCGGAGAAGATTGCATTATCTCTGGTTCATATCAAGTTTTTGAGGTCGCTGACAAAGAGCATTTACTTCCAGAGTATTTGATGCTTTGGATGGCAAGATCAGAAACACAACGTCGTTGCGGATTCAATGCGTGGGGATCAACAAGAGATGTTTTTCCTTTTGAAGAATTATGTAAGTTGGAGTTTCCCATACCTGAGATTTCAATTCAGCAAGACATAGTGAATATTTACAATGCGTATGTAATGCGCAAGCACATAAATGACCGTCTCAAAGAGCGCATTAAGAACATGTGCCCGATATTAATCAAAGGCTCTCTCGAAGAGGCGGGAGCCTGAGAAAGGAGGTGCTGACGTGGACTATATCTTCGAAAAAGGCAAATTTACAGAAGACGAACTGGAACATGCCATAATAGAGCTTTTCCAGATGCAGGGATACGAATATACATACGGCGAAGATATTCACCGCCGTTTTGAAGACATCCTTCTTGAAGACGATCTGCGCACATTCCTGAACCGGAAGTATTCTGACAAGAACCTCAGCGATGTGGAGATGAAGAAGATCATCACCATGCTGACGCTGATTCCATCTACGCCGCTTTACTATTCGAACCGTCAGGCCTTTTGGTTTGTTGTGGAGGGGTTCGATCTTGTCAGGGATAATATCAATGATGTCGCTCTGCACATCGATTATATCGATTTCGACCACCCGGAGAATAATGTTTTCCGCGTCGTGAACCAGTACTCTGTTCAGGGCGATCGGTTGCGCCGACCGGATCTACTGATCTTCATTAATGGCATACCGATAGGCATCTGCGAGTTCAAGACCGCAATCGAGGAAGACAAGACGATTCACGACGCATGGGAACAGATCACAATCCGCTATAAGCGAGATATTCCGAATCTCCTGAAATATTGCTTTATGTCCGTCATCAGTGACGGAGCGAATACCAAACTCGGTAGTATCTTCACACCTTATCGGTTCTACTACTCGTGGAACAAGGCAAATGACAAAGACAAGGTCTCGAATGGTATCAGCTCCTTGCTTACTATGATAGAGGGCGCATTTGCAAAAGAACGGGTCTTGAAGATCCTTCGCGACTTTATTTTCTACCCAGATGACAGCTCAAAGGATGAAGTCATTGTTTGCCGGTATCCGCAGTTCTTCGCTGCGGAAAAGATGCTTGCCAACATCAAGCTGCACAAGCGGCCTGACGGCGATGGAAAAGGCGGCACCTACTTTGGAGCGACAGGATGCGGTAAGACCTACACGATGCTGTTTTTGTCTCGCCTTATCATGCTGCGCGACAGCGATACATTTCAGAATCCCACGATTATCCTTCTGGAGGACCGCGAAGATCTGGACACGCAGACTTCCGAGCTGTTTGTGACAGCAAAACATTATCTGCATCAGGAGGATGTCCGGAGCATCGAGAGCCGTGATGATCTTGAGAAAACTCTCAGGGACAAACCAAGCGGCGGTGTGTATATCACAACTATACAGAAGTTCTGTGAAAAGATTGGTTTGCTTTCAGACAGAAGCAACATCATCTGCATTTCGGATGAGGCACACCGGACGCAGACGAATATCGGCTCGAAACTGAAGAAAACAGAAAACGGTGTTTACACGACATTCGGATTTGCCAAGTATCTGCGCGACAGCTTTCCGAATGCCACCTATTGCGGATTCACCGGAACGCCGATTGATGAGACCGTTGCAGTATTCGGAGATGTCGTTGACAGCTATACGATGAAGGAATCCAGCGACGACGGCATCACCGTGCGCATTGCTTATGAGCCTCGTCTCGCCCGTGTCATCCTATCTGATGAGCAGGCGAAGGAAATCCAGAAGTATTACGAGCAGTGCGTTGAGGAAGGTTCAAATCCGGAGCAGGTAGAGGAAAGCAAGCGGGCCATGAGCAGGATGTCCGCTATCCTTGGACACCCGGAACGAATTAAAAAGCTCGCTGCGGATATCGTCTCGCACTATGAATCGCTGTGCGCCGAAAAGCCTGACGTCGTGCAAAAAGCTATGATCGTTTGCTCTGAAAGGCAGAATGCTTTCAAGGTGCTGAAAGCTATACAGGCAATAAGACCGGATTGGAAGGTTTCTCGGAAAGCCGAGAATGAATCCAAGCTGACACGCGAACAGCTTGATAAGCTCGTGGCGCTTCCGAAGATTAACCTTGTGGCTACGCAGGACCAAAATGATGAGAAGGAACTGTTCGACCTTTGCGGCACAAAGGATTACCGGAAGATGCTCGATAAGCAGTTCAAAAATAACGACTCGAATTTCAAAATCGCAATCGTTGTTGACATGTGGATTACAGGCTTCGATGTTCCGTCTCTTGCTGTCATGTATATCGACAAGCCCCTGCAGAAGCACACTTTGATTCAGACGATTTCCAGAGTCAACCGCGTTTTCGATGGCAAGGATAAAGGACTGGTCGTCGATTATATCGGTATCAAGAATGACATGATGGCAGCGGTCAAGAAGTATGGCGGGCCGCAGGAAAGCCCGATCGATGAGCTGAATATTTCTCTGTCGATTTTCCGCAATCACTTGTCGCTGATCAACGATTTGCTTTCCGGATTTGATGCCATGAAGTTTCATACCGGGACGCCGCTGGAGCGACTGAACTGCCTGAATGCCGCTGCGGAATACGTACAGACCAGCAAAGATATGCAGACGCGCTTCATGGGACTTTCCCGCAGGCTCAAGAGCGCATACCAGATATGTTTCCCATCCGGTGAACTGACGGACGAAGAAACGGCCACGGCGCAGTTCTACCTTGCGATCCGGTCCATCATCTACAAGCAGACAAAAGGAGATGCGCCGGATGCAGAAGTCATGAACAGGGTCGTTGAAGGCATGGTACGTGACGCCATCACCTGTACCGGTATCGAAAATATCGTTGACGAGCATAAATCAGTCGATCTGTTTAGCGATGAGTTCGTAGATGAACTGAGGAAGGTCAAGCTGCCTATCACCAAGTTCAATGCGCTTCTGAAGCTTCTGAAGAAAGCAATCACAGCTTATGGCCGGACGAACAAGGTAAAGGCAATCGAATTTGACGAGCGCTTGAGACAGGTGGTCGATGCTTATAACAGTCGCGACAAACTCGTATTCACGAGCGAGGTGGTCGCTAATTTCGTCAATGATCTTTCTGATCAGCTCATCAACATAATGAAGGATTTGAAGGAGGATCAGGACTCTTTCTCTAAGATGGGTATTACATTCGAGGAGAAGGCGTTCTATGACATCCTTGTAAAAGTTCGCGATGACCACGGTTTCCCGTACGCGGACGATAAATGCATCGTGCTGGCTAAGAAAATCAAGGAGCTTGTTGATGATAAGGCGCAGTTTGCCGACTGGTCAACACGCGATGACATCAAGAACCAGCTCAACATGGACTTGACTGTTCTTCTTTATAAGAATGGCTATCCGCCTGAATGGGACGAGGAAGTCTTCGAGAAGGTCATGGAGCAGGCAGAGAACTTCAAAAAATATGAAGACGAGTAATTAGAAAGGAGGTGCAGGTTTTATGGAAAATGAGCTGACCCCCAATTGTTAGACCAAAAATCTAACAATTGGGGGTCAGCTCACTCACAACACTCTTTTTCTTTATTCCACTTTCACTGCTATGCGCAGCCGTTCAATGCTCTGGGTCAGGTTCTCTAGTTTCTCTTCCATCCGTACCAGCAGGTACCATAAAGGTACCAACAGCTATGGCAACCGTGAGATTTTGAGGCTCAACATATATCCGGAAGAATCCACCAATACCTGGAGGGACTTCCTGGACAGTCACAAGAATCGAGACCTGTATGGCACGCTGCTTGTGACTTCTGATGCACACGGCGGAATCAAGGTTGCCTTGCAGAAGAAACTCCCTGAAGCTGCGCGGTAGCGGTGCCAGTTCTAGTTCACCAAGAATATTGGTGAACTAGAACTAAAAGTACTAGGCAGGTCTCCGTGCGGATGTCAATGAACTATTTCAGGCAAAGACTATGAAAGAAGCCATTGGGAAACCGAACGAAATCCTTGCATGGTACAGCGAAGTGGCTCTCAGAGCGATGGCATGTCTGGAAGAAGAATTCGAAGACTCCATTACAGTCATGGGCTGCCGAAGGTTTCCCGTACATCCAACCATATTGAGCGTGTCAACAGAGAACTCAAGCACCACTCAGATGTTATTGGGTATTCCCGAATGAGACTGCGCTAATGCGATTGATGGGTTCAACGCTGATGGAGCTGAACGAAAAGCGACAAGCGAGCAAGGCTGTCTTTTCTCACCAAAGCTACGAAGAAACAATGAAAAGTGATGTCCCTGCCGAGCTGAAGAGAGTGCCAATCTGCCAGATTAACATGGCTACAGCCTTAATGATTTCATGGACTAAAGGAATTTACACACAAATTTTGACTTGACTTAGATAAGATTTAAATTTTTTGAAGTTCCAAATCAAGTTTAGGTGCTCTAACACGTACTGTCAAAGAATCATTTACGACTTGACTGATCTGGATATCACAAGTAGCACTCAACAATCTATAAGCATCCGGAAAATCCAAACTTTTTTTCTCCATCAAATAATGGACCATATCATCCACTGCCTTATATATTGCTTTTTTCATATCCGGATCACTAGCAAGAGTGTAGATGGCTTCTCTCGTTTCAAGCATCGGTCTTTGCAAAGAAAAATCTTTTCGTACACTTGTTTTAAGACAGATTCTTCCAGCGGTTTCAATCCCTGTACCACTTAATTCTCCATCTCCCATACAAGCATGCAGATCTCCTACCGCCAATCCTGCCCCAGCAACTGATACTGGAAGGAAAACCTTTGTCCCAATAGTAATCAGTTTTGTATCCAGATTAGACCCATGATCTCCAGGAACGGCGCATCCTATACTGCCATTTTTAGGAGCCACTCCCATTACACCGATCATAGGAGTTAACGGCAAATGGATGGTGTCAGAGAACAAGGCAAAGCCATCCTTTATTGGAATGATTTTCGTATTCCCTTTAGTAATTTGATTTCCCAGCACGCCGAGTCCGGGAGTCGTCACCATCACACCATGATCTGCCAACTGAATGGTCAGCACTTCCACGCAAAGGACATCCCCTGGTTCAGCATTTTTAACAGCAATAGGTCCAACAGAACAATCCATAATCGAAATATCGATATCTGTCCGAAGAATATCTGGGGAATTAATCTGTCCGCTATAACAATCATCTGTTTCCACCCAGAATGTCTCTCCATCAGAAACTGTATACTGCATAGGATTATCCGGTTTAAAACTATAAATCACTTTATCTTTCGGAATTACCTTCATGGCGTTTCTCCTTTCCTAAGACGTAAGCTTTTAAAAAGGCATAGATTTTTACAGTAAAATTACCAGGCCGCCGGAAGAAGGCCAAAAAGTCCTACGATAGCATAAACTGCAGCTCCACAGAACAAGAGAATCATGACAGCTTGAACAGATGTACTTGCAATCCAACCACAACTCCAAGCAGGTTCCATATCACCATGTTTCCGTGAACTATGAAGCATCATCACCGGCAAAATACTCATAATTACACCACCAAATGTACCTGCCAGATATATTGCATCGACAAAACTGACCATCCCGCTATATGCCAAAAGAAAAGGAGGAAGTACAATACCAATCATACAGCCAATTCGGGTAACAAAATCTGTCTCTGACTGGAAATTAAATTTATCAACAATACTGGTCAAGAAGCTTTCTGCCACTGCCCAGTATGACGTCATCATAGCACACAAAGCAAAAAGATTTGCTACAACAAATGCCCAATGCCCCAAAGCCTTTCCCCAGGATATGGTGGCTACCTGAGTAACTTGATCCGGACCAGTCAATGACAACACAGCCAATGGAACCAAAGCCAACAATACAAAAGTAATGGTCATTCCTGTTACAATTGAAGGAGCTAGCTTCTGAGGATCATGTGCCAGTCCTCTGGCTAACTCAGGGACGGCATATTGAGCAATATAACAAAAAATAGCAACATTAAAAACTGGAACTGCATACTGCCAGTGTACATATATTGCATTGGCAAGAGAAGCTTTAGAAGAAAGAAAAGACGCCAAAATAATAATGGCCAAAAGTGCAATCATGCCAAAGCTGATAAATTTTTCAGCAATCCCCGTTGCTTTCAGGCCAAACCAAACGACAATAACACAGGGAATGGTAAAAAGGACGCTTCCAAAGGCTGTAGAAACTCCCAAAAATTCACTAAGAATCCGACCACTGCCGTTCGTATAGGCAATCAGGCACCCTATCGTATTCGCAGCCACTGAAAAGAAAGCTAGCCAGGATCCTAAATTTCCAACATAACGGGAAGCTAGACCAGGCAACTGCATCGGTTTTTTCGTTCGTAACGTTGTTTCAGCGACATAAAGCATAGAAGCTGTTGTAAAAAAGCCCGCGATCATTAAACAGACCAGCAAGATAGGCCATCCTGCCTTTCGTGCGGAAAAAGGAAGTCCTAAAATTCCGGAACCAATATTAGCCCCCACAATAATCATAGCAGCTTCCCAAAAGGTCAACTTATGAACTTTCAAAGCAGACTCTGCACCGGCAGATTTTGAGAGATTTTTCTGTGCTTGGACCATTCTAACTCCCCCTTTATTGCAATAAATTTTACCTGCTTATAGTGTATCACTTTTTATTCAAAAAAGAGAAAAATTACAATTGAATACATTATACACAAACAACTTGTATCATTTTTTATATTTATATTTGTTTATATTGTTAGAGCATTTCAACGTTGGATTAACTTAATCATGTAAAGTAGATTAAAACGATCACCCAGAGTCGAATTAACATAACCAACGTATAATCTCGCTTTTCCATTTTGTAATTGCATAAGCGCTTATAAATCTGGTGCACAACCCTAAAGCAAAATAGGCCCGACCGACCAAATTCGATAGAGCGTATTGCTTATAGTATGTGTACAGGATAATATTTTGCTGTTACAGTGAACTGCTCAAAAAGTACCAGAACGCTACATTGACAGCCATTGATTATTCTCCCTTATCGGTTGCAAAAACAAAAGCCTATAATCGTAAGCTTACAGAGCAGAAACGATGCATTGTACAGGAGGGCAATGTAGTTTCTCTCCCTTTTGAGAATGGTGCATTCGATTTTGCGACAGCTTTTGAAACAATTTATTTTTGGCCAGATTTGCCAAAGTGATTTATTGAGGTTCGCCGCATTCTAAAAAATGGAGGATATTTCTGTATTGTATCAGAAAGCGATGGCACTGACATAGAGGGCCAGAAGTATGAAAAAATCATTGAAGGAATGAAAAGCTATACAGTCCCTCAAATCATGGATACGTTGTATGCAACGGGTTTTGGCTCTGTGCACAGTTTTCATCATGAGACCAGGCCGTGGATTGTAGTTATTGCTGAGAAGTAAATGCTTTCATAGACATCACGAAAGGAGATATTCCACATGGCCAGATTCAAAGACTGTTTCTTTGGAAAACTCGTTTCAGCGGAGGACCGTTATCATAAGCAGCCCTATCGAGATTGGCGGACGGATTTTGTGGGACAGGAAGGCCTGATCGTCCTGTTTGAATCCGAACATAAAGCTCCGGGCAAGGTTTTCTTCCATATGCTGGTAGGTGTAGGTAAATGGATGTATTGCACTATGGGGGATTGGGAACCGGGCGGAGAAAAAGATACCATCCTCACCCAGAACAGTATTTATACCTTTTCCCGTCAGCACAATCTGAGCAAAGAAGAAAAACGAATCTTGCTGGAACGGGCTGTATCTTCCGGGAGAATTCCAGGTGACAATCAATAGAAGACCCGTCAGACCCTATTAAAAAGAGGACCTGACGGGATTTTTTTTATGGGTAATTTTAGGATTGTTCCTTAAGGTTTTAGGAAACTGACTCAAAAATTTCTCTAGTAAAAACTGATAATTGTGCTATAATAAATTCATAAGCGAACATTTGTTCGTAACAAGAAAAACAAAGACAATCTGAGGGGGTAGGCTACATGGGAAAAGTAAGAAAACACATCAGAAACCTGCACGATGGGTCTGAGGATGGGGAAAGGATCTTTGATGCCATCGTGGAAGAAGGTAGGGTGACCATTGAATTGAAAACCAGTAAAAAGCAGCTGGTTCAGGTTCCTTGGGAAGACATTGTGACCCAAGTGGATGCAGCGAAACATACAAATTCCAAAAAATAGAAGTTACCTGTGCGGCCCTATTCTTTATACGGAGCTGTCAAACGGAGCTATCTACGTTGACCGAAAGGTCATGTAGATGGCTCCGTTTTTTGTTTCAGCAAGTTCAAAAAGCAACTTGTTGAAACAAGAAAGTACAGTCAGATTCCCGGCTCAAGGTTCATTCCCGGACGCGGGAGTGCCCAGAGCGGCGAGCCGGGCCCTATATACCGTCAGCCTACTGGGGTGGTTGACC
>Ga0256406_1005326_pt1 | contig 13849 bp, 11 predicted proteins | sample RumenRJG_03DNA_FD_185986 | JGI IMG/M metagenome (GOLD analysis project Ga0256406, IMG submission 185986) | Bovine rumen microbial communities from Lethbridge, Alberta, Canada - RJG_03 | ecosystem: Host-associated > Mammals > Digestive system > Stomach > Rumen | place: Canada: Alberta | collected...
GCAAACGGAAGATGACGAATGCTTAAGTGGCTCAAAAATTCGTGAGCAGGTGGCTCACTTTTTCATGAGCATGAGTGGCTCAAAAATTCGTGAGCAAGTGGCTCACTTTTTGGTTGACATTCACAATCTGGCCTGAATGCGGGCATATATCTGATTCTCCTGGTTCCTGCCAGTGATGATCGATGATGAGGGGGAATTGACGTGGATAAAAATGAGCAATCCAAAAAGAAACTGCCGTTTTCTGTATCACTTCTGCTGTTTCTGATTGTATGTGTGGCTATCGCCATTCAGAAAGTGCTGTTTAAAGGCGATATGGGTTCGATGTTTCTGATGCTTTGGGTAATCATCATCCCGATCAGTATGCTTTTTGGCTATAAATCCAGCGAAATGGAAGAAGCGGCTATCCGATTCAGCAGCAAGGCTTTGGCACCCTGTTTTATCCTTTTGTCAGCAGGTGCTTTGATCAGCTGTTGGATTGCAGCGGGAACGACACCAGCCTTGATTTATTATGGTATTAAACTCATCAATCCCAAGATCTTTCTGGTCAGTACTCTGATCCTGTGCTCGATTGTTTCTTTATTTTGCGGAACTTCCAGCGGAACAATTGGAACAGCCGGTGTGGCCATGATGGGGATTGGGAATACTCTTGGAATCCCGGCACCGATTACGGCTGGTGCGGTCATCTGCGGAGCTTTTTTTGGTGATAAGATGTCGCCGATGTCGGATACCACGATTTTGGCGTCTTCCATCAGCGAGGTGGATATCTTCAAACATGTCCGGTATATGGTCCTGGATCAACTGCCCCTTTATATCGTAAGCATCATATTCTTTCTTGTACTCGGGATCAATTATGGCGGAGACATCAATTCTCCTTCTACACAGCAGCTCCTGAACGGCCTGGACAGTACTTTTAAACTTGGCTTTCCGGCCTTTATCCCTCTCATTGTCACCGGTGTACTTCTGGCCAGACGGCAATCGGCTTTACTATCCATCCTCGGAGGTGCTGTCACGGGCGTATTGATTGCGATCCTGTATCAGAACATGGACGTGGCAGCAGCTGTCAATGTCTTTTATAAAGGATTCCATATTAAAACCGACATCCCTGCCCTTGCAAAACTCCTGAATCGTGGCGGTGTGGCGGATATGTGGGGGCTTGCAGGCATTACCCTGTTTGGTTTTACCGTAGCTGGCATGCTGGATTACCTGGGGGTACTGCAGACTCTTGCTGAAAAAATCATAAAATATATTCACAGTCCTGCGGGTGTAACGACAATGACAGTTATTTTCGGTATCCTGGGCAACGCGATTTCCTTTAGCCAGAATTTTGCCATTGTCATGACGGGGACTCTGATGCGTCCTGTGTATACAAAGTATAATCTGCAGCCCAAATGCTGCTCCCGGGATCTGGAAGCCGGAGGTACATATGGTGCTCTGTTCATTCCCTGGAATGCCAATACAGTATTTGCAGTAGCTACTTTGGGTGTCAGTGCAGGTGATTTTCTGCCGTATATTCCGCTGATTTATTTGACTCCAATCCTGGTCATCGTCTATGCTGCTGTGAAGTTCAAGCTGGCAAAGATTTATGATGAACTGGGATATGTCGATGTGACTGACCGTCTTGCCAGAGATCCGGAGAAACTGAAAGCGATTTCCTGATCTTTTGAAAGGCGATGCAGTATCTGCAGCAAAAAAGTGGCGCATGATCTGATTACTGTGTGCAGTGATGAAGAAGATCTGGATGGTTATTATGCCATTCAGGTCTTCTTTTTTTGTGAATATGAAATTTTCATCCGGTAAAAGACAAATCGGCTCCGGTGGATTGGGAGAATTTTTTGCATAGCTGTCTCCAGTCATCGAACCGACAAAAGCCCCTCACGCACAGAACGCAGTGTCCACTTAAAATGAACAATATGATGAAAATGTCCTTTTGCGTGTAACGCATCCGCAATAACGTGGTGTTTTTGCAACGTTCTGTGCTATAATGGGAAAATCGCACACAAAGGAAGCGCGGCTTCCTTGTTTTTTTGTGTTTTGCTGTATTTGATATTGTGAAGGGAGCGTGGCATATGGACCACGGGGCGTTGGGGCAGTGGCTGCTCCAGGAAGCAGGGAATACGGTGTCGCTGCCGCTTGACGGGATCATCCTGAATGATTCGCTGAGCGGGGATGCGCTCGCAAAGATCACACAGATGCCGCAGCTGGCTGCGGAAGCGGTCTTTGCTTTTATCGATCATGATACGCCGAACAGTACGGTGGAGGTCGGCGGGCGCCAGCGGCAGCTGATCGATTTTGCCGTCAGACGGGGGCTGCGGCTCGAAGTCTGCCAGGGAGCGGGGTATCTCAGGCTGCTGGAATCGTACTGCCGGGACGGACAGATTTTCGTCGGGACGGGACGGCATATGGCCTGTCTCGGGACGGCCGGCGTGCTGGGGCTTGCGGTTTCGGAAGAAGCTCTTTTGACAGCGCTCGCCGCAGGGAAGCTGAATGTAATGGTCCCGGAAGCTGTCACTGTCCATGTAACCGGGCAGCTGCCCCGGGATGCGGCCTGGCAGGATGCCGGCATGGCGCTCCTTGCGGTGCTCCGCAGGCATCCGGGGAAAATGGTCTTTCTGACAGGTCTTGAAGAAGTGCCGGCGGAGGGACGCTTTGCACTTTTCCACGCGGCAGGGCAGAGCGGGATCTGGAGCGCGCTGCCCGCGGGCGGAAGCAGGGACGGGGAGACGTTTGACCTGTCACAGGTACAGCTGCAGGTGCTGCTGCCGGAGCAGGATCTTGGCACCGCGCTGCGGCAGGTGCGGGAGATCCCCGTCCAGGAAGTCTTCATCGGCGGCTGCCGGGGCGGCCGGATCGAAGACCTCCGGCAGGCTGCCGCAGTCTTAAGGGGAAAACATATCGCGTACCGCCTGCGTATGGTCGTCGCGCCGATTTCTTCAGCCACGTATGTGCAGGCGCTGCAGGAAGGACTGATCGATATCTTCCTTGACAGCGGCGCTGTCGTGATGAACCAGGGCTGCAGCGTGTGCTGGGGCCGGGCGCAGGGTATCCTGGACAAAGGAGAGGTCCTCGTTTCGACCGGTGCGTACAATTACAGCGGCTGCTGCGGGAACCGGGAAGCCCGGGTGTATCTGGTGTCCCCGGCCACGGCTGCAAACGCGGCGGTCACGGGACTGCTGGGAGCAGAGGGATGAGATCATGGAAATGAAATTCAAAGGAAAGATCTGGAAACTGGGCGACAATATCGACACGGATATCATCCTGCCGACACAGTGGCTGACGCTCGGCGATATGGACAAGGTCAAGATGTACGCGTTCGAGCCACTGCGTCCCGAACTGGCTGCGGCCATCCGGCCGGGCGACATCATCGTGGCCGGGAAGAATTTCGGCTGCGGATCTTCGCGGGAAATGGCGCCGGAAGCGCTGGCCCGTCTCGGTGTCCGCTGCATCGTGGCCAGATCGTTTGCCCGGATCTTTTTCAGGAACGCCATCAACAACGGGCTGCTGCTCATCGAATGTGACCTTGCGGATGCGGTCACAGAGGGCGATGTCATCGAGGTGGAGGTCAATCACTGCATCCGGGCCGGCGGCAGGGAGTTCCCGATCCCTAAAATCGCAGAGAATGTATTCCGGATCGTGGAAGCCGGCGGTCTCGTGAAATACATGCAGGCACTGAACCGGGTGCAGAAGAGCAAAGGGGTAGAATAACAAAAATGGAAAGCAGAAAAAGCATACGGATCATGAATATGGACTGGCCCTATTTCATCCTGGCCTTTGTCATCCTGAACGCGGCCCTGTTCTTTAAATTTTTACCAAAGAGCCTTGCCGGCGTGCTGCCGCTCCTCATCGTGTACGGCGCCGCGCTGCGCTACGTGGGGGACCGGATCCCCATTGTGAAGGATTATCTCGGCGGCGGATCCATCGTGATCCTGTTCGGGACTTCCGCTCTCGTGATGTACGGGCTCGTCCCGCCGGAGATGGCAAAGATCTCGAAGGATTTCATGGTGGGGACGTTCATCAACTTTGCCCTGGCCGCATTGTGCTGCGGCAGTATCTTCGGCATGGACCGCAAACTGCTGATCCGGGCTTCGGTCCGGTATCTGCCCTGCATCATCGGTGGTTTTGCTGTGGCCATTCTGTTCGGCGGGATCGCGGGCATGCTGACGGGCAAATCCTTTGCGGATACGACGCTGTTTGTTTCCGTGCCCATCATGGGCGGGGGCACTTCTGCAGGAGCTGTGCCGCTTTCCCAGATGTTCGGGTCCATCATGCACCGGGATACGGGGGACCTGCTTGCCATCATGACCCCGGCCGTGGCCCTCGGCAACGCCTTCGCCGTCATCGCGGCCGGGCTGCTTGACCGGCTGGGACGGAAATATCCGTTCCTCACCGGCAATGGTGCGATCATGCGGGATGAAGAAAAAACGGCTGCTTCTGAAACAGCTCAGAGCAGCGGCCCCGTGACGGATCTTTCCGTGTTTGCCGTGGGGATCACGTTCTCCGGGATCTTCCTTGCTCTCGGCATGCTCATCCAGCGCTTTGTCCCGAGTATCCATGCGTACGCCTGGATGATCCTGCTGATGGTCATCGTCAAGATCCTCGGCATCCTGCCGGCAGAGATCGAGCGGTACTGCGCACTGTGGTTCCAGTTCTTCATCAGGAACTTCACCAATACGCTGCTGGCGGGACTGGGATTCGGGCTGATCAGCCTGAAGGCTGTGATTCCCGTGCTGAATTTCAGCTACATCTTCATCGTGGCTGCCGTCGTCGCGGGCGCCATCGTCGGGTCCGCCGCCATCGGCTGGCTCGTCGGGTTCTATCCGATCGAAGCGGCCATCACGGGCGGGCTGTGCATGGCGAATATGGGCGGTTCCGGTGATATCGCCACGCTCGGAGCCTGCAACCGCATGGGCCTGATGCCTTTTGCCGCGGTTTCCTCCCGCATCGGCGGGGCCATGGTCCTGATCGCGGGCAGCGTCATCCTGTCGCTTGTGATGTAATACGGAGGGAAGCGAATGGGACATACATTAGCAGAAAAAATCCTGCTCCATAATACGGGGCTCGCGGACTGCCGCCCCGGTGATATCATCACGGTCCATCCGGACTGCGTCATGTTTCATGATATCTATACGATGAATGTCTATGACAAATTCAAAGAAATGGGCTTTACCCGTTCCTGGGATCCTGGCAAAGTGGTCATCATGCTGGATCATCTGCTGCCCAGCTGTCTGGAGAACGATGCCACGTATGTATCCTACGGGTACCGTTTTGCCGAGGAATGCGGCGCCCGGAAGGTGCATCAGTCCGAAGGCATCTGCCACCAGCTGATGCCGGAACTCGGCTATGCCAGAGCGGGCGGTGTGGTCTTTGTCACGGATTCCCATACCACGACGTACGGAGCCGTGAGCGCCTTTGCCACGGGTATTGGGTATACCGAGATGGCCGCTGTGATCGGGACCGGGGAAATGTGGGTACGCGTCCCCTCCGCCATCAAAATCGAAGTCAGCGGCAAACTGCCGCCCGGTGTATACGCAAAAGACATCATCCTGCGCGTCCTGGGCGATATCAAGGCGGACGGCGGGACCTACAAATCGCTGGAATTCTGCGGTTCAGCCATTGAAAATCTTTCTATCGACGAGAGGATGACGATTGCCAACATGATCGTCGAATGCGGCGGCAAGGTCGGTCTTTTTGCGGCGGATCAGAAAACTGCGGACTACTGTCATCAGGCGTATCAGGATATCAGCTGGATCGCCTTTGATGAGGATGCCCGGTACGAAAGAGTGCTGCATTATGACGCGGCCTCTCTGGAACCGTACATTGCGGCTCATCCCTTTGTGGACAATGTGAAACCGCTGCGGGAACTCAGCGGCATGCCGGTGGATACCGTGTTCATCGGTTCGTGCACAAACGGCAGGATCGGGGATCTGGCGGCCGCAGCGGGGATCCTTGAGGGCAAAAAGATCGCACCCCGTGTCAAATGCATCGTCACGCCTGCTTCGCGGTCCATCTTCAAGGAAGCCATCGCCCGGGGATACATCGAGACTTTTGTGAAAGCCGGTGCGATGGTGACGCATCCGTACTGCTCCCTCTGCGAAGGCCGGAGCGGCGGACTGCTGGCGGACGGAGAAGTCATGCTCGGTACGAACAACCGGAACTTTTTAGGAAGGCTGGGAAGCAACACGTCCCGGACGTACATTGCCTCACCTGCTGTGGCCGCGGCCACGGCGCTGACGGGCAGGATCACGGACCCGCGGGAAGTGGTCGGACTGGATACGGCAAAGGAGGGAGCCTGATGGCATTCGATGTTTTGCGCTGGCAGAAAGTCTCGGCGGCTTCTGCGGCCGATGTCATGAAAGGACGGAATGTGATGGACGGCGGCCTGCACGCGGTCCGGCCGGAGGCGGTCCTCGCCGGGCCGGCGTTCACGGTGCAGATCCTCCATGACGATGTCAGTTTCATCTTCCAGGCAATCCGGGAAGCGGAGCGCGGCTCCGTCCTTGTGGTGGCGGGAGTCCGTGACGATTATGCCTGTGTGGGTGAGATCATGGCTGCTGCAGCCGCTGCGAGGGGGCTCGGCGGGCTGATCGTGGATGGCTGCATTAGGGACAGCAGTGCGATCCGGGGGATGGGTTTCCCCGTATTCTGCCGGGGGACCATCCCCTGCACGCCCCAGATCACGGTGAAGGGCGGCCGGACGCAGGTCCCCGTCACCTGCGGCGGTGTCACGGTTTTTCCCGGCGATATCGTCATTGCTGACGGCGACGGTGTGGCCGTGGTGCCTCAAAAGGAGGCAGAGGAAGTGCGTTCCCTGGCGATTGCCAAAGAGCAGCGCGACGCGCAGCGGAAAGAGGAAATGGTGGCGGCGTACGGAAAGCTGTAACGCGGTCCGGACCGTCCTATGACAAGGCAGGAAAATCCCTTCGGGGCAGTGTGTCTTTGCTCACATACTGCCCCAAAGGGATTGTTTTTTGTTTTTTTGTAAAAGCACCCCGGGCCTGGCAGAACCGCATCGCCATGCCTGTTCCTGGAGGCGGCAGAAAAGGGCAGCGCTCTGTCCTTTCTGCCCTGCGGAGCACCGAAAGGAGGCAGTCCCTCCCTGACGAAAGCCGGGTTCCGGAGGAAAGGCTGTTGTCATCGGGCTCCGGGTGTGCTACCATGGGAACGGATTTTGGGAGGTGATGAGCATGGGGACTCGGAACGCCTGGGTGACCCTGCAGAAAAAGAGCATCTGGCACTGGGGGACCCTGATTGCCCTTGCGGCACTGGGCTATCTGACGTTCCTCAGGGCAGGATATGGCGGCAGCAGTCTGTCCCTTGCCCTGATGTGGGGGATCTTCCTCCTCGTGGAGACGGCTCCCATGCTCTGGACCATGCTGATCTTTACGGGCGCGATGCTGATGGTTTCCCGGATCTTTCCGCCAGCGGGCTTCGTCTTCCTCCTGATCGGGATCATCTTTTTTGTGCTGCGGATTCGGTATGTCATACAGAACCTGGCGCTCCTCTGCAGCGGACTTGTGGTGTACGCACTGTACTATGCCTGGTTCGGCAATGATATGGGTCTCCTGCGGAAAGCGGCGGATCTCATCTATTCTGTCCTCACTCTGGGCCACAGTTCCTTCATCCCCCTGTTTGTCAGGTTCCAGTTTGCCCGGGCGGCGGGATTCATCGCGTCGGCACTGCCCGCCGTGCCGGTCCATTTTCTGCTCTGCGCGGCCTACCGGAGGGAGTATGAATGCCGCAGTGCCCTGACCGTCATGTTCGGACTGCCCCTTGTGATCCTGTCCTTCCTGCTGCCGTTCCTCAAACTGTTCGGTGCGCTCGACGGCGCATCCTTTGCGGATGCCGGCCATGGAGGCCATATGGGGCCGGACGGGTTCCACACTGCCGGCGACGGCTATGTGCCGGCGGATGGCCATGGCGTGCCGGTCCATCATGTGAACGGCTATTTCCGTACGACTCCGGGCGGAGGGACGACGTATGTCCATCCCCATGTGGCGACGAATCCCGACGGGATCATTGAAAACAATCTGTCCTACCATGGAGCCCATTTCCAGGGAGCACCGCTGCCGGGTGATACTGCGCCGCCTCCTGCTGCGGCGGGAGTGCATCCTCCTGCCATGCCCTATGTGGATACGGCACCGGGAATCGTCATCGAGGAAGGAAAGACGGAACGGAAACAGTCCGGCCGGAAACAGCATAAAAGTCCAAAACACCCTGCCGGGAAATAACCGGCAGGGTGTTTTGGACTTTCAGCATAATCTGTTGGCGAATGCCCGGGCAGATGTACGGTTTCATCCTTTTTCAAACTGGTGCTGTGCATTTTATTTTCTCCTTGTTTTTATGAACAGTTCCGGAACAGGGGCTGCATCCCGGCTGCCCGGCACTTGTCTGCCTTTTTTCATGGATTTTCTATCCCTGTATCTGCGGATCTGCTTTTACAGGCTTTCCCGGAAAATGGTGGCGATTTCCTCTTTGTCCAGGACTTTGTATCCTCCTTCCAGGATGATGGTGCTTTTCACCAGCCGGGGGATCATGGCTTCCGTGACGCCAAGATCGGAAAGCTTCATGACAAGGCCCAGGCTGCGCATCCAGTCTTCCATGGCCTGGAGGCCTGCTTCCGCCGTTTCCTGATCCGTTTTTCCGGCAGGATCGATATCCCATACATTGACTGCAAAGCGTTTGAATTTATTCAGCCCGTAGGGCAGGATGTACCGGTAATAGGGAAGGGATACGGCTGCCAGGGTCATGCCATGGGCGGCATCCGTCAGGGCACCGACGGCCTGACCCAGCATGTGGACCATCCAGTCCGTGGTCTTGCCTTTGGCAATCAGGGTGTTCAGGGCCCATGCGGCATCCCACATCAGGTTGCTGCGGGCTTCATAGTTCCGGGGATCCCGGCTGGCGATCCGGCCGGCGTGGATCACGTTCCGCATCAGGCCTTCCGCCAGGTAATCGCTGGTGTTGTCGTCGGTGCCGGAAAAATACTGTTCACAGATGTGATTCATGATATCGTAGATGCCGGAAACCATCTGGTACCGCGGCAGCGTCAGGGTGTAAGCCGGATCCAGCACGGAGAAACGGGGCATCACTTCTTCGCTTTTGAATACGTGGCCGATCTTCAGCTTCTCTTTCGGATTCGTGATGACCGCACCGGAATTCATTTCCGATCCGGTGCCGACCATGGTCAGCACGCAGCCCACCGGCACGATGGGACAGGAGGGCTCTGCGAATTTCAGGAAATATTTTTCCCAGGGATCCCCTTCATAATGGATGGAAACGGCGAGGGCCTTGGCGAAGTCGCAGCAGGATCCGCCGCCGACGGCCAGGATGAAGTCCGCTTTGTGGCTGCGGGCGATGGCAATGCCTTCCCGCAGCTTTTCGATTGTAGGATTGGGCATGACTCCGGAGATTTCCGCCACATCCTTGCCGGCGTCCTTCAGGCATTGGATCACCCGGTCATAGATGCCATTTTTTTTGATGGAGCCGCTCCCATAGACCAGGACGACCTGCCGGCCGTATTTTTTAAGTTCCGGACGGATCTTCTGGAGGGCTCCCTTCCCGAAAAACAGTTTTGTGGGATTGCAGTATGTGAAATTTCCTAACATGGCAGTTTCCTTTCTTTGTACCGGTATGCGGATTTGTTTGATGGGTACAGTGTAGCAGGGAAACAAAATCATGTTAAATAGTTAGTTTTAATCAATTATAATGCATTATATGTATGATATAATCAACATTACAGGAGGTGAGTGCCATGGACAGTGAAACACTGAAAAATTTCCTGGTCGTTGCGCGGGAGGGAAATATCACCCGGGCGGCCCAGTTCATCCATATCACACAGCCCACGCTGTCGCGGCAGCTGCAGAATCTGGAAAGGGAGATGGGCAGGCCCCTGCTCAGCCGGGGCAAGCGCCATATCAGCCTGACTCCGGAGGGAGTCCTCTTCTGCAAGCGGGCCGGGGAGATCCTGGAACTTTTCCGCAAGACCCGGTCCGAAGTCCAGTCTTCCGCGGAATTTGGCGGAGATATCTATTTCGGCGCCGGCGAGACGGACGTGATCCGCCGCATCGCCCAGGTGGCGAGCCAGTTCGCCCAGATCCATCCCGGAGTCCGTTATCACGTCCGCAGCGGCGATGCCGACGCTGTGCGGGAGATGCTGGAGAAGGGACTCGTTGATTTCGGCCTCGTCTACGGGCCGTCGGATCCGGTCAAATACCGCAGCGTCGAGCTGGCACCGGTGGACCACTGGGGCATCCTGCTGCCCCGGACCCATCCTCTCGCCGCATGCGCGGCCCTGACGCCGGAACAGGTCCGGGATTTGCCCCTCATCCTCTCCAAACAGGCTCTTGACACGGGACTTTTGCAGGAATGGCTGGGACGGAGCCTGGATATGCTCCATGTGGCAGCCACGTATACGCTGCTCACCAACGCGGCCAAGATGGTGGCGGGCGGTCTGGGCTGTGCCATGGGCCTCGACGGCCTGATCAATACGGCGGGGACTGAGATCTGCTTCCGTCCCTGCAATCCGCCGCTGCCGGCCGGGATGAGCCTTATCTGGAAAAAAGGCCAGCTCTTTACACCGGCCGTCCAGGGCTTCCTGGATGAACTCGTAAAGAATTTCAAAAAATAAAGGCGGACGGGCGGTCTCAGGCGTGGAGTCCTGCCGGGACGATGAGGACTGTATTTTTGTGGCACTTTTCAGACAGCAAAGGAGCGGCGCACGGGCCCGGTGAAAGGGTCCTGCCGGGGGCCGGAGCAGCCCTGGAAATGCGCACAGCCGGCACGCTGCCCTGCTGCAGAAATTTGTCAGATTCCTGCTCCGGGAGGGGCCGGAAGCCGTCCCGGAAAGCAGCCGGGATGAATATGGACATATTCTGTAAATTAGAGTAATATAGTCTGGAACTGGCTGGAATGTCTTTTTCCATCCATTGATTTTCCTGTCCTGTCACAAGCCTGCCGGAGCCCTTGCGGGGAAGGTATATTGTATGAGGGGGTCCTGCCATGACATATCTCACGCTGTCCGTCTTTTTATACTGTCTGTCCCTGCTGCCTGCAGCTTTCCTGCGCTATTATCCGTTCCGGGTCATCGCTTCGCCGGCGGTGCGGCGCTCGCTGCTCTACGGACATCTGGTCATTTTCCTGGCAGAATTCAGCGTACTCTTTTTCTGCTTTGGACGGGGGATTCTGCCGCTGCAGGGCAGCGTCTTCTCCTTTCTTTTCAATTTTGGCTATCTGCCCTATGAGGTGTTCCTGATCTATAAGATCCATCCGTACTGGTTCCGTCATCTTTTTGTGCTCGGACTGCAGGCCATGTACATGCTTTTATGCCATACCCTGACGCTGGTCGCTATCGCCCTGTCCGGGCACGGCAATGACCTGTTCAATGACAGCGTCTTTTATTTCTGTGTCTATATCCCGCTTTTCCTGGCGGGCATGCCGCTCATGATGGCTCTTTTCCGCTGGCTCTTTACGGAGACCCAGTTCCGGGAACGGCCGTCCTTCTGGAAGTATATCGGTCCTGTGCCGCTCCTGATCTGTTATTACCAGAGCGCTCTGGGGTTCTATAATCTTTCGCAGGAATTCCATTTCATGAAATCCATGATCTTCTACATCATATTCACGCGGGTGATCATGTTCCTTATCGGCGTATTCCTGGTGCTTTCCATCCGGAGCGGTGCCCGGCAGAAGCAGAAGATGCTGCAGGTCAGGCAGAAGAACCTTGAAATGGAGCGGCAGCTGGAAGAACTCAGCACCTATGCAGCCGAACTCCGGAAGCAGCAGCAGGAACTTGCCATCATCCGGCATGACAGCCGCCATCAGCTCAGGGTCCTGGGGGAACTGATGCAGGCTGACCAGTATGACGAGGCGGCCGGGCAGCTGGAGCGCCTGCTGGAAGAAATGGAAAAAGAAGGGGAAAAAGAAGTGCAATGAATGCGCGGCAGGCTGTGCAGTCCCGCAGGACAAAGGAGCTTTTCGGTCTGCTGCTGCGATCCTGTATGAGAAAGGTGGTGTGCGGGTATGGTTTCCTGACCCCTGGGTTCAGAGCCTTATGCCCGCGGAAGGATGGATCCTTTCCTGTCAGCCATGGGAACGGCCATGGCCTATGTCCTGGTGCTCCAGCCTTTTCTGCTGCTGCAGATCCTGCCGTTCCGGGCCCGTCTGCAGCGGGAACGGAAAAAAATGCTGGCTGCCTGCTGGCTTGCGCTCAGCCTGCTGGCAGGCATCGCTTTGGCCTTCCTGATTGTCCGGCAGCAGATCCAGCCGGGGAACGGTCATGTCCTGGTCCTGACGTATGCGGTATGGCTGCTCTTTTTTCTGCTGAGCCTCGTTTTTAGCCGTCAGTTCCTGGTCTGCCATTTCTTTATCCTGTCCTTCCGGCTCCTGCTGTCGAATATTTTCCGCATCCTGAGCCAGAATCTGTTCGATGCCTGTGCGGAGCTGCTGCCCCAGCCCCCCTCTTTTTTGGGACAGCTGTGCGTCTACGGGCTTTTTTCGCTTGCAGCCTTTCCCTTCCTGCTGCGGTATTTCACAAAAATCTTTGCCCATTTCGGGGAAGCGTCGGCGCAGCGGTACTGGCGGCTGACTTCCCTCGTAGCGGCTCTCCTTGCTGTGGATATGATCGTCCTCCGGCTCTTCGATATGGAAATGGGAATCTTCGATGAAGTGCGCCCCCAGCTGCTGCTGCTCGGGATCGTACTCCTCATAGCAGCCGCCGTGAGGAGCGGACAGAAGGACGTCTACCGGGAACTCCAGGTCTATGAAAAGCAAAGCGAGCTGCAGAAGCAGTTTGACTCGACGGAGACCTATGTGGCGATGTCCAGACAGTCACGTGAGCGGATGCGGGCCATCTACCGTGAAAAGAAAGGGCATGTCGAAACGCTCCTGGAACTGGCGCGGCAGCGGGATAAAGCCGGGTTCCTGGCCTGTCTGGAAGAGCTGGGCGAGCGGTTCAACCGGACGAAGATGCCCCAGTACTGCCGGAACGCGCTCGTGAATGCGACACTGACGGTATATCTTGCAAGGGCGAAGGAACGGCATATCCCTGTGACGGCAACGGCTGACGTGCCGCAGGAACTGTCCTGCAGCGGTGAATTTTCGATCGTCCTGGCAAACCTCGTGGAGAATGCCATCTTTGCCAGCGAGAAACAGCCCGCGGACCGCAGGAATATCGCTGTCATCGCCGTCTGCAGTGCCGGGAGCCTGAATCTGCTCGTCAAGAACCAGTTCGACGCGCCCGTGCCGCTGGGCGAGGATGGCCTGCCCGTCACGGACCGCAAGGGACATGGCATAGGCATGCAGTCCCTTGCACAGTTCCGGCAGCGGTTCGGCGCCAGTGTCCTCTGTCAGCAGAAGGGCGGATGGTTCATGACGTACCTGCAGGTCCCGCTTGCGGGACCGGTGCATCCCTGAAAAGAAACGGAGGGCCCTGATGCTCCATGCATCAGGGCCCTCCGTTTCTTTTCAGATGTTTACGGACTAAAACCTCTATGGCAGATGGCCGACAGGATGGACTCCATGGTAGGGGAAGGAGCGCTTGCACCGCTTCCGGCCATACAGCACCAAAGCGGCAAAGCCTGTACCTCGCAGGCCGCAGATCGCGAATCGCAATCCGCAGGCCGCAGATCGCATATCGCTGACCGCCGCTGGCTGCTGGCGGCTGAGAGCTGACGGCTGGCCGTAAATCCGCGAATCGCAATCCGCAGGCCGCAGATCGCAAATCACTGGCCGCCCTATACTGTACCCATAAGTGTGGACACTTTTCAAGAGTCACCCTCACCCTGAAATTTTGACAGAGAGATAATCTGCATCCGGATTTTTGGACAGCTTGTTCCTGGAACCCTGTTCACTGGACATG
>Ga0256406_1005327_pt1 | contig 13847 bp, 14 predicted proteins | sample RumenRJG_03DNA_FD_185986 | JGI IMG/M metagenome (GOLD analysis project Ga0256406, IMG submission 185986) | Bovine rumen microbial communities from Lethbridge, Alberta, Canada - RJG_03 | ecosystem: Host-associated > Mammals > Digestive system > Stomach > Rumen | place: Canada: Alberta | collected...
TTTCTTTGGTTTTCTGGTCATAGTAAAAGGCCCTCCATGAATTAATGATTGCTGTCACGAAAGGCCTTGTCAAACATTTTTACAGACTTTTTTCTATTGTCCCGCCAAAGTTTTTACTAAATAATCCATTTGAATGGAACAGAAAAGGGTGCCAGCAGACTGCTGCACCCTTTTCTGTTAAGTTATCTTCTATTCTACTTTTAACTGCCCTGCCATTTCAGGATCCGAAAGAATATCCAGCCCTGTTTCCACAAGAATTTTTATTATCTCAACAGCCCTGTCCTGGGCATAGGACTTAAGAAGCGCATCTCTGAATTTAATGGTGTGAGCCCCTGCTTCCACAGTTACCATCTTCATCATGGGATGAATAACAGGAATAATCTGACTTACATTTCCAACATCTGTTGCTGTTCCTGCATAGGTAATGTCTCCATCCTTGAAATGTGGATACTTTTCCATATTTTTTGCAAAGATGTTCTTCAACTTCTTATTTGTCTTCATAGCCTGGCAGGTAGGTTCAAAGTGCTCCCAGTGCATGGCACAACCGGTCTGCTTTGCCGCCCCTTCTGCACAGTCAAGAACTTTTCTCTGAATTTCATACAGATAGTCCTGATCCGAAGATCTGTATTCAAGTCTTACAGATGCAAAGGCTGGTACAGTATTTACCATCTCCCCGCCATTTGTGATTATCGCATGCACTCTCGACCCGTCTTTAAGCTGCTGTCTCATTGCATTTATGCTGTTGAAAAGCATTATTACTGCATCCAGAGCATTTACCCCGTTCCATGGATCTTCTCCTGCGTGGGCAGCTTTACCAGTAAATTCTATGTCAATTCCCCCGATACCGTGGACCTCAGGTTCCAGTCTCGTTGTGTAGTTGGGATGAATTTCCAGAGCCGCACAGTATCCGTTAAAAGCTCCGTGCTCCACAAGAACCGGTTTACCATCCCCTGTTTCTTCCCCTGGAGTTCCAAAGACAGTAACTTCTCCCGGAAATTCAGAAAGTGCCATAGCTGTAACAATACCTGCCATAAGACTTGTGGAAGCAATCCACTGATGTCCGCAGGCATGGCCGATTTCCGGAAGCGCGTCATATTCTGCCATAAAACATATCTTAGGCCCTTCCCCATTTCTTTTTGTAGCTTTAAATGCCGTTTCCAGCCCGCAATATGGGCGAGTAACATCAAAGCCCTCATTTTCCAGGACCTTTGCAAGATAAGCAGATGATTCTTTCTCCTGCATTGAAACCTCAGGGTGAGCATAGATGTAATTTGCTATATCAACACACTGATTACGGCGATTATCAACTTCTGCAAGCAGTTTTTCTCTGAGATTGTGATCAGACATAATAATCCTCCTGCTACTTACAACAAAGGCTCCTTGACGGAGCCCTTGTTGTTTTAATAAAGATATTTTCAGGTAAGTTGATGGTAATAATAATATCCATTATTTTCAATGGCAATTTCCTGCCGGTTCTGTTCCTAAGCAGCGTTCTTCTTCTTCATCTTGAGAATGAGAAGAGCTGCAATAATTCCGCCGACTATTACAATCAGCTGATAAACGAACATATACGTAAATGCGGTGTTTCCTGCTGTGTCCATCCAGTGGCCGAACAGCGTAAACTGGAAAAGATCTGGCGAGAATCCCAGAATAGCTGCAACACCGATGGTAGATGCGCTAAGGTGTCTGTCTACTCCGCACTCTTCAAGAGTTGCGTAGTATGCACCTCTTCCGATGTAGCAGAAAAACGAAAGCACGAGGGTTAGAGCAATAATAGCTCCAACAGTAACTCCCGACTTTGGTGCCAGCATGTATATTAATCCTGCCACAGCCACAACATACACCAGCAGCAGAACTTTTGCCGGAGACTTAACCTTATCAGTAAGTATTCCGCCTACTGGCGCTCCAACGATCTGCATACCATACTGGCGGGCAATAGAAGCCCATCCTGTAAGAACCACAGTTACACCCATGACCTGTGTAAAGTATGGTGTAAAATACGTCAGTGTTGTCATAAAGGAATATACTGCGAAAATACTCATTCCGACAAGCCAGGTTGCCGGCTGTTTTGCAATTTTGGCAAAGTCCTTAAAGAAATTGGATTTTTCACCCTCTTCGTTTTTTGAAGCTCTGAGATCTTCAGCTGTCGGTTTAGGTAAAAGGATTGCCACAAGAACTGCCAGAACAATGGATAAAACCGCATTTACAATAACTGCAGCCCTGATTCCACCTGCACTTGTTGCCATCTTTGTGAATCCCAGCATCATTGCCGAGCTGAGCACAATATTTCCAATTCCAATGAAGGTCTCGTTAAATCCGAATATTTTTCCTTGAGAATCACTTCCGGCAAGATTGCGGACAATCTTAATATGAGTAGGATAATTGAGCATCAAGCTGGCAACTGCAAATCCTATCCACATGAGAATAGCAAAACCATAAGTCGGATGAACAAGGAAGAGCAGTGCGAATACTGCATTCAATGCCACTGAGAGGATGTAGATGTTCTTATAGTTGAAACGATCGGCAATCCATCCGCCTATAGGTGCTCCGAAGACATTTCCAAGTCCGTAAATTGACAGCAGCAGGCCCAGCTTTGTATTGCTGACTCCTATAAACTCCTTTAACGGATCATACCATGTATACTGCAGGTACGGAACAAGATATACTATGGACCAGCAGAATCCCAGAACTATCATCGTCAGAACCAGGCGGGGCATACTCATTTCTTTTTTGTTAGTCTCCATAAACTACTCTCCCTTTCGTTTAATGAGATTTTTCTTATCTTCATTTCTACATTGCATCAATGTGTTTGCGGAAAACTTCTCCCAGTTTCTTGATTCCCTCGCGAATCTGTTCATCGTGAACCATTGTGAAATTCATTCTTACAGTATTTTTGACGCCTTCATGAGAGAAGAAAGATTCACCTGGAATATAGGCAAGGCCGTTGGCAACTGCATCATCCAGTATCTTATCGCTATCCAGCCCTTCTGGCAGCTCAAGCCACAAGAACATTCCACCTTCAGGATCGGTGAACTTGATTTCTTTCGGGAAATACTTCTTAATCATCTCGACCATCAGTTCACACCGTTCTTTGTAAACAGCCTGGATCTCTTTAATGTGGGCTTCCAGGTCAAAATTTTTCATATAGTAAGTTACCAGCATCTGAGTCAGTTCAGGGCTCTGAAGATCATTGGTCTCTTTCAGTTCCTCGATCATGCTTGCAACTTCCGGAGATGCACAGGCCCAGGCTACACGTATGCCAGGGCTGAGAATCTTTGAGAAAGACCCCAGATAGATAACCTGACCCTTTTCATCAAGCGCTTTCAGATGAGGAAGCTGCTCTCCCTTGAAACGAAGATCTCCGTAAGGGTTATCCTCTACCACTACAACATCATATTTTGATACCACTTCCATGAACTGTTTTCTGCGCTGGAGAGTCCAGGCCTTTCCTGTAGGATTCTGGAAATTCGGTATTACGTATATGAGCTTCGCCTTTGGATTCTCTTTCAGAACCCGCTCCAGATCTTCTATTACGATTCCGTCATCGTCAGTGTCAACTCCTGCAAACTCTGCGCCATATGGTCTGAAGGCATTAATAGCTCCAAGATAACTTGGGTTTTCTGTAATTACTACATCTCCCTCGTCAATAAACATAAGAGCCGACATTCCCAGTCCCTGCTGAGAACCACTTAAAATGCAGATATTATCCTTAGTGCACTGAACACCTTCTCTCTTATTCATTCTCTCGGTCAGAAGATCTATAAGAGGTCCATATCCTTTTGTCAGGCCATAGGAGAAAGCTGCCGTTCCATTTTCCTTAAACATCTTGTCACAGGCTGCCTTCAGATCCTCCAGTGGATACAGGGCCGGATCAGGAAGTCCTGCTGCAAAAGAAATAATGTCATTTTTGCCTGCAATCCTCTTCTGAACTGCTCTTATTCCAGATGCCTTAATCCTGCTCATTCTTACTGAAAATTCCATATTAGTCCTCCTTCAAATAGAATTCTGAGTACCCTTAGCCGTGACAGACAAGAGATAAACTCTGTTCATTTATTTATATTCTTTTGCCTCTTCTTCTCCATTCATGACTCTCATAGAACCAAGGGCCAGTGCCAGCATCTCAAATTCCCCGGCAACTACTTCCATTGGAGCTACTGTCCTTGTCATTTTTTCCAGAGAAGCCGTTACATATTCTGAATGGGCAATTCCGCCTGTGATAATAATCCTGTCAATGGGTTCCTGGAATGCCGGTACATATGAGCAGATTTCTCTTGCCGTAAAATACGTAAATGCGTCATAAATCATTTTTGCGTATTCATCGCCTTTGTTAATCATCTCTTCAATCTCGATCAGATCTTTCGTACCGAGGTAATCATACATTCCTGCAAACTTGCTGACTTTATCCACCATTTCATTCCTGGTGTATTTCCCTGAGTAGCAAAGTTCAATCAGCGGATATGTTGGAAGTCCGCCGCATCTTTCAGGAGAAAAAGGTCCATTGGTTCGTCCGCCGCTTCCGTCCACCATCTTTCCTTTATTGTGTGCCACTATGGAAATTCCTGATCCCAGGTGAGCAACAATAAAATTGCAATCCTCGTACTTCTTACCCAGCTTCTTAGCGGTAAATCTTGCAACAGCCTTGTGATTCAGTGCATGGAACCAGCTTGGTCTTTCCAGATCCTTTATTCCGGCTATCCTGGCCTTATCCATCATTTCATCAACAGAAACAGGATCTACAACAAATGACGGAACACCTATCTGGTCGCCTATTGACTTGGCGATTACAGCTCCAAGATTAGATGCATGTTCCCCTTCTACTGCGTTTCGAAGGTCATCAACCATCTTGTCGTTTACCACATATGTGCCTCCTGGAACAGGACGCATCAATCCCCCTCTTCCTGCCACACAATCAAATGTTGACAGGGGGTATCCGGCTTCTTCTACAGCACCGGTTATAAGCTCTTTGCGATATTCGAACTCGTCAAAAACATGAGCAAATGGTTTCAATTCTTCAGCAGTATGAGAAATTGATTTCTTGAATACCTCATTATCATTCTCATAAACTGCGATCTTTGTGCTCGTCCCTCCCGGGTTGATCACCAGTATTCTCACAGCAGCCTCCGTTTAAATTTCCTGATACCGGCAGTTCGTATGATATTCCACGATACTGCCATCGTTTCTCATTAGCTTGTCGTTCTATCGTTTGGAACATCATTCTATTTATTTGTATTTTATTCTGTCTTGTTCTAAATGTCAATGAAGGAATTAGAACAAAAGTATCAAAAACAATCTGATGCAATTTCTTTGTTCGCCTCGTGAATTATCCTTATTTTCCTTGAATTACTTGGGTTTACAGGTTTTAGTCAACGTAAAAAAGGAGAGCCGCAAGTTAATCTTGTAGCTCTCCTTTTGAAACACTGTTCTGTACTTCTTGATCAGATGAATACTTCTTTCGTTATTCGCTTACTTATCTCTTTCATATATGCAATTTTCTCATCGAACCCAATGTCTCTAACTCTGGCTGTAGGTCCTGACAAACTTATGGACGCCACTGCAGATCCATTGTTGATTACTGGAACGGCAACGCAGAAAAGTCCCACCTCTCTCTCTTCATTATCAAGAGCGTAGTGCTGTTCACGGACTTTGTCCAGCTCCTTTTTCAGTCCTGCATATGTAGTAATAGTATTCTCTGTAAACCCGCGCATATCAAAGGACTTATATACGTTTAAATCCACTCCTTCTGTAAAAGCCAGCAGGCATTTTCCCATAGATGCGCAGTAGCACTCAGTCTGTGCGGACAAATCTGCTGCAGCGCCAAGAGTATACTGGCTCTTGCATGAGGCAATTAATTGCAACTCGTAAATCCCGTGCTCGTCTTTATCCATTACTCCCAGGTTGACGGCATCTTTGAATTTATCGTTTATATCCTGCATGTACGGCAAAAGAGTGTCTTTAAGCCAGAGTTCCTTTTTCCTTGGAGTTAAACTATAAGCATACAGCTTAGGGCCTATGGAGTACCGTTCTGATTCTTCATCTTGTACTACATAGCCTCTGTTTTCAAGTGTAACAAGGGTTCTGTAAACTGTACTTTTATACAGATCAAGATCTTTGCTTATCTGTGAAACAGAAATGTTTCCTCCTGTTTGCGAAAGGTACTCGATCACGTCAAGTGCCCGGTCTACAGAATTGATGACAACAGACTTATTCAGCCCTGTGCTTTTCTTCTCGTCCATATCATTCTCCTGATTGATCAACAACACCTGACATGATTATATCCTCAATACCGTTCTATTTCACGTGATTTCAGAACAAATTATTTCACTGATTTCAGAACAAATCTGATGTTTCTCAGGCGTTAAATCCGGCTTCTACAATTTTGACATTTCCTTCATTGAATCTGCCTTTTCCTGATTCCTCAAAGTACTTGCACATGGAGTTTTCAAATTCCTCCAGGCTGAAAAGCTCCGCTCCTGCCATAACTTTTCCAAGGAGGCAGAGGTTGGCATTTCTTTCACTATGCAGTTCTATAGCTATATCAGTTGCCGGACACTTAACCACCTTAATGTCTTCCCTGAACTTTCTATTTTCATCTACAAGGGAGCTATTTACATACATTGTCCCGCCAGAGGCCATCTCAGGTTCATAGATATCCGCTGCCTTTTCGCTCATTGCAAAAACAATATCCGGGTGATCTGCATAGGGAGAAGCTATGCGTTCATCGCTGATAATGACGTTGCAGCTTGCATCTCCACCGCGCATTTCATTTCCATAGGCAGGGAACCATGTAACATGTAACCCCTTGTCTGCTGCTGCATGCATCAGAAGTTTTCCGGCAGTCAAAACGCCCTGTCCGCCCTGACCTGCACAAATAATGCTTTTTATCATGACTTCCCTCCACTATCTGTCAATCAGCTCGCCAAGCTGATAGTTTTTTGAAACTACTTCATCGATATATTTCATGGAATCCGGTGCAGTCATACCCCAGTTTGTAGGACAAGGCACCAGAACCTCAACTAGTGAGAAGCCCTTGTTATCCCGCTGCTTCTCCAGGGCTTTTCTGACAGCCTTTTTGGTTTTTGCAACATTTCCTGGGTTTGTGACAGAGGTTCTTGCCAGATAAGCAATATCAAGATTGCCCATAGTCTTGAATACGTCGAAGCTTGCACCGTTATCATCGTAGTTTCTTCCGGTCTTCGATGATGCAGTTTTCTGTCCCTGCATTGTGGTAGGAGCCATCTGTCCTCCTGTCATGCCATAGACGGTGTTATTCATTACGAAAAACGTAACGTTTTCATTTCGTGTAGCTGCAGCCATTGTCTCTCCCAATCCAATAGCATATGCGCCTCCGTCTCCGCAGATGGTTAATGCGTATTTATCAGGACGGACACGTTTCTGGGCTGTCAATGCTGCTCCCATCTTTCCGTGAGGTGGAACAATAGCATCCACGTTCATCCAGAACTGGAACTGATGGTTGCATCCGATATCAGAACAGATAATGGTATCGCCGACTATATCCATATCCTCCAGCACTTCTCCCAGAATTCTGTTAAACAGACCGTGGCCACATCCTGCACAGAATCTGTTCTCTCCGTAGAACAAAGCTGGTGCTTTCTTTGCCATTAGTATACCTCCTCTTCTTCAACCTTACCATCGTATACTGCCTTTGCAAATTCTATGACCTGATCTACCTTAGCCACTCTCTGTCTCGTAGCAAGAGCGTATGTAGGGAATTTACCTTTTACAGTAATGATGACATCATCTCTCATCTGGCCCATCATATTTACTTCAACAGTTATGATGCCTCTGCACGTATCCGGGATTTCCTTAAACGCCTTTCTAGGATAAGGCCAGAGAGTAACAGGTCTGATAAGACCCAATTTAAAGCCCTGTTCTCTTGCTTTCTTTACTGCGCCTTCTGCAACACGGGAAGAAATGCCGTAAGCAACCAGAACGATGTCCGCATCTTCAACGCACAAACTCTCCCAGCGCTGTTCTGTTTCGCTTATCTCCCTCATTTTCTTTAGATAGCCGTCGTTCCACTGATCAACATCCTGGAAATATGTTATATCAGTTATTACTTTGTGATTTTCTCCAGGCTTAACCCCTTTAACGGCCCAAGGCTGATCCATGTCATAATCTTTCATCGGAGGTAACTCGCATGGTTCCATCATCTGTCCGATCGTTCCGTCTGAAAGTATCAGAACAGGATGCATCCATTTTTCTGCAAGTTCAAAGGATTCATAGGCCATATCTACGTTTTCCTGAACAGAATTAGGAGCCAGGGTAATCAGATGGTAGTCTCCATTTCCGCCACCCTTAACTGCCTGCCAGTAGTTGTCCTGACCTGCTGAGATAAAGCCGTCACCTATTCCGAAACGCTGTACACAAGCTACAACAGCAGGAACTCCTGCCGATACCCAATATGCGATTCCTTCCTGATACAGAGAAAAGCCAGGGCCAGATGTGGATGTAAATGCTCTGGCACCAAGAGATCTGGCTGCAAAGGTCATATTTACACTTGCAATCTCAGATTCTCCCTGAACAAACACTCCTCCCACTTCCTTCTGTCTCCATGACATCCATTCCAGAACTTCAGACTGTGGAGTGATTGGATACCCGGCATAGAAACGGCATCCGCCTCTGACTGCACCTTCAGCCAGTGCCTCGTTTCCTTTCATAATTCTTTTTTCCATATTAGTATCTCCTTAAACTACAGAATTTCGAATACCAGATCAGGGCACATTGCATAACAACTGCCGCATTTGACGCACTTCTCCTGGTCGACCTTTACAGTTACGACGCCTTTGCCATTTGTCTCTCCTGACAACCCAAGAGCACCGGGTTTACAATTCGCAATGCACAGGTAGCAACCCTTACACCGCTCTGCCTTGACTCTAACTTTTTCTTCCATAAGGCGATTCCTTTCTGTTCAGAATTGTTTCATATGTTTCATTCTGTAGAATGCTGTTCCGATTTGGATTATATCATTTTGTACATCATAGTCAATATAGTTTGAAAATATGATTTCTAAAATTGCGCTATTCCGCTGAAAGGAAACTGAATTTTATGTCAAGTTTCCGTTTATTCCTTTTCCTGATTTTGTCAATACGTTGAAAGTACCTTACCTACATTCAGATGGTCAGCTGGGTTTCAAATTCACATTAAAAATCTATTATTAGAATTTTAGAATTCTTATTTACTTTGTTTTATTTAAATGATATTTTTTAAGAAAGGATAAAAAGAACAATGTTCTATTATAGTTCGGAGGTGTGATATGAAAAAATCTGCCGATACACCCATTGCTGAAGATAAAACTACTCCTAAGAAACCTGGACTTCTTCTATCCCTTGTACCTGTATTCACGGTCCTTATTCTATTGTTCATAAAGCTTCTTGCAGTGGACGTGGATATTCAGATACCTCTGCTTATTGCTTCCACTGTTGCAGGAATACTTTCCACTGTAGTTCTGAAAAATCCATGGAGCGAAATAGAACAGGGCATTTTCAAAGCTATAAATAACGCAATGCAGGCTATTCTCATAGCGTGTATCATCGGCCTTATTATTGGCTCCTGGATCTCCGGCGGAATCGTACCAAGTCTAATTTATTATGGACTAAAAATAGTTTCTCCAAAATTCTTCCTGGTTACCTGCCTCATAGTTTGTTCTATAGTGAGCATTTCAATTGGAAGCTCATGGACAACTGCCGGAACTCTTGGGGTAGCTATGCTGGGTATTGGAACAAGTATGGGATTGCCCCCTGCTCTGATTGCCGGCTGCATCGTATCAGGAGCATACTTCGGAGATAAAATGTCTCCATTTTCAGATACCACAAATCTGGCTCCTGCCGTATCTGGTACCACCTTGTTTGCCCACATAAGGCATATGATGTACACCACCGGCACCAGTTACGTCATTGCAGTAATTCTGTACGCAATTATCAACTTGAAATTTGTAGCTAAGACAGATAACGAAGAGAAGATCAGGGCCATTTCCTCAGCGCTAAAATCTAATTTCACAATATCTCCTCTCCTGCTGATTCCTTTGCTGCTGCTACTGCTGATGATATATTTTAAAATTCCTGCCATACCTGGACTCATTGCGGGAGTTGCCCTGGGCTGCGGCTGTGCATATTTTGTTCAGGGCCGTTCTTTAGAAGAGATAGGAACATATCTCAGTTATGGATATACGCTGGAAAGCAACAACGAGATGCTGAATGAGCTTCTCAGCAAAGGAGGTCTGCAGAACATGATGTGGACGGTATCTCTCATTCTGTGTTCTCTGACATTCGGCGGAATTATGTTTTCATCTGGAATGCTTCAGACCATTGCAGAAAGCATATTGAAACATGCTCATAAAAATGCTGGTCTTATTGTGGCCACAGGACTGACTGCCTTTATCGTAAACATTGTCTGCGGCGAACAGTACCTGTCCATACTTCTTACTGGAAGAATGTATAAAGACGAATATGAGAAAAGGAACCTGGCTCCTCAGAACCTGTCGCGAACCCTTGAGGATTTCGGCACAGTTACATCACCGCTGATACCGTGGACTACTTGTGCTGTTGCTATGAGCACCTACCTGGGGATTTCGACCACTGCCTACCTGCCATATGCATTTTTCAACATAATCAACCCGATTGTTGCGATAATATTTGCTATTACAGGATTCTCGATTTTCAGGCGAGATCAGGTAAGCCCGGAAGATATTATTGAAACAGAGTAATATGTTTTATTAGAACCTCATACCTATGGTCTTAAGCAGTAAATACTGTATAATAATCAAGAATCAAAAATGAACATAAAAAAAAGGAGGTTCTGGTCTAAAATGAGTGAGTTCAATGTAAATGTTGAGGTAAGTGCCCGCCACGTTCACCTTTCCCAGGAAGATATTGAGAAACTGTTCGGAAAGGGATATGAGTTAAAGGTCAAAAAAGATATTGCCGGCGGCTTTGTTGCTGAAGAGCGTGTAACCCTTACTGGGCCTAAGAGAACCCTTGAGAGAGTTGCTATTCTGGGCCCTGCCAGAAAAGAGACTCAGATTGAGCTGGCTTCCACTGACGCCCGCAACCTGGGAGTCAACCCGCCAATTCGTCTTTCTGGTCACCTGGAAGGAACACCTGGCATTAAGATCACCGCAGAGAATGGAAATTCTGTAGAGCCAGATCACGGATGCATTATCGCCCAGAGACATCTTCATCTGTCCCCGGCCACTGCTGAGAAATACGGTGTTACCGGAGATAAGCCTGTAAAGATATCCATCGATACAGGAATGAACAGATCCCTTGTGTTCTGTGATGTGGCTGTAAGAGTAGGAGGAGACAGCGACGTAGTTCATCTGGACACAGATGAAGGAAATGCTGCATGCACTGGAAAATCCTGCACAGGAATTTGCATTGCAGAATAAAATAAATAAGCGCCATTGATAAACACAAAAAGTTATACAAATAAGCGGGGCCGGATTCACAATCCTTCCCCGCCTGTTTAATAATTAAGATTTCAATCAAAGCCAGTCACACCAATCGAAGCTATTTTATGCACAGCTTCACAAATTTTTCCGCAGCATCTCTCTCGTTTCCATTCATGGTGTACACCTCCGGATAACAGCTTAGCCGGTGGCCGTTCACTATTCGGATTTCCCTTATTTCGTTTTTGACCTTCTCAATGGACGGTTCCAGCTCTGCCAGGTCCGAAGCCCTGCAGAACACCAGAAAATCCCCGTCTTTTCTTCTTCCAAAAGATGCATATATAGGAAAGTTGCGGCGGATCACTTCAGCAATGGTGATTATGAGTCTGTCACCAGACTCATTGCCAAAATCCCGTCTGAACTGGCGGCAGCTTTCTACCACTATTCGTATCATCATGTAGTTAACAGCATTCTCTCTACGTGCCTTATCGTATTGATAAAAATTCACAAGGAGCCCGGTAACGTTTGAAAACCCTGTAACCGGATCAATGATCTCCACAGCTCCGGCCCGCCTGTTCCTTTTAACGAACTCTTCAGAGTCGAAAAAGTAACCAATCAGCCCCTGAATATTACCGTTGTGATACAAGGGCATTTTACTGATGAAAATGTTGTGAACTCTTCCTCTGATAATACATTTCTGAGGACAGTTAAACACAGCTTTGCCCTTATTTATCACCTCTTCCTCTCTGTCACTATTTATCTGTTCATCCACATGCCACTGCATTTCCTCATCTGTTTTTCCATAAATTTCGTCAGATGAGCTGAGTCCGAAGTACTGGAGGAAAGCGTTGCTGACCCCTGCAAATCTCCTATCACGGTCCTTCCAGAAAAACTTTACAGGAGCTTTTTCCGCAACGTTCTTCCATAGAATTTCAGGAGAAATATTTGAACTGCCGGCATTCTCTTCCTTGACTCTGTATCCGTATATGTCTCCATAGTGATTGATGATTTTTCTCATCATTGCAGGGTCGTTCAGAGTGCTCTTAGCCGATACAATTACGCATTTGTTGAAGTCTGTGCCTGGAATTGCCATCACAATATGGTAGGAAATGATGTACTTTCCATCCTCCTGTTTGTCTCTGAAATAGTGGGAAATCCTGCCATTGTTCTTTTTAAGCCTGTCCCGCATGGTGTCCGGGTCGGCAAAGACCTGAAACTCCTCCCAGTCATCTGGATAAATCACTTTCTTCTGGAACCAGTCTCTAAGCTCATAAAGGTTGAGGCCTTTACTTCCATATACTGGGTTCCCGAAGGATAGGTAGTTACCCCTTCTTCACCGGTGCGCTCCACCTGATCCACAAACTTTCTCAGATGCTGGTGCATTCCTGTTCCCACATGGTTGATCTTTCTTTCTGCTTCGGCCATAGTCCTGGTGCCGTTGCTCTTTAATGCCAGGCGATATTCTTCGTTTGCAAAAATGTTTTTTACCACTTTGCCATCATCTTCGAAGAGAGCCATGGAACGGCTGTCCATGAAGTCCAGTCTTCCGATTTTATCGTAATATTCCTCCTCTGGCCGGGTTTCGATTTTCATTCCTTTCTCAACACAGTGATTGAGAGCTTCTTCCGGTGTATCAGGTCTGCCAAAATAGAAGCCTTGGATTTTCTCACAGCCAATGCCCTTAAGGAACTCATATTCTTCCCTTGTTTCAACTCCTTCTGACAGAGTCTGTACACCGATGTCCTTAGCCATCCGGACAATAGAACTGACTATTTTCCGGGATTTTTCCGAGAAATTAGCCAGGAATTCCATATCGATCTTCAGCTCGTCAAAGTCATAGTCCTTAAGAACATTCAGGGATGAATAGCCGCTGCCAAAATCGTCCATGCAGACCTTGAATCCCAGAGCGTGGAGTTCATCCACAGCCTTTCTGATTGCTTCCTCATCGCTGACGAAGGCACTTTCCGTAATCTCGATGTTCAACATGTCACTGGGCATCTTGTTTGCCACAATCAAATCTTCAATATTTTTAACCATGTTGGTTAAACCAAAGTCCAGCCGTGAAATATTTACGGAAACAGGAATCAGTCCGGCGCCAGTTCCAATTCTTTCTTTTTTCCACTTAAAACCTGTGCATATTTTCTCCACAATTAGACAGTCGAGCCTGTAAATCAGTCCATTCTCTTCCAGAACAGGTATAAAATCAGATGTATTAATCATTCCCCTGTCAGGATCTATCCACCTGGCCAGAGCCTCTGCACCACAAACATCCCCTGTAAGGCTCCTGACAATAGGCTGGAAATATACCTTTATCCAATTTTTCTCAAGTGCCTCGTCAAAATGTTCAAGAATATAATCTTCCATTTAGCTCTCCACTACCAGAAATTCAACACGGATGCGCAAATCCCTTTAATGCAGTCTAGTTATACCCCCCCCCCCCACG
>Ga0256406_1005328_pt1 | contig 13841 bp, 10 predicted proteins | sample RumenRJG_03DNA_FD_185986 | JGI IMG/M metagenome (GOLD analysis project Ga0256406, IMG submission 185986) | Bovine rumen microbial communities from Lethbridge, Alberta, Canada - RJG_03 | ecosystem: Host-associated > Mammals > Digestive system > Stomach > Rumen | place: Canada: Alberta | collected...
ATTGTTCATATAAATAGCAATTATGTAAGACATGGCAAATTAGATTTAAAACAATTGTTTACTATTGAAGATGTAACAGATACTGCAATTATGAAACAAAGCGAAATTGAAAGTATAATAAAACATTTAAAAGAAGTAGTCGAAAATCCGGAAGAACCTCAAAATAAAATAGGCATAAATTGTTTTGATCCTTATGAATGCCAATATTGGGAGTATTGCACTAAAAATTTACCAAAGCCCAATGTATTTGATTTACATTCAACTAACACTCATGCGATAAATATAAAAACAAAAATGCAGATGTTTTATGATGGGAAAGTATCATATAATGATTTAGAATATGAAGATTTACCAAATGACACTTTAAAGCAAATTGAACACGAAATAAAAGATATACCTGATGAAATTGATAAAGACGAAATTAGAGATTTCATGAGTACATTATCATATCCTTTATATTTCTTAGACTTTGAAACATATCAAAAGCCTATACCAGAATATGATAATATGAAGCCTTTTCAACAGATTCCTTTTCAATATTCTTTACATTATATTTTAGAAGAAGGAGGAGAACTTCATCATAAGGAATTCTTAGCGCAACCAGATATTGATCCAAGAAGATCACTTGCTGAACAATTGGTAAAAGATATTCCTATGAATGTATGTACAACGGCTTATAATATGGGGTTTGAAAAAGGAAGAATAAGGGAAATGGCAGAAGTTTTTCCGGATTTATCAGAGCACTTGTTAAATATCAGAGAAAATATTAAAGACTTAATGATTCCATTTCAAAAACGACATTATTATACAAGAGCTATGCAAGGTTCATTTTCAATAAAATATGTTTTACCCGCATTATATCCAGATGATCCATCCTTAAATTATCATAATCTTGATGAAGTACATAATGGGTCAGAAGCATCAGCAACATATATTAATTTAGGTAAGAAAAGTAAAGAAGAACAAGAAAAAACTAGAGCAAATATGCTTAAATACTGTGGTCTAGATACTTATGCAATGGTTAAAGTATGGGAAAAACTAAAAGAAGCAATTAAATAAAATTTGTGCATTCTTTATAATCAAACTTACATCTTATAACCATAAACATAGCACTCAAATAATTTAAGGAGGTTAGTTTATTATGAAAAATTTAAAATTGGATAATATAGATAAGCATTTGAATTACTCAAAAGACCTTGGAGAAGTAGAAGAGTACATTAAACAAGGAAGAAATCATGGAATAAAGTCAATGACCATTATAGAAAATGGGGTTCTTGATTCCTTTTATGATGCTGAAAACTATGTTAAAGAAAATGATATTAATGATATTAGGTTAACATATGCTTGTAGGTTTTATGTTGTGGATGATAATAAAGCAAAAAGTAAAGGAATTTCTATTGATACAGATACAAGCTTTATAAATCATTTAGAATTAAAATACACAAAGAAACCAGTAGTTATCAATGATAATTTAAATGAATTTACAGATAAAATAATATTGTTAGTAAAAAATCAAATTGGACTAAAGAATTTATATAAATTGATAAGCATATCAAATTTGAAATATAATAAATTAAAAAGTTATATTACTATTAAGAATGATGACAATATACCTATTACAATGAAAAGCGTTTTAGAAAAATATAAAGATGGTCTTAATATTGAAAGTGAAAATACTGAAAAATCGATAAAAAAATTTAATGAAGATGCTGAAACATGCGATAATGTTGAAATATTAGATAACATCATGAGGCACCCTCATTTAGATAATGAAGAAAAAATTATTAAAAACATGGTAGATGAAAAAGCAAAGGAACTTTATGGAGAAAAGATTCCTAAAGTAATAAAAGAGAGAATTGATTTTGAACTAAACTCCTTATTAAAGAATCATTGGTGCAATCTTTATTTATTAAGTCAAAAATTAGTTGCTAAATCAAATGAAGATGGGTATCCTGTAGATAATAGGGGTTCTATAGCATCATCATTTATTGCTTATCTAATAGGCATTACAGATATTAATCCATTGCCTGCACATTATAGATGTAAAAAATGCAATTATATAGAATTCGTAAATAAGCCCAATGGCATAGATTTACCAAATAAGAGATGTCCTAATTGTAATGAAAAGCTAATTGGAGAAGGATTAAATATTCCAGTAGAAACTTTACTTGGCTTAAATGGAGATAAAGTGCCAGATATTGATTTAAACTTTGCAAAAGAAGAGCAAGAAAAGATTCAGCTATATGTTGAAAAAATATTTGGAAAAGGTAGAGTCTTTAAATGTGGCATACTAGATACGAGAGGAATAAGTGTTAATCAATCTGGACTTTTCATTTTACCACAAGGCAAAGATATTTTTGATTATTCTCCAGTTACATTTATTAAAGATAATTATATTTCTACACAAGCAGATTATCATAATTTATACACAATACTATTAAAATTTGATGTACTTTCAGATGAAACACCGTTAATCTTAAGAAGGTTAAAAGAACTAACAGGAGTTGATTATAAAAATATTCCGTTATTTGACAAAAAGGTTATGTCATTATTTTATTCAGGAGACCAGAAAATTACTTATGGAATTATTAGATTCGATAGTGATTTCGCAAGAAATATACTAAATATAGTAAAGCCTAAAAATATTGAAGCATTAATAAAAATATCTGGGCTTTGCCATGGTACTAATGTATGGAATGAAAATCAAGATGAATTGATTAAAAATAAGAAAATTAAAATAGAAGATGTAATTGCAACAAGAGATGATATATACAATTATTTAGTAAATTTAGGTATTGATAGAAAAACATCATATAATATTATGGAATTTGTGAGGAAAGGTAAAGCAAATAAAAGTAAAATTAAGGGTAATGAAAGATTTACAAAGTTTGCAGAGCAATGGAAAGAATATCAAAAAATTATGAAAGAGCATGGAGTTTCAAAAGAATTCATTGAAATTTGTTCAAATATAATGTATTTGTTTCCAAAAGCTCATGCTGCACAAGAAGCAATAAATGCCATAAAGCTTGGATGGTATAAAACCTATTATTCAAAAGAATTTAAAGAGGTAATAGCTGATTCAAATAGTAATTAACAATAAAAGAAATTGAATATTTAAAGTGGGTAGATAATTTCTGCCCACTTTTGTGCATTTTATGACCAAGAGTATTTAAAAGAAGCAAAAAAGTATTTATAATAGATTTAAACGAAAGGAAAAATGATTATAAAAAATCTTCAGTTAAGAATCCAAGGAGATATTAATAATTTGGAAAGGAATTAAAAATGAACCAACAAGAACTTATAAATAAAAAAAATGAATTTCATAAACGTAATAGAGATAATATAAATAAATATATTGTTGAACAAAATAAAAAGTTTGAAGAGATGAAATTAAAGTTTAAAAATTATAAATTCAATTATATTTATTTTTTACAAGTTAGTGTAGAATATTATAAAAATTGCTATAGTACTATAAATAGAGGAGGAAGTTATGTATATTCTACAATGGACAAAGCTTTAGAAGAAGGCAAAAAATATTTAAATTTATATTTTAATGAAGTAATAGAAAACAATAATTTATTAGAAGTGTATGGATATGATAACTTTTCAAAAGATCAAATTATTAGACAAGAAATGAAAACTAAAAATTTGCATTATAGTTTTTCAATAGAGAAAATGGATCCTTATTATAAGGACAATTTTATTAAGCCAGAAAGTCCTGAAAGAATGGTTATAGGGGTTGAACCTTCATCCACTGAATTTATATTTAATTATAAGGGTAAAGAACAGTATAGAAAGGTAATTTATTCCGAATCTAGATATGGTAAAGCATTTGAAAATGAAATTTATCCTGGAGATGAAAATCTAAATGCAGGAACAAAATTTAAAATAGGTGATCTTGTTTATGATATGAGTTGGACTCCTGATCATTACGAAAAGGAAAAAGACAGACCTATAATTATGATTAGAGTGACACCTGATAAAAGTGAAAATCAATTTTTTACTAATACCTATGGAGGAATAGGCATTGATAGTAAAGGAACTCTATGGCCTTATTATGGACATTTGCATGAATCAAAATTAAAGTTGTATAAGAAAGCCAAAGATATACCAGAGGGCTCTGTTTGGAAATTTGTAAGACAATTAGTGGATCATTATGATGAAATAAAGCAAGAATCATGGGATAAAATTATGAAAGGAGAAATTAATTTTCTTGAAACGCCAAGTTTTAGAGATATTAATATAAAAGATTGTATGAAAAAAACTAAGAAATATAATTCAAAATTTTTTGTAACAAAGAATCCAAATCTTCAGCAAATTTATAATATATGGAATGATGCAGAAATAATTGGTTCTATCTCTTTTTCCGAAGAGAATAACGATACAGCTGTTGTAGAATTCTATAAAAATTATAAAGAAATGGATTGCGAAGAAAATTATTTAAGAAAATTATCGATTAGAGATATTGGTTATCACAAAGAATTTTATGGAAAAGCTTATGAAGTAATAGTCGAAAATAACTTGTGTAATTATGAACAAATTTATAAAAATAGCAATTGGTATAATGCAGAGTTTGAAGAAAAATCTAAAGTATTAATTGAAAGAAGCAAATTAAAATATTTCTTTGAGAAACAATATGAAGAAGTTAGACATTATATGAACTATGAAGAGGAGAATGAAGATGAGTAGTGAGATTGATAATGTTACCAATAATGAAAATTCAATGAATAAGAGAAAACTAGAAAAGCAAGAAGATTTTCATAGATTCATTGAAAGTAAAGAAAGATTTAAAAATTATAAATTCAGCTATATATATTTTCTTGAAATAAATGCAAAATTTTATAATGGAACACATTCAGATGCAGAGCTTTTAAATGAAGTCAATTATTCAGAAGTTTATTCCTCAATGGAAGATGCCAAAAAGGATGGTCTATCATATTTAAATGATGAATTAGACTTTTTCATATATGATAATAATGCACAATATGATAAAGATAGAACCGCAAATCTCAAAGGTTTGATAGAAGAAGGAACAATTAGTTATTATTTTGCTATTACAAAAGTTGATCCATATTATAGAGATAATTTTTATGGACCAAGTACTGAAGAATATAATATTGGACTTGTTCCAACATCTACAACATATACATTTGATTTTGAAGGAAATCTAAGAGGTCATTATGAGGAAAGCTATAATTGTACTAAATTTGGTTTAGGATATTCGGCTTTTCTTAAAGATGAAGATTTACAAGAAGGTGCAGGATTAAAATTTAATTATGGAGATATAGTTCATGATAAAAGATCAGATGAAGACTACATGATTATAAAGCATTGGTCAGATACTTTACGACAATGGAGAAGAGAACTTTGGATGAATAAATATTGGGGCGTAAGTATAAATAAAGATGGATCACTTGATGATTATTGTGATGATTTATTTGAAAGCAATCTTACATTAATAACAAAGGCTAAAGATGTTGCAAATGACTCACCATGGGCTTTCATATATGAATTATATAGAAATCAAGAAAGAATTAAAGATAATTATTGGAAAAAGTTCTGGGATGGAGAGATTAATTATCTACCAAGTAAAAGTTGGAGAGACGTAACAATTGAAGATATTATAAATATGTAAGCTGAAATAAAAAAGTTAATATAAAAAAGGAGAATAATTAAAAATGGAAATCTTAAATAATTGTGATACAAAGGATGAGTTTGTAAAATTTGGTATAGACGATTTAGATAATATACTGAATATTCAAAATAGAGGAAATCTAATAGTTGTTGGAGGAAGACCAGGAATGGGAAAAACTACTTTTGCTTTTAATACAATCCTAAATTCAATAAAAAAAGGTTTACCAACTTTACTATTTAGTTTAGAAATGAATAAAGAATTATGTACTACAATGCTATTATCTGCAGAGACAATGATAAAAATCGAAAATATTAAAAAGAAAAAATTTAATGAAAATGAAATAGCAAAACTTGAACAAGCTTCGCATATGTTAGAAAATGATTACAAATTAATAATTGATGATACACCTGGAATCTCAGTAACTGCTCTAGAAGAAAGCTACAAGAAATATAAAGAAGAAAATGATATTAAGTTAGTTGTAATTGATTACTTGCAATTAATGAAAGGAACCGGTAGAGCAAATAGTAGAGAACAAGAATTTTCTGAAATTAGTTCTATTTTAAAAAATCTTGCAAGAGAACTAGATATTACTATTATATTATTAACGCAATTATCAAGGGCAGTTGAAGCCAGAAATAATCATAGACCAAAACTTTCTGATATTAGAGAATCTGGTGCAATTGAACAAGATGCTGATATAGTAATATTTTTATATAGAGATGAATACTATAATCAAGATACAACGGATAAGAATTTGGCTGAAGCTATAGTTGCTAAAAATAGATATGGAATAAATGAAACAATAAAATTTAAGTTTCTACCAGAGTATTGTAAGTGTCGTAATCTTGAAAATAAATAATATTAATCAAATATAATATTAGTGACAAAACAATAAATATGAGGTAATAAATGTGAAATTATATATTTTAGAATTACAATTTTATGATTATGAAAATTTGGGCATTGACACAGAGCCAGTAGTAAATGTATATAGTGATTTCAATAGAGCAAAGTATGATGGGCTAATAGAATTGAATAATAGAATGAATTATTATCTTAAAGATGATACTGGAAAAACATTTGAAAAATATATTAAAGAAGAAAGAGTAAATTACGATTTTGCAATCATAGAAATCGATGATTTAAAATATACAGAAAACTTTAATAAAAAGGAAAGAAAAAATGATATATGTGGCAAAGAATACTTAAAATATGAACCAACTCACAAGATTTATGAAATTGATTATAAGGGTAATATTAATGAGATTATTTATGAATGGAGAATAAAAAATAATTCAAATCGTTATAAGAAGTCAGCAACTCTATATCCAAGTGATTTTAATGAAGGTGCATATGAAAAATTTAATATTGGCGATATTGTAAAAGTAAAAAATGAAGCTTTAGAAGAATGTCTGAATGCTTTTGGTGATATGAACCAAAAGGGCAAAAAAAAGCTATTTGTAGTTAGTGATGTACCATTAAAAAGAACCAAACCTATATATAAATATTGTGAGAATAAATATAAGTTAAGTTTTTTCTTTAAAACTAATTTTATTAGGCCTGGATCTGAAGATATTTATGAAAGAGAATTTTATGAAAAAGATATTGAAACTTTCAAAGGTAATGTACCTGAAAAATATGAGCTTTTGAGTAAAATTTTAAAAGGTGAAATAAAAGTAGATGGAGATTATATGCATAATGTAGAAATTGGAGTTGAGGAATTAAATAAAGAAAATGTTGAAAAGAATTTAGTAAAATAATAGGTAATAAAGACAGATAATGAATTTGTCTTTACTGCCTTAGTTTTTTTATAAAAATTTTTATCAATGAAGAACGTATTAAATTCACTATTTAATGGCTGTATCTCAATAAAATAAATAATTAGAGGGGTTGTCTATTAAAAATTGTAGTGATATAATAATGTCGAAATTTGTAACAAAAAGGAAAGTAAACAATGCTAGAACTAATAGACTCTATTTTACAAGAGAAAATGGACTTGAATGAAAACATAATAAAAATAAAATTCTTTGAAATAAGAGTTACTCATAATTTGTCAGAAGTAGAAACATTTGAATTTATTAGACTAGCAAGAAATAAGTTAGAAAATCTAGGATACAATGTTTATCTTACAAATGCAAAATATGAATATCAATGGAAACAATATATAGTACCAGAAAATGAATTGCTTATAGCGATAAAAAGATAATTTTTTTGTCAAATTTTCCATTTTGTAATTTTTTTATGATATATATTTAAATATAAGGTTGACATTAACCTACTAATATGCTATATTAGTATTAGGTTAAGCATAACCAATATGAAGGAGAAAGGTTTAAATTATATGGATACAGAGAAATTATTAGAATTAAAGAAAAGATTCTTGAAGATAAACAGTTCAAAAAGAGGCTTTATGAGTTGGGAAGATACTTTTGAATATGAGATTTACTTAATTTATTTAGCAAGTATTTGCAAAAAATTTTCAATTAGTTCATCAGATTTTGAAAAACTTTTAAAATATTCAAAGTTGGAAACTAAAGATAATAATAACCTTTATTATATTATTCAAAAAAATGAAAAAATATTAATGGATAAATTATCTAGTGAAAACAGTATCCAGTTAGAAATAGATACAATTGACTATTTAAAAAGATTTGAAATAAATGATTTAATAAAATTTATATATGAAGATAATTATGATATGATGCCACCATTTGGAGCTAGATCATCTTTTATTTCTCCAAAAACATTATGCCAATTTATTTGTAGATTATTTGGAAAAACAGAAAGTAGTATAAACTTTCTAGATGTATACTCTGGTATGGGTACAATAGGTACGAAATATTATTTATATAATAATAATGCAAATATCACAGAGTGCGATATTAATATTTATAATTATAATATTGCTACACTAATTGGAGCAATTGCTAATAAAGATAAAATTAAAAATAAAAACATTGATTTCTTAAAAGATGAAGAAATTAATTATGATGAGAAATTTGATTTTATCTTTGCTGATACACCTTTAGGGTTAAAATATGATAACTCATTAATCAATGAATTTGAGCATATTAATAAAAAGTTCAGTTTAGAAGGAAAGAAAATCTCAATTCCTTGGTTGAGCGCTATTAAAGTTGAAAAATTATTAAAAGATGATGGAAAAGCAATTATTGTTAGTTCTGAAGGGAGCTTATTTAACGTACTAGACCAAGATATTAGAAAACAATTTGTTGAAAAAAATTATATTGAAGAAATTATTAAGTTACCACCTAAGATTTTACCCTACACTGGTATTCCTATTTATTTTATTATTATTTCAAAGAAAAATAATAAAATAAAGTTTGTTGATATTTCAAACTGCATAAATGAAATTGGACGATTGAATGAAATCAATGTAAGTAAGGCAATGGAAACTGTAGATAATGATGCAAAAGAAATTGAAATCGAAGAAATAGTAAACAATGACTATTCATTAGATGTTAATAGATATGTGCATGAAGATGCCATCTTAATAGAAAATGGAATTCCACTAGGAGAAGTTTCTGAAAATATATTTAGAGGATATCAAATTACTGCTTCACAAGTGGATGATATGATCACAAAAAAAGAAAGCAAAAATACTTGTAAACTATTGGAAATTAGCAATATAGATAATGAAGGAAATATTGCTGATAACTTAAAAATTATTGATACTCAAGGTAAAGATTTCAGTAAATTTTTACTTCAAGATGGGGACTTGTTACTTTCTGCAAGAGGAGACAATACAAAAATAGCAGTTGCCAAAATTGAAAAGAATGAAAAAATAATACCAAATGGAAGTATCGTTGTTGTTAGAACAATGAAAGAGAAACTTGATCCAAAATATTTATACATTTTTTTAAATAGTAATCAAGGACAATTAATTTTAAAAACAATAAAAACTGGAATAACTATACCTTCTTTAAATATTGGTCCTCTAGCAAAAGTAGAAGTAAAATGTCCAAGTATGAAAGAGCAACAACAAGTTATTGATAAATATGATATTAAATTAGAATTATATAAAATTTCAAAAGCAAAAACAGAAAAATTAAAACAACAACTAGATGATATTACAAATGAAATATAATAGGAGGTACATTTATGGAAAAATTAAGTTATAGCCAGTTAGCTCCTATTATAGATGAAATTACTGAAAAAGTAACTCAAGAAATAATAAGTGCTAACAGATTTGGTAATTTAGAAGAGGTCCTGAATAAATATAATTATCAAATTAGTCATAAAGAAGTAGAATCAGCTTATTATTCTACAAATGCTAAAATTTTAATTTTGGGAGAACTAAATTCCAAAATTAATGATATTGAAAATACCTTTAAAAAATATGGTATTTCAAAAGATAGAATTGAGATTATTACTGATTATGAAAAACTAACAAATTTCAACCCCGAAAAATTAAGGAACACTATGAGATACTCGGATATTCTTGTTTGTGCAATGCCTCATAAAATGAAAAATATAGGAAATTACCCTGATTTAATATCAATGATAGAGCACAATCAAGAAGAGTATCCATTATTAAATAGAATTACTGATGAACGTGGAGAATTAAAATTTACTATCAATGGTTTGAGAAATGCAATTGAGAAGACTCATATGTATAATGATTTAATTGAATAAAATTAAAAAATTACATGTTATATTAGATTATTATAAAAAATAATAAAGGAGAGTTATAATGTCTAACAATATTGAAGAAGAACGAATAGATGTATCAAAAGAAGTTAATTTTATATGGTCAATAGCAAATAGCTTGAGAGGACCATACAAATCAGATAAATATAAAGATGTCATTATTCCAATGACAATTATTAGAAGATTGGAATGCGCTTTAGCTGATACAAAACAAGACGTTGTTGAAACTTTTGAGAGTAATAAAAATACACCTTCATTAGTTTTAGAGCAAAAAGCAGGATATGCTTTTTACAATACTAGCAAATATGATTTAAAAGAATTATTAAATGATTCTACTAATTTAGCAGATAACTTTAAATCATACTTAGATGCATTTTCTCCAAATGTTAGAATAATATTTGGAAAGGATAAAGGCTTGGATTTTTATCCTCAAATAGATAAAATGGATAAAAACAATAGATTATTTAGTGTTATTAAGAAATTCTCTGAATTAGATTTAAACCCTAAAACAGTAGATAATCAGAAAATGGGGTATATGTTTGAGGAAATTATTAAGAGATTTTCTGAAAATGCTGAGGCTGGTGATCATTACACTCCAAGGGAAGTTATTAGGCTAATGGTTAATATACTTTTATCAGAAGGTTGTAATGACTTAAAAGAAAATGGAAAAGTAATCACTGTTTTAGATATGGCTTGTGGTACAGGTGGAATGCTTTCTACTGCAGAAAAACAAATTAAGAAAATTAATCCTAATACTGATGTTCAATTATTTGGACAAGAAGTTAATCCAGAATCTTATGCAATTTGTTTGGCAGATATGTTAATAAAAGGACAAAATGTAAAGAATATTCAATATCAAGACACATTAAAAAAAGATAGTTTCCCTGACAATAAAATGAGATTTGTAATAGCTAATCCACCTTTTGGAACTGCGTGGGCAGGAAAAGATGCCCCAGAGGGTGATGAAAAAGCAGTTAGAGATGATAATGCAAATCCATTAGGTAGATTTACAGCTGGACTACCTACTGGTGGAGATGCACAAATGTTATTTATGCAACATGGTTTGTATAAATTAGATGAAAAGTTAGGTAGAGCTGCTATCATTTCAAATGGATCACCATTATTCTCTGGTGGAACTGCAAGTGGTGAAAGCCAGATTAGAAGAATGATGTTAGAAAAAGATATGATTGAAGCTATTATTGCTTTACCAACAGATTTATTCTACAACACAGGTATTGGAATATATTTATGGATTTTTTCAAAGAATAAAAGACCAGAAAGAAGAAATAAAGTTCAACTTATTAATTGTACTTCAGATAAATTCTATAATGTTATGAGAAAATCTATGGGTAAGAAAAGGCATGAGATTTCAAATGATCAAATATTAAAAATTACTAAATTATATAATGATTTTAAAGAGAATGAATATTGCAAAATATTTGATAAAGAAGAATTTTTGTATAGAGAATATGCTGTTTACCAACCAATGCAAAGAGACTATGCAATTAATGATGAGAGAATGGAAAATTTGATAAATAGTAATTTTATGCTTAAGTTTTATAATCAAAATAGAGTTGATGAAATAGAATTACTAGAACCAATTCCAAGCAAAGAGAAGAAAGAACTTGATGGATATAAGAAAAATAAGCTTATTTATGATGAAATAGTTTCAAGATTAAATGATAATAAATCAGAAAAAATATATATGTCAGTTGATGAGTTTATGAAAGAATTATCTAATATTTTACATGGTATAGATATAAAAAAAGATTTTATATCTAAGATAGCAAATGAACTTTCAGCTATAAATAAAGATGCTGAAATTCAAAAAGATAGCAAAGGTAATATTATTTATGATAATTCAACAAAAGATAGTGAAATTGTAAAAGAAAATCAAAATGTTGATGAATATATGAAAAGAGAAGTTTACCCTCATGTACCTGACGCACATTATGTTTTTGAAGAAAACATGAATGCAAAAAAGCCAGTTATAAAAACAGGTGCAGAGATTCCGTTTACTAGATACTTTTATAAATATCAAGAGCCAGAAAAGTCTGAAGATTTAGAAAAAGAATTTATGGAACTTGAAAAAGAAATTAACTCAGATATTATGCAATTATTTGAGGAGGTATAGAAATGGAAGAATACAAAGAAACAAATGACCAAATATTAAAAAAAATTCCAAGTAAATGGATTATTACAAAATTAAAATATGTTTCTGCATTAAAGACAGGAGGAACTCCACCTGATAAGTTTGGAATATCAAATGAAGGAGACTATCCATGGATAACAGCACAAGATATGAATGATAATCTACAAATAAATAATTTTAGTCAATTTATATCAAAAGAAGCAATAAATAAATGCAATTATAAATTGTTTCCAAAAGATTCAGTTTTGCTAGTGTGTATTGCTTCTGTAGGAAAATTAGGAATAGTAAATAACTATTCATATGCTAATCAACAAATAACAGCAATTATACCTAACTATATGATAAATCCAAAATATTTATTATACTATATTGATGCTTATTCCGAGAAGATTTCTAAAGATGCATCAAGTAATGTTGTTCCAATTATTAATAGTAAATATTTAAATAATTTAACTATTTGTTTACCAACAAAATATGAACAAAATCAAATAGCAGATTTTCTTGATGATAAAATAGAAAAAATAGATAAAATACTAAAAAATTTAAATAAACAAATAGAAATACTTAATAATTATAAAAAATCAATTATTACTGAAGCTGTTACAAAAGGAATAGAAAAGAAAGAAGAATATTATTCTACTGGAATAGAATGGATTAAAAGTATTCCTAAAAATTGGTCAATTAAGAGAATTATTAATATATCTTATTTAAAAGGAAGAATAGGTTGGCAAGGTTTAACAACTGATGAGTATATTGAAGAAGGCCCATTTTTAGTTACAGGAGTTGATTTTAATAATGGAAACATAGATTGGAAAAATTGTGTTCATGTTTCAGACTGGAGATATGAACAAGCTCCGGAAATTCAGTTGAAAGACAATGACCTTTTAATAACTAAAGATGGAACAGTTGGTAAGGTTGCTATTACGCAAAATACACCTAACAAGGTCACTTTAAATAGTGGAGTACTACTAATTAGACCAATAGAAGATAATGTATACGAAAATAGATTTTTATATTATGTATTATTATCTGATGAATTTTGGAAATGGTTTGATTATATTAATTCAGGAAATACAACTATTATACATTTGTATCAAAATGTATTTGCAAAATTTAAATTTGCTTTACCTAATATTACTGAACAAAAGAAAATAATTAATTGTTTAGATGAAAAATGTTCTAATATAGATAAAACAATTCAAATAAAACAAAAACAAATAGATAAACTAGAAAATTATAAAAAATCACTTATATACGAATATGTTACTGGAAAAAAGAGAGTGAAGGAGGAATAAGCCTTGCAAGAGAATTTTATAAAAGAAAAAGAGGATTTTCAAAGATTAATCATTGACCATTTAAAAGAAGATAATGGGTATAGAGAAAGAA
>Ga0256406_1005329_pt1 | contig 13841 bp, 9 predicted proteins | sample RumenRJG_03DNA_FD_185986 | JGI IMG/M metagenome (GOLD analysis project Ga0256406, IMG submission 185986) | Bovine rumen microbial communities from Lethbridge, Alberta, Canada - RJG_03 | ecosystem: Host-associated > Mammals > Digestive system > Stomach > Rumen | place: Canada: Alberta | collected...
ACGTTCGGCCACTAATTGACGTGGGGCTTTTCCTGGACGGAAGCCTGGCACGTTCACATGGGCGGCTGCCTTGTTGAACGCTTTTTCTTGCGCAGCGCTCCAAAGGTCTTTGTCGACATCCACGACAACTTTGGCGCGGCTGGGCGTAATTTTTTCTACTGTGTGTTTCATAACTTCGTTACCCTCAATTTCCGTAACGGGTATAAATATACCCTATCTCTGCTTGCTTTCCAAACGAAAATCGCGGAAAAACAGCAAAAAACGCCCCTTTGGTTATACTTTGAGGCGTTCGGCGGCATTTAAGACGGCTTCGACTTGGGATTTTGCCATTTTTGCTTCGGGATAAGAAAGCCCGAGTTTCTTCGCTTCCTCTTCCTCATTCCAAGCCGATCTTAGATAAGTATGGGCCAACGTTTCAAAGACCCATAAATACAACGATTCATCGGCTTCGTCTTTTAAGAACGAATCCGGGAATAATTCAAAGAAATAGTTATTGGCCAAATCATGCGCAACCCCCGCTAAAGAAGGATCTTTTAACGTTTGGTCTAAGCGGGTCAAGAAATGACGATAAGCCGATTCTTCATAAGGTGGCACGACTTCTTTCGGAACAAGGCGATAGACTTTGCCATTCTTCATGAATGTGACGTTTTGGTCATACTTGGCCTTGCAAAGCAAAATCAACGCATAGGTTTTGACGAGATTCGAAGGCGAAGTCTCTAGCAATTTCGTTAGCGTTTTGGCATAGCGAAGCGTGTCGGCATCTTGGAAATTGGCAAGATAGGATAATGCTTCATAAGGATCTTTCGGGCGCAAGAGCTTCTCTTCGACTTCTTCAGGAGAGGAAATCGCGGGACGAAGGCTAGCCCGTTCGGCCGCACGAATGCGTAACGGAAGCGCCCGTAATTGTTCTTCGACTTCTTGTGAGACGTAAGGATAATTCTCAAATACCGCCATATCATCGTAGGCTTCATCGAATTCTTCTAAGGCAAAACGGAGCTCAAAGTTCGTCTTTAACGTCAATAAAGGATTGGTTTGAAATAAAGAATCGCGATAACGAAGGCAAAGCTGCATGGCCTCTTTGCCACGATTTAACGCCAGTAAGGCGGCAATGCGATAAAAAAGATCATTCGGTGCCGTCTTGCCTTCACTTTCTTTCAAGACGGCATCATACTGTCCTTTTGCCATCGCGTCTTGGTAATTCCATGCCATACGGCAATTTTAGCCGAAAGCGTAGGAGAAAGGAATGCGTGACGTTCCTTTTTCTAAGAAAAAACGCTAGAATGAGAACGATGAAAACGAAGGTTTTGCCCCTTTTAGGAATCGTTCTCTTCTTAAGCGCTTGTTCGACTTCTTCCTCGCCGGAGGTCAGTCGTGACGCTGCGCTTTCGCTATTAAAACGCTTTGACCTGGAGATTAATTACACACCGTCGCGCATTCCGCCCGTTCGTTATGCGTTACAAGAAAAGATGTCGACCTATGTAGAAGATGACGCCTACACGATTGAAGATGTTCAAATCGACCGCGAACTTGACCGGGAGAACCATTATTGCTATGCCAAAATCCAAGGCACGAAAGAAGGTCATCCCTACATTCATGAAAGTTGGACTTATATCTCGATCGACAAAAACATCACCTGCCATTATTGGAATGGCTACGAAAACGGGAAATGGATCAAAGAACGTTACCGCTTAGAAGTGAAGAAAAACGAAGAAAGTTGGGAAAATACCGCTTCGGAAGAAATCAAAGAGATGAACCGGCTTTATGGTCAAATGGCCTTGACGTTCTATCAATATCTGCTGGATATGAAGGGCGAAACGAACGGGGAATACCATTCGAACGATGGGACGTCTTTGACGTTTGTTTCCGAAGACGATTCCTATCGTTATGAAGGGGAATTCCGAAATAATCTCTATCAATCAGGGGCTCGTATCAACAAAGAGACAGGCATGTATTATCAATCGAAGGTTTCCTGGAATCATTGCGATATCTCAATGCCAAGTCTTGATTATTTCCCGTTACGAACCGAATGAAAAACGGCCGTTTATCGGCCGTTTTGCTTACTTCACGTTTTGATCTACCCGCCAAAGTTCAAAGAAACCATGAATAGGATGGCCGTTTGCTTGAAGAAGGATGGCTTCCATCACATGCATCCGTAGGTTGCCACATTCTTTCATGACGCGAAGACTTGCTCCGATGGAAGAGGCGATGGCCATTTTGTAGCCGGCATTTTCTTTCCCGCCTGGCGCGTTACGATAAGTCTTCCAAATCGCTTGCTCAGCACCTTTTTTCACGATACGGCCAAGCCAAGAATGTTTTGCCACGTCGAGTAAGCAATCGTTCATTGTGTAAGTGCCTTTTTGATGCGGCTTTGGCTCCGATATCTTTCGTCCCGTTAAAGCCTCAAAATCTTCGACACTCGGGACATGATCTAACGTGTGATACACCTTAGGTGCGTTATCTTGAATCGCCACACCGTCGATATGTTCCTCCAACCGTAATGGCAAGTTGCGACTAGAAGGACCAACGCAGTAGACATAATCCCCGCTCACAACTTGGAAACGACCATCGTGCCAAATAGAGAAGAACGAATCTTCTCTCTTAAAACGAACCTCTTTCCGTTCGTTTGGGCCAAAGCATACCTTTTGAAAACCTACCAAATTCCGTAGCGGTCTATACACTTCTCCTGGATTTTGGGGGTTTTCCACATAGAGTTCTACGACTTCTTTGCCAGGAACATTCGATGTGTTCTCGACTTCTACGACAATCGTATCGTTTTCTTTTCGGATGTTTCGATAAGCAAAGGACGAATAACTAAGGCCATAACCAAAGGGATAGGCAACATCTTTCTGCCGTTTGTCATAGTCACGATAACCGACATAGACACTCTCAAGATAAGGTACGAATTTCTTTCCAAACGTCGCTTCGCTTAAGCTATCTTCTCCGAATGGCCACGTGCAGGCGGTTTTGCCGCACGGATTGGCTTTACCAAGCAACAAACGATCCACCGCTTCTCCTACGCCTTCTCCTCCTAATCCTAGAGAGAGGATAGCCGACACTTGATCCCGAAAGGGAAGTAACACAGGAGAACCCGTCATCAACAAGACAATGACGTCTTTCTCGGCGTGACATAAGGCGTCAAGCACTTGTCTCTCTCCTTCCGGAAGCGATAAAGAATCGCGGTCAAAGCCTTCGGATTCTGCGTCGTCTGCTAAACCGGCAAAGAAAAGAACGGTCTTTTTCTCTTTCGTTATTTCTAATGCTTTCTGGATTCGTTCTTGACTTGTACTCCCGTTCCCGAGATACCCCTCTGCATAAGGAAGCTCTGGATGTAACGATAAGAACGAAACGAGATGTTTGGGATTTAAGTGACTCGAACCACCGCCTTGATAATGCGGCTCTTTCGCGAGTCTTCCGACCACCGCCACGTCTTGATAATCAGCAAGTGGCAATGCGTCATCGTTTTTGAGTAAGACGGCCGACTCACATTCTGTGGTGACGGCAATCTGATGATGGGCGTCAAAGTCACAAGAATAGGATTCATTCAAGATATTCTGCGTTTTCGAAGTAAAAGAGAGAAGGCGGATTACGCTTTCGTCAATCACTTTCTCGTCTAGCGTGCCTTCTTGAACGGCTTTAAAAACTGCTTTCTCTCCATAAGCAGAGTTTCCAGGCATTGCTAAATCAAGGCCAGTTTCATAGGCTTTCACACGGTCATTGAGTCCGCCCCAATCCGACATGGCAATCCCGTCAAAGCCCCATTCGTTTCGTAATGTATCGCGTAATAACGTCTTGTTGTCACTGGAGAAAACCCCATTGACTTGGTTATAGCTTGACATGATGCCTTGGGGTTTAGCTTCCTTGACCACGATTTCAAATGGCTTGAGATAGAGCTCATGCAAGGCCCGTTCATCGACTTCGGCATCCATGACGAAACGGTAATTTTCTTGCGAGTTGACGCAGAAATGTTTCACGCATGCGCCAACACCAGTACTTTGGATGCCCCTCGTGTAGGATGCCGCTATCTTGCCAGCTAGCAAAGGATCTTCGCTAAAATACTCAAAACTCCGTCCGCCTCTAGGATTACGGATCAAATTCATCGCTGGACCGAGCACCATAGAGACATGGAAATGCTTCGCTTCCTCACCTAAGGCTTGCCCTTGTAAGAAAGCAAGCTCTGGGTCAAACGAGCAAGCCAAGGCAGAAGAAAATGGGAATGCCGTTGAAGGGTAAGAGACATTCACGTTCGACGCTTGGGACACATCTTGTTTTCGAATGCCACATGGTCCATCGCTGGTAACCAAGATGGGTAACGGATGTTTCTTGAACGTCTTGGATTCGTACATGTTACGCCCGCTACCAAGCGCAATCTTTTGTTTTAAGGACAAAGAGGATAAGAAATCAGACATCGTTTATTCCTCCTCTTGTAACGGACGTTCAAACGCATAATGTCCGGGCTCTAAAAGCAACGATTCCTCGTGGAAAATAAACGTTGCTTTCGTGTTCGAAGGAACATCGATGGTGAAAGAAACGTTCTCTCCGTCTTTTTTCCAAGATAATGCCACTTCGCCATATATGCTTTGATAGGTGGCCGACACGGCATTCTCTTTGCTTAACATCGAAAGAATCGGCTTTAACACGAATTCATTCTCTTGCTTGATTTGGATGCCTGCCATGCCGTCGAATAACCATTCGACCATCGCTCCTTTGGAATAATGGTTAAGAGATGCAATCCCCGCTTGGCTATTCGGGCCTTCCCATCCTTCCCACACGGTGCCGGTATTATGGATGGCCATATATAGCCAGCCCGGTTCTTTCTCGTTTTCTAACAAACGATACGCGTAATCGGGGTCAATGCCGGAAAGCACATAGAGGATGAACGGAGTCGATAAGAAGCCGGTTCCGACTCGCCAGTCATAATGGTCCAGCGCTTCGACTAAACGTTTTTTAGCGTATGCTTCTTCGTTTGGTTCTAGCAAATGCAGATATAATGGGCGAACTAAATTCGCTTGTCTGTCGGTATCTAACGGATAGGCTTTCGTTTTCCGTAACGCTTGATAGGCACGTTTTGTGCCTTCTTCAAACCGCTTTACCTGATCTAAGAAAGGATCTTCGGGTAAACCTAAAATCTCAGCAATCTTTAATACTAACGACAACATCCAGCACGTATAGGCCGTCGAAACTTCGGGGTGCGGTGAAGCAAAGTCATACCAATGGAATTCGCAAACATCCTTCGGTTCCGCCCATTCTCCATACGATTGGCCCCAATTCACAAGGTAACGACGATTCTTGCCGTGCAGATGCGTATATTTCGAATACGGTGCCCCGACTTTTCCACATCGGCTCATTAAGAAACGGGTATAACGGACGATATTCGGCCAATATTTCTTGAGTAAGCGATCATCGCCATACTGCCGATAGAATCGGTATGGCGTTAAGATGCCGACGTCGGCCCAGCCGCTACTGCCATCCATCGGACGCATGTACCAATCTTGAGCGCTATAAGGCGCAATCTGCGGCAATTTTCCTGAACGACTTTGCTCATCAAAGACATCTTGCAGGTGTTTCTTTGTGAAGGCGGCATAATCGCAAAGATAGCTTGCTGTCTTAAAGAATACCTGACTATCGCCAGTCCAGCCCATCCGTTCGCGGGTTGGACAATCGGTAGGAATGTCTAACGAATTCGACAACAAACTATTTCGGGTGTTTTGGACAAACGTGTTAATCAAAGGATTATCGCATTCAAATGTCGAGACGGAAGCAATGTTGCTATGTAACGCGATTTGATGGACATTTTCTTTCTTGAGTGGCAACGCCGTCTTGATTTCGGCATACTGAAAGCCACCAAAATAAAACAAAGGTCGATATTCGTTCTTGCCTGCTTTTAAAGTGAGATGAAGCTCTTGTAAGGGGGATTTCTTTCCGTGGTAGACACACTGCACATTTTTCAAGGTAACGTGACCGTTCGAATCTAAGATCTCGCCCATCCGAACATCAACGGTTTCGTTTCCTTTTGCTTCGAGAGATAACGAAATATATCCGGTCGTGTTCTTCTGGAATTTCACGACATAGTCGCCATTTTCAATCTCATGAATCTCAAGTGGCTCCCCTTCATCGATTTCGACGGGGCGGACGTTTTCCCAAGAAGAGAAGCAAGGTTCAAGATAAGAAGACACCTTGGCTTTGCCTTGGAAAGAGGGAGATAAACGAAGGTCTACCATTTCTCCGTCTTTTAAGTCATTGAACCGAATGGGACCATCATTAGACCAATCCCAAGAATCGTCGGTCAGAACTTCTTCTTTTCCTGCCGAGGTTTCATATTCGAGTTGACCATAGACGCGCGTTTCTTTGCCAAAGACGTTTCTTCTTCCTTTGGCGCCGATGCTTCCCCGATACCAACCATCGCCTAACACAAAGACCAGTTCATTCTTTCCTTCTTTTAAGGTGTCACGCACATCATAAACTGCATAGGGCATCCGCTTACGATATTCGGCACTGCCAGGAAGCAAGGGATCGCTGATGCGTTTACCATTCAAATAGACGGAAAGCACACCACACGCACTCACGTAAAGATAGGCTTTCTTAGGAATTTCAGGAACGTCAAAGACTTTCCGGAAATAATCGGCAGGATAACGTTCTTTTTTGCTCACATGGTAGTTACCGCTGATCCACTTCGCATGGAAATCGTCGGGATGAAGCAAACCGATTGTGAAACCATGGGTTTCACTTTCTTTGCCCCATTCCCCTTTTTCGTCGCGTAACGTTAACGTAAACGACACCTCGTCGCGGGAGAATAACGTCTCCGGGAAATCAAGATGCATCGAAGGGGTCTCTACTTCTATCGTCTTTTTCTCTCCCCCGTTCTTAGCATAGGTCAGGCGATAAGCCGTCTGCGCTTTGCCTCCCACATCCGCCCAAGTAATCCGGGGCGAACGTTCTTCAATACCTAAGGGATGATCGAGATATTCTGTCCGAATCGTAATGGCTTCCATCTTATTTTCCCTCCGCTTCTTCCGCGAGCTTTAACGCGCGTTGATAACGCCAATAAACTGGGGCAAACTTCGTTTCTTCTTCGTGATAAAGCGCATTGACTTTCTCTTGTTTCGCCCGCTCCCGAAGTTGCTCTTCTGCCTTTTGCTCTGGCGTCTTCTTTGCTTCTTTCCGCGCTTCCTTTTCGGCTTTCTTTTGCTTTGCCGTCATTTCTTTTGCGTCTTGCTTTGCTTTCTTTTCCGCGGCCTTTTGATCGCGCAATGCTTTCGCGGCGTTATGTTTCGCTAACGCTGCTTCGTAATTCGTATGTTCTTTCTCACAACGTGCCTTTAATTCTTGTAAGGCGTATTGCTCGGCTTCTAAGGCTTGTTCTTCTTGCTCCATCCGAGCTTTATCGGCAAAGGAAATCCAAGTCTTGCCAGCCGCCAAGCACGCTTCTTTTTGCCGTTCGACCAAGACTTGTTGCTTCTTTGTGATCGTCTTTTCGACATTGACGAACAAAAGAATCAAGGCACAAAGAAGGCCCGTGATGACTTCAAATCCAACAAAGAAGAACGTGAATAAGTTATTCATTGTGTCGCTTTGGGCAAAGACCGTTGTCACGTTGCTTCCTTGGGTGACGGTCTTTTGCACGGCATTCGAAATGCCAGAGTAGTCCCCCATCACAGGCGCCTGGTAATGGCCTAATTGAAGGCTATAGTTAAATAATCCTGTCGTAATGCCACTAATGATAGTGGTTAATAAGCTATAGATACTCATGGCTAAGCCATCGCTTCGGAAACCCGTCTTCCATTCCAAATGGTCCAAAGCATCAGCAAATAAAGCCATAAACACGTAGGCGCAAGGAAGACCACCGATGTTTTTGATAAATTGACCCACCAGCACGACATAGAGATTCGTTGGGGCAATCCAACAAATCAATGATCCTAACGCATAGATTAAAAAGCCAAACATCGTGACGTTCCGTTTGCCAAATTTCTTGGCAAGTGGCCAAACGGCAAAGATGCCGATGCCCATCGGGATACCGCCTAACACGCTCACTAACGTCTGGGTTTTGCCATCGTTGTAAGTCCCTAAAACATAGTTGCAGTAATAAGGCAATGCGGTGTTCTTAAATGAAGAACCTAACGTATAAACGAAGAAATAAAGAATCAACAACATCAAGTAACGATCGGAGAACACCGCTTTCATTTTAAGACGCAACGGAATTTTCTTCGGTTCGTTGTCTTGTCCTTCTTCGGTAATCCGTTCCCTGGTGAAGTAATACTCAAGGATTGTTAAAGGCAACGCCAAAATCGATAAGATGGACATGACAAGAATCCAAGAAGAACGGTCCACCCCAATCAGCGGCATGACGACCATTGGGAACACCAAGGCCACGACAATGCCCGAAACCATGATGGTCGAGATTTGGTTAAAGACGCTTAATTCGCCACGTTGGGAGACGTTTCTCGTCGATAACGGCACCATCAAAGAATGGGACATGTTGTACATCGTGAAAGCGACGCTATAAAAGAAGTTATAAGAAATCATGACCCAGATGGCTTGCACGGTCGGATTGGCTTCGGGGACGACAAATAACAAGATGCCCGTAATGGCGAGTAAGGGGGCGGATAACAAAATCCAAGGACGGGCTTTGCCTTGTTTGGTGTGTGTATGATCGATGATACTCCCCATTAAAAAATTGGTGATTGCGTCCAATATCTTGCTCACAATCGGGAAAATCATCAAATAGAGGCCGTTCCATAATGGAGAGAGATTCAGGACGTCAGTGTAATAAATATTCAAATAGGTGGCTAAGACCGCGTTGAGTAATAACGCCCCAGCTGGTCCAATTAAATAGCCAAGCCACTTCTCTTTTCCCGTGACGTTCCGACTTTGAATGGCACTTCGGAGCGGTTTTTTACTCCAAAGGCGGCCTTTTGCTTTTTCTTCTGCCATCGTCGTGACCTCCTAAATCCGTTATGAAAGCGCTAACAACTATAGAATATCGACTATTTTTGAAGCATGCTTTAATATTTGTCTTATTTTTATTAAAATTATCTCAATGCAAGAATTAGACTTATCCGTACTTGCCCAGTCGTTATCGCGTTTGACGGGACTTCCGGTTCGGATCTTAAGAAAAGATAAAGAACCGCAGTTCTTCTCAAAGTCGCTTTTTCCTTTTGATCCCTTTATGCGGGACTATTCTGCCCAAGCGCGGATGGATCAGGCCGAAGGCTATCTTTCGACGTATTCGGAACCTTCTTATTTCTTTTATGTTGGAATCAAAGTAAAAGGACAGCTTTTGGTCATTGGGCCCGACCGGCTTTCCTTGCCGAGCGACGGGGACCGCCTGACGTTTGCTTTATCCGTATCGAAGAACGAAAAAGAAACGAAGGACCTATTGCTTGCGTTAAAGACGTTACCATCGATGCCTGTCGATGTCTTAATCGAAAGTTTATCGTTAATCGCCTATACCGTTACGGGTAGCAAACCTTCAGCAGAACTGGAACTATCCGCCTTAACGCCACCGGAACCCGTGGCTTCTGCTTCAGAAGGCAAAACGCCAGCCCAAGAAGAGACCATGTTCATTGAAAGACGCATCCACGACTTCATTCGTGGTGGCAACGAATCCGGGTTAAAAGAATTTATGAGCCATATTCCCTTCGTTCAGGGCGGCACTTTAGCCCCTAGCTTATCAAGACAAGCGAAGAATATGTTCGTGGTGACCGCTACTTTAGCGTCCCGAGCGGCCATTGAAGGTGGGTTAGATATCGGCCAAGCCTTATCGTTAAGCGATACCTACATCAGCCAATCCGAAGCGATGCTAAGTCAAAAAGACATCTTATCGTTGCAATATCAAATGTTATTAGACTATGCCCGTCGCGTTGCTTTATTGCATTCGGAAGGCAAGATGACAAAGCTTGTCCAAGACGTGGAGAATCTCTTATTGATACATCTAGAAGACCCGTTAAGCATTGAAGAAATGGCCGAATCTCTTGCCTTATCGCGGGCAACATTAGAACGACGGTTCCGACAAGAATCGGGTACCACGATCGAAAAAGAACGGACCAGGATTCGTCTTTCGGAAGCCAAGCGATTATTACGAGAGACCAATCAAGATTTAGAAACCATCCGCCGTCAACTCGGTTATGGTTCGTTAACCGCGTTTTCTTTGCGGTTTAAAAAAGAGACGGGGATATCGCCTTCGTCATATCGAAAACAAAATCTCCGTCTTCTGTGAGAAAGGAAATAAAGCAGGCTTGCTTACAGGTGTTGCCAGTCAAGGCTGATACGAAACTCGTAAGCGCCGTTTTCTTTCGGGTCGATATGGATATCAAAGACTGGGTCGATCTTTTTTAGTTCATGGTCCACTTTCGCTTCGACCCATAACGTCTTTTGCCGCCAAGCGTCCCAATCCCCATCCACAATGTAGGCTTCTAATTTTGTTTTAAAGGCCTCGTCTTGCAAGAAAAGGTCCCAAGAGCCGGCAGTGCGGTAGAACGCAACGCCTTGGCGGTAACCATTGCAGGTAATCGTTTCGGCATCTTTAAAGGTTTGCCGGACGAACGGTAAGAACTCATTTTCTGCAATCACAACTTTGGCGCTGTATTGTTTGGCCAACAAATAGCGAGAAAATTCGTCTAATGAAGCAAAAGGCTTTTCAATGGGGATAATCTCAGGGTCTGATGGCTTTCCTGATTCGTCGTAGCATTCGCGATACAGTGTTTTATGCGCCGTGCTGTAATCATACGACCCAGCATGATAGACGCCGTTCTGCGTGCTGCTATAAAGCATATTGCCTAATACTTCTTCATTGTTTTTACGCCAAAAATAAAAACGATTTTCGGTCGCATCCGGCATATGAATAATGTAATTTCTTGCCTGCTCATCCGTTGGTTTAGAAAACGTGAGGCAGGAGGAAAGCATTAAGGAAAGAAGAATAGCATTTGACAACAACTTAACAAGTCGTATTCTATTCATAATTTTACCCCCACTCTATTTAGTTAAAACATAACTGTAAAGAACATACTGTTCGTCAACAAGATAGAAACATTGTAAATATTTATACCACCACGACCATGGCACATCATCTTTACTGTTGTAATTACGTTTCCAACTGACGATGATTCGCCAATAGGTATTGAAAAACCAAAAGGCCTTGGATTTTGCTCTTCCAACAGTCATTGCATAATGAGCAGTCCCAGCAACATTGACGTTTGAATAGAGGCCAATAAACGGATCCGTGAAGTTCAAACCGCTTTGCGACAGTTTAATACGATAAGGGCTATCTGATATCCAATCATTCATTCCCGTCACAAAATCAGACGGCAACGTCCCTTCGTGCGCAATGTTTTGCTGCCATTTCTGTAAACCTTCCAACTTTTCGCGCAATTTTGTAACGGTTAAACCTTTTGTCAAATCACATTTGTCAGAAAGTTTGTAAGTAAAAAGCAAATCAACGCTGGCGCAGGTAGCGCAATCGGTTTTTTGACCCTGCTCAATACAAATTGGCATATATTCATTCCAATGTGAACTATCAATGTCAGAAGACTCAGACAATAAAGGAATCTGCACAGCGGAGTCGATGACAGTAAAATTATTGTCACGATACGTATTAACATAGTCCCTTTGAAAATTTTTCGCCTCACCATCGGAATCTTTATGATCTTTGCTTTGCGCGATATTAGGGAACGGATAATAAATGTTGTCATCAAAATGGCCGTTGGCAATAACTGCGTTTTCGTCAATCAAATTTCCACGATCGTCATAAAAAGAGTCGCCTATCCATACTCCGATTCGTCCTTTTGCGTACGACATTGCGTTAGGATATGAATAAGGCTTTTCCTTCTGAATTAATGCAAAGAAGCTTGTATTCGGAATCGTATCCTAAATATCCCTGCCGAAAAACAACTAAATAAGCGTTCTCATTTCGTTCTTCATCCATCAAAGCGTCAACACGGACAACTGCTTCAGGGTTCCACCGAGATCCGTAAGATTGATAAAAATGGTCGGATAAATCTTTGATGTGTTGTGAAAAGAACTGTTGAATTTGGCTCTCCTCAACAGTTTTGTGGTCGCGGTAATCGGCGTTACCAGATTGGATACTAAGCAAGGCAACAGCGCATAAATTAAGCCCTACCATTTCGGTTTTCTCCTTTTGCTTATGCTTGTCTAAATACCATTATTACACTCTATATCAGATAGTGCAACAATAAAGATAAAAAAACGAGAACAAGTACAATCTTCCACGTTTTGACGCGCTACACCAAATTTAAAGGCAACGATTATCAATTCTTTGCGTCACTTCCGTCCAGCCATTCACCGATATCCACAATCCGAATGCCTTCATATTGGCTTTCGGGGTGCTTTGTTCTAGCAATTAACATCTTGGGATAAGCATCGCGAATCTTTAATAAAGGATCAACTTCGCGATGAAATGTATCTTCTCGCGAAACATCATCGCTGACTTGGATGTAATACTTATAGCCGTCTTTCATCGCGACAAAATCGACTTCTTTTTCAAAAAGAACACCGACATAAACTTCATACCCTCGGCGTAAAAGCTCGATTGCTACCAGGTTTTCGTAGAGCCTTCCATAGTCCATATTCTTCGTACCAAGATTGGCAAAACGGAACGATAGGTCAGCCAAATAATACTTTTTATCTGACTCTAAGAATCTCCCACCTTTGATGTCATATCTTGTGAATGGATAAAAAAGGAAAGACCGGCATAGATAATCAACATAGGTACCAACTGTTTTATCGTTTGTTTGATAGGTATTCGACGTTAATCGGCTTGCAATTCTTCGAATCGAGGTTTTGCTTCCTATGTTGTCCATCAAAAAGTCCGCGATCATGATGAGTAACGGCTCATTATCAATTTTGAATCTTTGCACGATGTCTCTGGCGATGGTTTTCTTATAAATCCCATCAACATATTGATAGGCGTCTTGTTGGGTGCGATATAAATAAGAACCCGCCATTCCGCCTTTGATCACATAGTCATCAAAAGATGCAATAGGGTCTTTATTGCCATAATAAATATTGAATTCGCGGAATGAAAACGGATACATCCTTAAGTCAAAATAACGGCCCCCGAATAATGTGGCTAAATCACTGGATAACATGAACGCATTCGATCCTGAGAGATAGATATCGAATTTTTCCTCTTCATACAAACTATTGATGACTCTTTCAAATCCGCGACATTCTTGCACTTCGTCGATAATCAAATAATTGGGAACGACTGCTTGATAAGACCGTTCGATGAAACGATAGAGTTCATTCGAATCCAAAAGTTTCTCGTTCTCTTTGAGATTTAATTTGATACGAATGACGTTCTTCTTTTGCGTATCGGCCATCAAATAATCATAAAAAGCATCCAGCAATTTTGACTTGCCGCTTCTCCGCACGCCCGTCACGATTTTGATGTCCGGGATATCTTTCACACGAATTAGACTATCTAAATAATAAGGACGTTTGATCAGTTTCATTTCCGTTACCTCAACTTATTATATTACGTTTCGCAATTTTAATCATTTTTTAAATTTGCGAAATGAACTTTTTTTATTTATATTTTTACAAAATGCATAAAACATAAACGATAAATGAATTTTTAATTAATAAGTAATAATATTTTTAAAATGTCACAAAATTGGTTACGGGCAGAATGCTTTCTTTTAATTTGGTTACGAAAAGTGTGCTAAATCGTTATACAACGAGTAAACAAAAATGTGATTTCTTGGCTCTGTTTTACATGTCTACTGATAAGTTACTTGTCCCCGAAGACCCCGCAATGCCATTTCCCATATGCTTCCTTGACGTCGAAGGGCATTGCTTTCGATAGGATTTCCCTGCACAGTATCACC
>Ga0256406_1005330_pt1 | contig 13841 bp, 14 predicted proteins | sample RumenRJG_03DNA_FD_185986 | JGI IMG/M metagenome (GOLD analysis project Ga0256406, IMG submission 185986) | Bovine rumen microbial communities from Lethbridge, Alberta, Canada - RJG_03 | ecosystem: Host-associated > Mammals > Digestive system > Stomach > Rumen | place: Canada: Alberta | collected...
GTTGGCTTCGTATGCGGAGATGAGTGCTGGCAGAATCTCTGCCTTCTTCATTCCGCTCTGGTCAGCAAGGGTGTTCAACCGCTCAATGGTCTCTTCATCAGCCCTGATCGAGAGGACTTTATCATTCGCCATGCCAGTACACTCCTTTATTTATGTATACGTATACGATGTTTACAACAGTTTACAACTGTATTTTACAGGATATTTCGGAAAAAATCAAAAAAAGGCCGCCGGAGTTTATCCCTAGCAGCCTTTCATAGATGTGTTTACTTGTCGTCATCCTCGTCGACAAACTCGAAGATATCCTCGACCGTTAGTTGAAAGACATCAGCGATATTCATGGCCAACCGGAGGGATGGATTGTACTTCCCCCGTTCCAGCGCGGAAATCGTCTCTCGTCGAACGCCGACGAGTTCTGCTAACTCCACCTGCTGCAGGTTGTGCTCCATGCGGAGCTCGTGGATCCGTGTCTTCAGCACTCGTCGTCACCGTCTTTCTCAAGCCAGCGGAACATGACGCCGATGGTCGTGTTTCCTGCGCCGAAGCAAAAGTTCATGACGGTGAACATCGTGACGTTTATCCCACCAGCGAACTCGACGACAACGAGAACAACAACCACAGCCATGAATGCGGCATATCCAGCATGATACGCTTCCTCCAGATTAGCTCTTGCCATCTCGTCGAACTTTTCCGTCTTGCAGACAAGCGCCATGATGGTCGTTGTAAAAAGGAGCAGGCTTGCAATGAGAGATGCGATTTTGATGTGCATCAAGTTGTCGAGGATGCCCAGAACCAGGAACATGATGCCAGTCACAAGGTATTCCCATGTCATGAAGTTCTTCACCGTGATATACGGTCGTTTCATAAAGCATCGTCCTTTCAAAAAATTCGTCATTCGTCGTCACCGTCTTTCTCAAGCTTTCGGAAGCGAAGACCGATAGCCGTGAAGCCTGCGCCGAAGCAGATGCATGTTGCTGTCGTCAGTTTGATACTGGCTGTGCCTGAATGATCCAGAAGTTCCAGAATCACCATCGCCAGCATCATCGCCATGAATCCGTCTCCGTAGGCATCGTTCCTGTGGGAGTGCGCCATCTCATCCATTCCTTCGCGCTTTCCAAACGCAGTGATGATGAAGACGATACCCATCAGCGCAGCTACAAGAAGGCCGACGATAGCTGAGCCGGAGACGAAGTCGAGCAGTCCGAGCAACAGAAATCCGATGCCAGTGACAAGATGGGATAGCATTGAATACTGCAAGACTGTGAGATACGGGCGTTTCATGAATCGTCATCCTTTCCAAGATGGAAATAAATCACTTATGATAGAAATATATCTCTTTATGTTGTAAATATATCACATAATAAGATTGACTGCAAGTTATGATTGCAAAAAAACCGCCTTGGCTTTGTGCCTTGGCGGTCTTTGTATATCGCTATCTTACTGTGCTGGCTGAATCCCCTTGGATTGCAAGAATCCAAGGATTCGCTCTTCCGTCCATCCTGTTGCCTTTGCAATGACTGGAAGTTTCGCCTTTATGGCAAGCAGGTTCAAAATCGTATTTTGATTGGCTTCTTCGCGCCCTTTATCTTGACCTTCCGAAAAGCCCTTCTTGAAACTCTCCGCACGGTCTTCTTCCATGAGTTTTTCCATCGCTTCGCACATCTTCATCACCCCATGTTCGTCTTTCTTGAAATATCTGGAACGCTCGGCCAGCTCTGCATAGTACATGTCATCCGGGTTCTCGCAGAACATGTCGTGCATCAGGTGGCCGAGGTCGGTATCGTCCTGAATTTCGGCATTGACGTAAATGATTTCCGCATGGTCTTCGAGACGCTGATGATCCAGCTCGGCAATCGTCCGATAGGAATGGTAGATTGGCTTCCCGCCTTTCAAGATGTCGTGCTCCGTAATGAAGATGACATGTGCTGGCGGCAGGTGATCCTTTCCCCATTCGAAGCCCTTTTTGACGGTCATGGTGTCCATCATGCTGCTGTTGTAGCGAGCGCGTTCCGGCGTCGCCCATGCGTCGCTGCGCTGGACTTCGACGTCGTATTCGGCTCCGTCAGCATCCTTCACGAATACATCGAAACGGACGCTTCGACCATAGATATTCGAGACTTCCCGCTGCGTCTGGATGCGCAGCACTTCGAGCTTCGGATCGTCCATGATGATGCGGAGGAAGAGTCTCATGCCAGAGAAGTTGTCGTCCATGAAGTTGTTGAAATACGTGTCGTCGATGAGCCGAAAATGCTGGATGGTCTCGATGAGCTTCGAGCGATCCTTGTCGTTTGCCATGCGGTGCAATTCCTCCATTCGTCAACCCAATTATACCATATTCGACCGTCATTTCACATGCCGCGCAATCACGCCATCGACGTCCTTCACGGAATACGAGATGTCGCTCTCCCAGCGTCCGAACTTCCCGGTCTCGTTGACGACGCGCACCCATTCCTCGAGCGCCTGCCGCTTCTTCTCGACGTCTTCGTTCTTCTGTCCCTTCGTCTCGAGCACGAGCGTCGTGCCGTTGTCAAGGCGGATGAGGAAGTCTGGAAAGTAGTTCCGAATGACACCTTCGGCGGTCGTGTAGAGGATTTTGAATCCAAGGTGGTCGTTTTTGGCATACGACACGACATGCTCATTCTTTTCGAGGACATAGGCCTCCGTGTCCTCCCACCCGCTGTCGCAGACGACATGGCTGATCTGGGACTTTTTCGTCAGCACGGCTGGCTTTGTCGTGAACCATGTCATCATGTCTGCCGTGCTGCGGATGCGCCGGTTCGTGTCATAGACTGGGACGACCTGCTCCGCCTGCGTTGACTTGATGTAATCCGCGATATGCTGGACAATCTTGTTCATGGAAAGCATCAGGAGGATGCGACGACGCAGGTCGTTCGTATAGAAGAGCTCCGGCTCGATCCAGATGCCGTGGTCCGATTTCAGGAACTTCTCGATGAGGTGGATGAGCTGGCCAAGCAGCGCGTACTTCGTCCCCTCGTTCTTCCAGGCAGCCTTCGTCATGTCAAAGACCTGCCCGGCCGTCTGGAAGACAATCGTCTGCAGGCGCAGCTTTTGGTCGAGCTTTTCAAGGTCGATTTCCGTGCACTTTGCGAGATCGGTCTTGCCATCGATGACGGGAGCGAGATCTGCACGTAGGCGCGTGTTCTCCGCGCGCAGCGTCAGCGTCGGCACCTTTTCGACGTCGAGCGTCAGCTTTGGCTTCCAAACGCGGTCGAACCGTGCGATGTTCGGCCATGAGATGCGCAGCGCCGAGCGTTCCGGCAGAGCCTCAATCTGCGTCTTCGGCTTCGGCGGCTTCGGCGTTCCATCGCTGTCATCCTCGGTCGGCAGGAAACGGAACGGGATGCCAAAGATGTTGACATACTCCGGCTCAAACATGTCCGTGCCTGGCTGGATGTCATACGACGTCCGGCGCAGGCCGCGGCCGACGACCTGCTCACACAGGAGCTGGCTGCTGAAAGCGCGCAGTCCCAGGATATGCGTCACGGTCTTTGCGTCCCATCCTTCGGACAGCATGCCGACAGAAATGACGTTGCGCACCTGTTCGCCGGGCTTTCCCTTCTGGCCAACCGTATCGACCAGCTCGCGCAGCGCAAGTGCCGCATCCTTCTTTGACTTCTCGCTCGAATCGATGTTCTTCAAGACCTTCGTATCGATGCGTACCGTGTCCTCCGGCACGCAGAGCTCCGGCACATGGATGCGTTCATGGTTGAAAGCATACTGGATGCGGGCAGCGGTCTCCGTGCGGTTCGCGACCGTGATCATCACAGGCGGCGTCGGCATTCCTGCCTCCTGCCATTCCTGATACGTGGCCTGCCAGTCCTTCCCCAGCAGCTCGTATGCCTGCGTCAAAAGATCCGGCAGAGGCTCAGCCTCATCGGTCTCACGGTTGATGTCATCCTTGACGGTCGGATCCATGTAGATGTGGTAGAGCCGCGAACGGAAGTCCTTTCCGATTTTGATGGGAGCTGCATCATCCCGGATGACGATGCGCGGCGTCTTCACGAGACCTGATTCGATGCCGTCATTCAATCCGAAGTCGCTCACGATCCAGCCGAAGAGCGCCGCTTCCTCGTTCTTTTTGCCCGAGGGGGCGAATGGCGTTGCCGAGAAATCATAGCAGCAGAGGATGCCGCGCGCACGATGGATGCGGTCGAGACCGCCGACCCAGACCGTCGCTTGTTCCTCGTTCTCGACATAGTCTTTCCGTTCCTGCCCATGCAGCGATACCTTGACCGTCGGGTTCTTCCGCCAAGCATGATGCGCCTCATCGTTGATGACGAGGATCTGGCGTGCGTGGGAAAGCTCTTCGAGCACCTCGCGCGCATACGCCTCATCGCTCAGAGGTCCGCGTTTGTCGACGCTCTTCTTCTTTGCCAGCGCCTCGGCCGACTCCCAGGCAAGCGCCTGCCAATTCGTGATCTTGATGCGTCCCTGCCGCAGCTGCTCCATCATGCCGGGTGGCACAATGCCGAACTGGACATAGTAGTTCGATTCGCCTCCCGGCTGCAAAACCGAAAGGCGGCTGCGCACCGTCAAACCCGGCGCTACGATGAAGACGTTCTTCGTGAAGCGCCGGTCCTGCGGATACGCGACCTTGTTGCAGACCTGCCAGGCAATCAACATCGCCATGACTGTCGTCTTGCCGGAGCCCGTGCACATCTTCGTGCAGATGCGGCGAAAAGCACCTCCATCGTTTGGAATGTCGATGCCGACCTTGTCTGCGTCTGGTGCCTCCGTCAGCCATACCAGCGTTTCCATCGCGTCAAGCTGGCAGAAGAAGAACGGATACTGGCGGGCGGCATTGTCGTGCCAATGGGCGAGCAGGCGGCGCGTCGTGCCGGTGACGCCTGGATAACCTGCCTCGCGCCATGCTTTCACGCGCGGGCGGATGCGGTTCACGAGTGGGAGCTCGACAAAGCGGCCTTGGTCGTTGTAAGCATTCCGCTCCTGCCCGGCCACGACATAGCCTGCCGGTCGACGTCCCTGCGTTCGCTCAAACTGCTGCGTCTCGAGGTTGTACCTCCAGTGAGACGTCGGCTCGTGATACGCCGAATTGATGATGAGCTTGTCAATTCCTGCCATCACGCATCCTCCTCAACCGTCAGCACGCGCAGGCTCTCGATGCCACGATCGTCGATGATCTTGACCGCAATCTTCGTATTCGGTTCCGCATGGAACCAGAGCGACGTGTTCCCGGCATACTGTCCGATGAGATCTTGGTTGAGCTCCGCCTTCAAGGTCTTCGCGAGCTTGTTCCAGCCACCTTTCTTTCCGCCCATCGGGAAGAAGACCTGCTGCGGCTCGATGCAGCTCCGCGGGTCATAATTCGTATCGAGCATCCACATCGCGATATTGCTATCCGTGCCGGAGACCACCTTGCCCGTCTTGACGTCGTAGTAGTCAAATCCCTTCACCGTGACACGATAGCGATCCTTGCTGCGGCCATCACGGATGAGTTCCACGTCCGGCTGGCCGACGAGCCAGAAGCTCTGATTCGAGGAGCGCTTCTTCTTCAAATCCTCCGTCATGAGGTCCGTGTTCATCTGCACCTTCAACACCGTCACGCCCGGCCACGTCATATCATCGACGAGCTGCGCAGCCTCTGGGCCGAATTGGAAGGCCGCAAAGATGATGTATCCTGGGGTCGGGCGCATCATCTGCGCCTCATCGAGCGCTGCGTCGATATAACGGGCGTCCATGACCTTCGTCTCGCTGCCGAAGCAGATGATAGCACGCTTCGGCTCTGCCTCTTTCGTCTCACCCTCTGCTTGGAAATACTTAGAGCCAGCGAGCGGTTCGACGCGGGAGAAATCAAGCCGGTTGCCGTTCTTGCCGAGGATGCCCGTCGAGAGCAGCTCGTCGCGCCAGTCTTCCTGCTTTGTGGTCAGCGTCTCCGAGATGTCTGCCTCGCCAACATCATCAATGGACTTTACGACAGGCGCAGGCAGGGATTCGACGGTGAAAGGCCCGGACACACGCACCTTCGTCTTGTCGATTTCTGGCTGGTCGTAGAGCGTTTCCGCAGCGGGCGGCTCGTTGTTCGCGATGGACTTCAAGGTGATGTGCGGAACGGTCTTGTAGACGAATCCGCTGGCGATGCCCTGCTCTGGATGCGCAAGCTGATAGTAGTCGTACGTCGCCGTCATCAGACGTTCCTTTGCGAGCTCGATAGCGATGCGCGACGTGTCGCACGTGATCCAGCGACGCCCCCATTGCTCTGCCACATACGCCGTTGTTCCACTGCCACAAGTGATGTCGAGGACGAGGTCATCCGGATCGGTTGTCATAAGCATGCAGCGTTTGATAATTTCAGTATTCGTTTGAACAACATAGATTTTGTCAGACGTAAATCCAGATTGTAGAGTATCCATCCATGCGTTGGTCTTTGGAACGACAGGGAAGTCATCAATATAGCGAACATATCGGATATGGTTCCCGACAATTTCAAGCCTGTTTTTGTCGCGTAGATTTTTCAATCCATCTGCCGTGGATTTCCAATGGCTATTTGCCGCTGGAAGGAAGCTCCTTCCCTTAAATTCGAACGGAACAGTTTCAGTTGCCTTCCCTTGGCTCTCTGTGGCGGTCAGAGCAAATACCTTCGCGCCCTTTGGGAGCTTGTTGATACCGGCACGCTCTTCCTTCGTCATTGTCCGCCTGGTTCCGTCTATAAGTTCGATGTACTTGTAGTTTCCATGAACATCACCTCGTAACGGGTCTTTGAAATCGTATAATTGGTGATACTTCATAGACTCCTTTTTCTTTGCATACCAAACTATATAATCACCTACACGGCTAATCTGATTCGTCTCGAAGCCGCCAGTCGTTCTAAAATATATCATCGTAACGAAATTTTCTGGACCAAAGACTTCATCGCAGATTTCGCGGACGTGATGAACGTTTTCATCGCTCATCTGAACAAAGACACTACCTGTATCATTGAGCAAATCATACGCCACCTTTAGTCGGTCGCGCAAATACGTTAGATACGAATGGATGCCGAGTTCCCACGTGTCACGGAAGGCTGTAATCATCTCCGGCTCTTGCGAAAGGTCTTCATCCTTGTCTCTCACGTCCCGCTTATTCACGAACGGCTGGAAGTTCGACCCATACTTTATCCCGTACGGCGGGTCGAAATAGCACATCTGCACCTGACCAGCCATGCCCTCCTTCTCGAGCAGGGAGTTCATGATGACGAGGCTGTCGCCAGCGATCAGGCGGTTTGTCCAATCGACGCCGTGCTTGTAAAACTCCAGCTCGTCGCGATGGCGGCGCTGACGTTCGAGCGGCGTCTCTCCGAAGAGCGACATCTGCGGATCGACGAAGTCATCACCGATGGCCTGCACAGGACGGAGGATCTTCGACGGCTTGATGGATTCGTGGATATGGATGCTCGACGACGGCACATCGAACGACATGCCCTCCTTCTTCCCGGCCCACTCCAGCGTCGGGTCGATATTCGGATCATACGCATACGTCTTCGTCTCTTCCGCGACACGGTCATACCGAGCCATGCCGATCTTGGGGTTGTTCGCCCTCTTCTTGTCGCGGTGGTCGTACGCCGTCACCTCACGCATCTTCTCGAGCTCTTTCTCGCTGAGCGCCTTCTTCTTCCGTGGCATTTTCTACGCTCCCCCTCTGTCCTCTAAAATTTACTTCATGGCCGCGCGGGCGGCAGAGACCTTTTCCATCCGCTCGTCCGTCAGGAAGTTCTGAAGCAGTTCGATGATGATGGCGTTCCGGCTTTTCGGCTGGACATTCACATATTCGTCAAGCTTGTCTGACAGAGAGACTGGGATATAGAGCGAGATACGTTTGCGTTCCTCGACGGCGCTATGACCTTCTACTTCCGGCTGCTTCTTGGCATTCTCATGCTCGTCCTGCGTCTGCGAGATGGGAATGCCATCGAACGCCTGGGTATCCTTGTTGAGCTGGTTCATGAAGTCTTTTCCCATGTCGGTTCATCTCCTGTTTTTCCATAATGTCATTGATGTCAATCACTTTAATATCATCAAAGATATCAATAACATCTGTAACATCTATAACGCTAATAATATCAACAATGCTTATGATGTCTATTATATTCATAATGCTAAAAGCACCAAAACAGGTATAAGCATCAATAACATCAAAAACTCTATTGATGTTATTGATGCTGTCCCATGATGCCAAGCAGTTCTGTCACGAATGCCACATAGTCGTTCGCGCCATTCGATGTCGGTGCATAGTCGAAGATCGTGCGGTGCATCACCTGGGCTTCCTTGATGGAGATGTTTTCACGGATGGTCGCATCAAAAACGCGCGTCTCCATTTTCTCCGCGATATCCTCGAAGACCGTCTTCAAGTTCTTCGACAGAACGTTGCGGCTGCTGTACCGCGTTAGGAGAATGCCGGCGACTTTGAGATCGCGGTTACAATATTTCCGATCCTTCTCGATGGCCCGATGCAACTGCAGGAGACCATCCCGGCTATACATATCCGCCTGTGCCGGGATGACGAGCCAATCGGATGCCGTCATCGCATTGATGCTCAAGACACCGATTGATGGCGGCGTGTCGATGACGATATCATCATAATCGTCTTTGATATCATCGAGTGCTTCTTGCAGACGGTATTCTTTTCCCGTCTCCGTGAGGACGCCATCTGCTCCGGCCAGTGCCAAAGCCGCTGGCACAATGTCACCAAGCCGCGTGTGCTGGATAGCATCCTTCAGAGACGTCTGTTGCAGGAGAACCCCGAGGATGTTCTTCTGCTCCATGTCGGCTTCCAAAGTCATCGTCATGTTGGCTTGCGAATCGAGATCGATGTGCAGCACACGATGTCCGAGTTCCATCAGCCTCGCGCCGAGGGCGAGCGCTGTGGTCGTCTTGGCGACACCGCCTTTCTTGTTGATGATCGTCACGGTTCTCATGAAATTTCTGTTCCTCCCTTGTTTGAATCTTTGATGCTAATAACATCAAAAGCATCAAAGATATCAATCACATCATTTATGTCTATGATACTACATCTTGGCAACCACCGCAAGAATATGGACATTACAAAAACGAAAAGCGCCAGGCATCAAGCCTTAGCGCTTTTGTATCGGAGGATGGCCTCCATGTATTCCACGGCGTGCTTCGCATCCATGCCGGCGGCCATGTCCGCTGCTTTCCCCAGATGGTCGGGCGGATATTGCTCGAGCCATGCCATAATCTGCCGCTCGTCGATGCCGAGAGCCAAGCATTTCTCTCCTGCCTGGCGCGCGTCATCATCGAACGCGGATGCTTGCTTCTGCTTCGGACTGCCATGGAAAAGCTCCCACGCTTCACGATCACGACGAGCGTTGTCCCTCCTCGCCTGCTCTTCCGCCACTTTGATGGCCTCGATGGCCTCCCGCTCGCCGGCATAGTCCTCATCCAGAGCCCGCCGGAGATATCCTGCCGGGTTCTTCACGTGACCGGCCTTCTTCCCCGCCAGCGTCAGACGCAACTGCGCCTCGCAGTAGTCTGCACCACACGCCTCGACGTATCCCTTCGCCATCTTCTGCGTGAAGCCGCAGGCAACCATACGCTTTACAAGATCCAGATTTTCGATGCTGGCGTCAGGTGCAGGGAGAGGCTGCGGCTCCTCGTTTTGCTGGTGCACTTCCTGGATGTGGACGAGAATTTTCGCCGTCTGGCGGCCTTCTTTGATGTATTCTGGAGAGAGCCTGAGATCAGTACACTCGTTCACCGTCTGAACAGCCGGATCCCAAGCGCGTCGCTTGAACTGAGAAAATACCTGATAGGATTTCCCCGAGGCACCAAGCAGACCTCGCCACTCTTCGGTCGTATAGCACACCTTTTTGGCGCGTTTCCAGCTCGAACAGACTTCGTATAGCCGCATGGCAGGATATGTCCCGCATGTACTCAAGGCTTCAAGTTCGAGCTGCGTGAAGTTTCCGCGCAAGTCATTGATATACGGAGCCAGTCTCGGATTTACTTCTGCGGTAAGAACCCCATTCCGATACTCGATTGTCGGAACGAGGTTCATGACAATCCAATCATCGTCTGGGTGATCTTTGCTCTGAATCTCTACAACCGTTCCAGCAGCTTTTTTGCATTCTGCCTTCAAGCTTTTCCCCAGCTTGTTATCGTTGATATGCAGGAACCTGATAACGTCCATGCCACTAGCCGTCAATTGGTCGAGACGACCTTCCTTGACGGCCATCCATAAGATGTAGTTCGTCAGCTTATAACTCATCGGCGTCATGTTACCATGTATCCTTACAAGCTTGTTATCCTTGGTGAGCATAAGCCCTTTTTTATAGCGAGCGGGCTTTTCCGGCATGGCCATCTTCTTCATCCTTTCAAGTGTGACATTTTGGGAGGTACCTCATATTTTGCCTCCCAACTTGTCACACTTCGGTTTTATTATACTGGCTGAAAGATATTTTTTCAACTAAGTGTGACAAGTTGGGAGCTCCCAACTTGTCACTTTACCTCCCAAAGTGTCACACTTTACCTCCCAAAGTGTCACACTTAAACCGCCATTTACCTCCCAAAGTGTCACACTTTACCTCCCAAAGTGTCACACTTCGAGTCTCGCGAGCCGCGTCATTACTGGGCTCGCGGGGTGCCTAAAAACAATAAAATATATATATGTAAAAAGCAACAAACAGGGAGGTCAACCTGTGGATAACTTCGGACATGATACTCCATCGGAAAATGTTGTTGTTGCTTTTTGGCTCCGCCTTGAGATTTCTCGTGTTTCACGAAACATTTTTCTCTCGACGCACACAATAGCGCAGATTGCAACGTAATGACGGCGATGAAAACATCCTCACGAGAGGACAGAAATCACGGAGGTTACACATGCAAGACAAGAAAGAAATCGAGAAAATCTACAGAACCCTGATGACGAAGCACCACAAATGCCGCTTCGTCATGGTTCGCCGCTCAACATTTCACTACCACAAAGGCCGCCCAGTCAAATTCAAACGATACGTCTTTGAACGGGGCCTCCAAGTCGAGAACCAAGTCCTCGTCTATACCAAAAGCCGAAATTACGAATGGCGAGCCCTTGATATCCCGCACATCGAAATCACAAAGGTCTATCGCGGCATCCCGCACTGGGCGGAATCTCGCAAGAAGCTAAAAGACCTTTACGCCAACAACTGGTCATTCTGGATCGCTCGCGCGACTGAAGAAGCAGCTGCGTCCGATGGAACAGAGAACAATCAATGATACCGGGAGGGCTGCGTGCCCTCCTTTTTGTTGTCCCATCAATCATGGTACATCATGCCTCCCTAGCTGCTTGCTCTTCCGAGACTTCATGCAGATCGCGGCCGATCTCGTCGATGTCCTGCGTGAACGTTCCGCTCGCCCCGGTTGCCGTGAGCACTGCATCGACATAGCTACGCTTCTTCGCCATCTTGAGGACAGTGTTCAAACTTCCAGCGAAGTCACGCTGATAGCGACGCTCCCTGCTATTGCAACTGCCAAGGCCGACAGCAACGACATTGCCAGTCTTGTCGATAATGCTCGTCTCGACCTCGTAAAGGATGAAACCGTCTTTGAGCGATTCGATGCGATGCACGATCTCGGACGTGCTGCGGAATCCGAAGATAGCTGCCAGGTGCTCTGCACCTGCTTTCAGGAGAGCCGGCTTGCGACCGCATCCGGGGATGCAGGCATAGTCGACGCCAGATTTGAGATCCTTGGCGATGACGACCTCGATCGGTTCCGTGGTGGATGCATCGACCTGCTCTTCCTTCTTCGAGGAGTTCTTGCGCGTCGTGGACTTCTTGGTTGTGGCTTTCGTCGGCGTCTTCGTCTCGATCGGCGCGGGCGGCTCCGGCACGGGGGCTACTTCAGGTGCAGCTGCAACCTGAGCGACGGACGGCTGTGCTGGTGCTTTCGGCTCTGCAGCTGTTTTGCGCGTGCGGGTCTTCGGCTGGGGCTGCTCCTGTTCGGCAAGGAGTGGCTGGTTGTCGTTGATGGTGGCTGCTGCCGTGGCTGGTGTCTCGATGACTGGACGTGCCGATGCAACGTGTGCGGATGCCGCGCGGGCGGCGAGTGCTGCTTTGATGTCTGCGATGTTCATAAGTCATTCTCCTTTCGTGATATGACGGTCTTAGTCGACCATGCCTTCGGCCTTCAGGCTGCGGAAGGTTCCACCAGCCCCGATGATGATATGATCGAGCAGGGGGATGTCGAGGATTTTGCCGGATTTGCTGATGCGTTCCGTGACGGCGATGTCTGCCCTGCTCGGATCCGGATCGCCGGACGGGTGGTTATGCAACAGGATGATGGAGGAAGCATTGTGTAGCAAGGCTGCTTTGAAGACTTCACGAGGATTGACGATGCTGGCATCAATGGTGCCACGTGTGATCTCCTGGATGCCTGCGATGGCGTTTGCCGTCGTGAGATAGAGGGCGCAGACGACCTCTTGCGCCTCATCCTTCAGACTGAAAACTGAGTTGACGACGGCAACGGCGTCTTCCGGGCCGTGGATACTGCGATGGTCGATTTGGTAGAGATGGCTGCTCTCACGCACGAGTTTGATGTGGTTGATGGTGATACGGATTGCCATGATGGCACGCTCCTTTCAAAAAAGAGAAGCCGCCAGCAGAGCTGACGGCCTCGGAAACAAGCAGATGGATTTACGGCAGCGGATGACCGGTGACGTCGATCTTCGTGTCCACCCAATCGTCGCTGGAAAGGACGACGGCTTCGACTTCGTAGAGGCTCTGTCCAATCTGCAGCGCTTCTTCCGGTGAGGATGCTTCGACTTTGATGGTTGTACGCAGGGTTTCTGTGATGACGATGGAGTAGGTCTTATCCATGGTTATTTATCTCCTTTCGGGGCAGAGATGCTGAAGCGGCGGTAGTTGGTTGTCTTCGTGTACTGGGCGACGAGATCGGGGTGATCTGCCTTGAGCTTCGTTGTGTCGAGACGTGAGGTCGTGCTGCTCTTCCAGCGGACGGAATAGCCGCCTGGCGTCTTGGCGCATTCTGCCTCGCCGAGCATGGCCTTGAGTGCATTTTCGCTCTCGGCGCGGGCGGCTTTGAGCTGATCTTCCATCTGCTTGCAGCTCTCAAGATCAGAGATGATGTCGTCGGCTTCACGACCGAGGATGACGCTTGTCCCGTTGCTGGTTGGATAGAGTCCGTTCAGTGCGTCGCCGGATGTCGCGTCAGGAGCTGGCGGCGTCAGCGTGAGAATGTTTTCGCGCCAGAACGCAGCCTCAAGATTGATGATGGTCTGGATGGTCTCGTCATCGCGCGGAATCTCCTCGATGCGGAAGTCGTTGCCGCCGATGAGGACGACGATGTAGCTTTTGGCAAGATCGAGAACCGACATGTAGTGCTGGACCTGGATGTAGTATTCCTGCGGCAGGCCGTTGTCCCAGTCTTTCACGGCAAAGCTATTGGCGGTCTTGATTTCGATGAGGCTCACGCTGCCGTCCTTTTCACGGGCGATGCCATCGACATTCGCGATCATGAATGGAAACTCGCGGCAGTTGAAAAGGAACGGGACTTCTTCGACGACGAGACCGCTGCGCTTTGCGAACTCTGCACGGAGAACCGGCTCCATGACGTTACCCCAGTGGATGGCTGGCGTCTCCTTCTCTTCAATCTTATCGCTGGTCTTGTCGCGGTAGACATCGAGCGGGCCGCGCCAGCGGCTGAGGCCGCAAACGGCTGCGGCATCGGAGCCACCGATTCCGTGCTTGCGCATTTTGAGCCATTCCGTGTGGGAAATGTCGTTGATTTTTGCGAGTGCGACTTTTGACATGATGGATTCCTCCCTGTAAAATAGGACATAGATAATATATTGAAAAGCGCCATCTGGAAGCTGTA
>Ga0256406_1005331_pt1 | contig 13841 bp, 10 predicted proteins | sample RumenRJG_03DNA_FD_185986 | JGI IMG/M metagenome (GOLD analysis project Ga0256406, IMG submission 185986) | Bovine rumen microbial communities from Lethbridge, Alberta, Canada - RJG_03 | ecosystem: Host-associated > Mammals > Digestive system > Stomach > Rumen | place: Canada: Alberta | collected...
ACTCTGATGTAGCTGCTCCTCTATTCGATCGTTCGACGCCTTTTAAGATACCAAGCAAAGGAGAAGATTGCAAAGCATTTCAAAAAGAAGAGCAGATTCCTATTTTCTATAAAATTATGGTTTTTCCCTAAAATCAGGAATTTATTCCTTTGTTTTGATTTCTTTTCTTGATGATTTATCGTTTTTGTTTCTTTTCTTTTTCTTTTTAAGAAACCTCTTACATTCTCTTTTTTTCTATTCCTTTTTCATCGGCTTTCTGATTGAGAAAGAGCCGCCTTCTTCTTTTTCTGTTATCCTACCTATTGAGGAAAAAGACATGAAAACATGGATCATCTATTTTTCAAGAGCCGGTGGTAACTGGGTCGATGGCGGAATCAAGAATCTCGAAAAAGGCAATACGGAGATCATCGCCGATAAGATTCACTCTCTCACAAAAGGAGGACTCTTCTCTATCCGTATGGTTAATCCTTATTCTACCGATTACATCACCTGTACCGAAGAAGCCAAGAAAGATCAGGAAGCCGATAAAAGGCCGGAGATCCTTAAGCCGCTTCCCAGATTGGAAAAGGGAGATATCGTCTATCTCGGGTATCCCATTTATTGGGAGACCATGCCGATGCCGATTCTCACTTTCTTGGATTCCTATGATTCTTTCGAAGGTATCACTATTTATCCTTTTGTCACCCACGAAGGAAGTGGCTTAGGAGCTTCTATGTCTTTTTTAAGGCATAAAGCAAAAGGAGCTACTATCCTTTCTCCTCTTCCTATTCCCGGAAGTGTAGCCTCTAGGTCTGATCCTCTATTGAAGGAATGGATAAATTCACATTCGGTTAAAGGCATATAACTTTATTCGATTTCTGCTTTGTGCTACTTTAGAGGCACCCAAAGGAGAAAACAGTAACAATGGCAAGTATTTATGATTTCAAAGTCGTCGATCAGAAGGGACAGGAAGTCTCTCTGAAAGATTACGAAGGTAAAGTTCTTCTCATCGTCAACACCGCGACCGGCTGTGGCTTCACCCCGCAGTACGAGGGCTTAGAGAAGATGTATGAGAAACATAAAGACGAAGGATTCGTCATCCTCGATTTCCCCTGCAACCAGTTCTTCCGTCAGGCCCCGGGAAGCGATGAAGAGATTCATCAGTTCTGCACGCTGAAATATAACGCCTCCTTCCCGCAATTCCACAAGATCGATGTCAACGGTAAGAACGAGATTCCGCTCTATACCTATCTCAAGGGAACCGAAGCCGGCAAAGGCAAACGCATCAAATGGAACTTCACCAAGTTCTTAGTCAACAAGAACGGGGAAGTCGTCAAGCGTTATGAGCCGACCACCAAGCCGGAAGATATCGAGCCGGATGTCGAAGCTCTTCTGAAGTAATCCCGTCAAAAGGAAAGAAGCAACCGATTCTCAATCGAGATAAGTTGCTTCTTTTTTGTTCTTGTTATTTCTTCGGATACCGTATCAGGAAGTAACCTATCGTATCCATCTCTTTTTTGATTTCGATAAGTTCCTCTTCACTGAGGTTTTCGTCTAACACAGGAAGCAGGAAGCGGTTCTCATCGACAATGACACTTTCTAAAGAGTCTAAGAGAAGACGGATTTCCGGAACCGGGACTTCCTCTTCTTTTTCTATCCGTCTCTTCAGTTCCTGTATTTTAGAAAGATTCTCTTCATCCTTTTTCTTCCGTTCAGCTAGATCCTCGATTCCTAATTTCTTTAAATAGGGAAAAAGGATTTCTTCTTTCTTCTGATAATGAAGGAAAAGAGACGATAGACGATTGAATTCCTCCTCTAGCATCTTCTTAGCGACTTCATCTTCTCCTTTACTATCCAAAAGGATATTCTTACTTAGGGCTCTTAAGGCACCGTTTTCTTCCGCCATCAATACGAGAGGATTCTCTTCTTCGTCATAGGAAGAAGAGACAATCTCTTGAAAAGAAGGAAGGCTTGCTTTACTTGATTTTTCCCAGGCAACCTCTTCCTCCGGAAAATAGAAGAGGAATTCTTTTTTAAGTTCCTCAGCGCTTTTTCCATGTTTCGCTTCCTGAGAAAGTCTTTCAAGGATGGCTGCTTTTTCTTCCTTGGTATAGGTTTTCTTTCCTTCTTTTTTCATAGAAGGAACCGTATGGGTCTTTGGATCTAAGAGAACTTTCTTCGGGGAAGAAAGCGTGAGCTTTTTCTTTTGTGTCATAAGGATTTTCCTTTTCTTCTTCATTATAAAAGGAAAAGCAGAACCTTGTATCCGTTTTCACCTTGAAAGAGGAAAAAGAGAACCTATATTACTACCGGCTTGAAAAGATAGCCCAATACTAAACCAAAGGAGGTAATCAACATGTTCAGTCTTTGGTTCGATCTTACCCGTTACATTCTTCATTCGCTGAAGAGCAGCAAAACTTCGAAGTAATCTAAGCACCTACGGGTTCCTCTCAAAGAGGACAGAACAATTCAAGGGAGAGAAGAAAGGCATAGAGTTGCCTCTTCTCTCCCTTTTAATGTTTTCTTAAGAAAAGTTCCTATCAAAAAAGGAAGAAATATCGGCAAGTTATACAAAATATTTGCTTTGTAATCGCTTTCATGATATTTGCAAAAGAACTTACCTTAAAAATTCGCGAGGCCGAAACAAGGAAAAATGCAGGCTCCGTCTTCACTTTCTTATCCTAAAGTGACATTATCTTGCCTTTTGTTTTCTCCCTTTTCCATGGAACCATAGCGAAACGATTTTCTCTTTTTGTTTTATTTTTCCCGCTTAGGCGAAAGAAGAAATAATTTTGCTTTCTTTTCAGCGTTTTTGAACTTATGTAAGAAAACATATCTTTTCTTTCTCTTTCAGGGAAAAGTAGCAAACCGAAAGATAGAGTGAGAAAAATGTGCTTTTCTTCACTTTCCTTAACTGAAGTTTCTTGTTCTTTTCGCTTCCCTTTTATCTTCTTATCTTCCCCAGTTTACGAAACTTTTTCTCCTTTTCGAAGTCGCTTTTCCCCTATAGCGTTTTGCACGGAAAAAGACGATGATAATATTAACTTGCAGAAGGAGAAACTAACCATGGATTCCAGTAAACCGAAGAAAAAGAATAAAGAAGAGTTCTCGGCATTTTATGATGCCTTGGTCTCGTTAGATAGCCGTCCGTTAGCCAAGGATTTCTTAGACGATCTGCTCTCGGATAAAGAAAAGGAAGATATCGCCGAAAGAGTCTATATCGCAAAGCTGTTCTTAGAAGGAAAAACCTATAACGAGATCGTCCATATCACCCATGCCTCCAGCGCCACGTTAGCCCGTATTTCGAAATGTGTCAAAAACGGAAAAGGTTACCGCAAGGTCTTAAGTAAGACCGCCCAGAATACGCCTTCCTCCGAAGATTAGTTTCTCAAGAGAGCTCCAATAGGCTCTCTTTTTCTTCTTTTGGGTGCTTTCTTTTCTATTTTGATAGCTCAATTCTCATTTTTCATGTCCTCTGTGGAAACTCAAAACGCACTTTGAGTTTATTTTTTCTTTTGTTAGCGCTTTACTTTTTCTATAATAGAGGCGAAAGAAGGTAAGGCACCATGAAAGTGAATCTCAACCAGGGCTGGCTGTTTTCGAAAAAAGGGGAAGAGAAGAAAATACACGTCGATCTTCCTTATGACGGAATGGAAAGAGAAAAAAGAGATATCGATGCTCCGGGTGGCGATAAAGTAGGTTTCTTCTACGGAGGAGACTATGTTTATGAAAAAGACGTCTCTCTGAAGAAAGACGGAAGCGTCTATTATCTCGACTGCGAAGGAATGTATCGGGATCCGAAGGTCACTCTCAACGGAAAGAAGATCTTCGAAGCCAATTACGGCTATTCCGAATATGTGATTCCGCTGAAAGAGGAAGACTATAACGATGGAGTGAACCATCTCCGCATCGAGACTTTCAATGCCGATCAACCGAATTCGCGATGGTATTCCGGAGGTGGCATCTACCGCGATGTCTCTTTGCTTGTCTATCCGAAGGAGCATGTTCTTCCGAAATCTTTCCGCATCTCCTTCTGCAAAGAGAAGAAAGTCGAAGTAAAAGCTACTCTCACCAGTTCTTTCCCTCTCACTCTGAAAGTCTTCGATAAGGAAGGGAAAGAAGTCTATGAGGAGACCAGAAACGAAAAGGAACCGGTTTTCCTTTTCTCTTTCGACGGTCTTCATCTCTGGTCTTTGAAGGATCCTTATCTATATACCTTTGAACTTTCCTACGGGGAAGAAAAGGAAGTGAAGAGATCCGGTCTCCGCACGATTGAACTCGATGAGAAGAAAGGTTTCCTCATCAACGGCGTAAGAACCCCGATCCTAGGTGCCTGTATGCATTCCGATAACGGGTTATTAGGTGCCGAGACCTATCCCGAAGTCGAATACCGCAAAGTCAAGATCCTCAAGGATGCCGGTTATAACGCAATCCGTTCTTCCCATAACCCCGTCGTCGAAAGTTTCTTAGAGGCCTGCGATGAACTAGGACTTCTGGTCATGGACGAATATGTGGATTGCTGGTATATCAAGAAAACCAAGTACGATTATTCCCAGCATGTCGAAAAGAACTATCCGGAAGACCTGAAGAGAATGGTCGATAAGGATTTCTCCCATCCTTCTGTCGTTCTTTATTCGATCGGTAACGAAGTGAGTGAAACCGCGGAGAAAAAAGGTATCGAACTGACAAAGAAGATGGTCGATGTCCTCCATTCTTTGGATCCTTCCAGACCGGTCACCTGCGGTATCAATGTCGCTTTCAATGGTTTAGTCGGTACTCCGATGTCGACTTACTCCGAAGGAAAAGCCGATAAAGAGGCCGAAAAAGAAGAGAAGGAAGCCGAAAAGAGGAAGAAGAGCAAAAAGCAGAAACCTTCCGGATCTTCGGATATCTTCAATACCCTTGCCACCAAGTTCGGTGCCACTTTCATGAAGCATTTGGCGACGATCCATCGGGTCGATAAGAACACGGTCGGCGCTTTCTCTGCTTTGGATGTCGCCGGCTATAACTACGGAATCCTCCGCTATAAGCACGATCTGAAGAAATATCCGCACCGCTTCATCCTCGGAAGCGAGACTTTCTGTGAAGATGCTCCTCTCTTCTATAAGATGTATCAGGAAAATCCCCGTATCATCGGCGATTTCGTCTGGACAGGTCTCGATTATCTCGGAGAAGCCGGTTTCAACTCCTGGGCAAACGGAGCCGATAACGACTTCCTTCACGATCCTTCGGGATGGCTGCTCGACGGCGGTGGCAGAATGGATCTTTTCGGAAACTGGGAATCCGAGATGGACTATACCCGTGTCGGTTTCGGTCTTGAGACTCTGAAGCTCGGCGTCGTCTCTCCGCATGACTATGAATCCCCGAAGCATGAAGCTTCCTGGAAATTCTCCCGGGCTATGGCTTCCTATACCTTCCCTGGTTACGAAGGAAAGAAGACGGTTGCCGAAATCTATACTTCCGCTCCCTATGCCGAACTCTATCTCAACGATAAGAGTATCGGAAAGTTCCGGAACAAGAAGGGGAAGGATTATAAGAGATTCAAGATCACCTACACTCCGGGAACTCTCAAGGCAGTTGCCTATGATGAAAACCATAAGAAGATCGCGGAAGATGTCTTAGTCACTGGCGGAAAGAACATCCATCTTGTCGTCACTCCGGAAAAGAAAGAAGCGAAGAAGAACGAACTTGTCTTCCTCCCGATCCGTATGGTCGATGAAAAAGGCGATGTCATGCCTTTGGAAAACGGGGAAATCAAAGTCACGTCTGTCCAAAACGGAACTCTTGTCCGCTTAGGAAGCGCCGCCCGCTACAATAAGGAAAGCTACTTCCAAGATCACTGCCATCTCTACTATGGTCAGGCAATGGCGATTGTCCGTCCTTTAGGACCGGGAGCAGTGACCATCGAAGTCTCTTCCTCGAAAGGAAAGGCAAGCGCCAGTTTTACAGCCATAGAATAGCGGATATTTTTCCTATTCTTCGACCCTCCTTCGTGATAGAATCGATAAGTAATAAGCCGAAAACACCTTATTACATCTGTTTCGATCAACTCACAGGAGGGTTTTTCCATGTCGACTTTAGCAATCGAAGGTATGCAGTGGGGAGACGAAGGAAAAGGGAAGATCACCGACTACTATGCCGCGAAGGCGGATATCGTCGTCCGTTCTCAGGGCGGTAACAATGCCGGCCATTCGATTCAGCATAACGGTGTCCGTTATGCCTTACGTCTTCTTCCTTCCGGAATCTTACAGAAGAACGTCGTCAATATTCTCGCCGATGGTACCGTCATCAATCCGGCTTCGCTGTTAGAAGAGATCGACAACATCCATAAGAAAGGTGTCGAGGAGATTCATCTTCTTATCTCGACCCGTGCTACGGTCCTGATGCCTTATCACATCGCTTTAGATAAAGCGAGAGAAGAAGCGCTTGGCGATGCTAAGATCGGTACCACCAAGAACGGCATCGGCCCTGCTTACGAAGACCGCTCCGCCCGTCTTTCGCTCCGCTTCGGAGATCTTCTCGATAAAGAGTATCTCCGCAAACGTCTCCATGCCATTCTTCCTTTGAAGAATAAGGAGATCGTCGCCTACGGAGGAGAAGCTTTCGAGGAAGAAACTCTCTATAAAGAGCTCTGCGAAGAGGCCGATAAGCTTGCCCCGATGATCACTGATACGACTTCCTATCTGCAGAAAGCCTATAAAGAAGGAAAGAAGATTCTCTTCGAAGGGGCTCAGGGCGCGATGCTCTGTCTCACCTATGGAACTTTCCCGTATGTCACTTCTTCTTCCCCGTTAGCTACCGCGATTCCTTCGAATACCGGTCTTCCTCTCTCTGCGGTCAATGAAGTCTTAGGCATCATGAAAGCCTATACCACGAGAGTCGGCGAAGGTCCTTTCCCGTCGGAGATCTTCGGCGAAGAAGCCCAAACCATCCGCGATGAGGGTCATGAATACGGAACCGTCACTCACCGTCCTAGAAGAATCGGTTGGCTTGATATTCCGCAGCTCAAGTATGTCATCTCGATCAGCGGTGTCAAACATATCGCGATCATGCTGTTGGATGTTCTCTCCGTTGTCGATGAAATCAAGATTCTTACCAAGTACACGATCGACGGCAAAGAGATCGACTATATGCCGGCTTCCTTATGGGAATTAGAGAAAGTCAAAGGCGAATTCCTGACCCTTCCTTCCTGGAAAGAGGATATCTCTTCCGTCCGCAAGTATGAGGATCTTCCGGCTAACTGCCGCAACTATATCTCCACCATCGAAAAGCTTCTCGGTGTCTCGATCGACCTCATCTCTGTCTCGCCGGAAGCCGAAGCCACTATCATCCGCAACCACAACATCTTCTGATATCTATCGGTCTATCAAGAGGAACAGAGAGGTCTTCTCTGCTCCTCTTTTTTTGACGAACGCGAGAAAGCGGAAGAAGAAAAAAAGGTTTCCTTCCGATAGTATTCAATTAGTAGTCCCTATAGATCTTACGGGCCTTTCCCTTCATTCCTAAGCTAGCAATTTTCCTTCTTTTCGAAGTTGTAACTAGACCCCAAAAAGAAAAAGAGCATTCTTCTTGAAGAAGTCTTGCAAGGCTAGTATCTTGTTACCTGCACACTCTCTTTTTCTCCCTGTTCCGCAATAGGAGAAAAGAGGAAAATCAGTGAGGAGAAAGCAACCATGAAAATCATCAAAAAAGATTCGAGTTTAGTCGATTACGACTTCTCAAAAATCAAAGCCGCCGTCACCAAGTCCTGTGACCGTGTCCAGGTCCATTTCAGTGATGACCAGTGGAAAAGAATGGAGGAGATCGTTTTAAGCGAGATGAAGAAAGACGGAAGCGAGAACTTCCCCGTCATCAAGATGCACTCTTTTGTCGAGCTTGCTCTCGATCAGATCGATCCTACCGTCGCAAAATCCTACCGCGATTACCGCAACTATAAGACCGAGTTCGTCCGTATGATGGATGAGACCATCAAGACGGTCGATCAGCTCAATTTCACCGCGGATAGAAGCAACGCGAATACGACTTCCGCTTTGGTTTCGACCAAACGCACTCTCACCTATAACGCCTTTTCGAAACAGCTCTACATGGCTACCTTCCTTTCCAATGAGGAAAAGCAGGCCGAAAACGAAGGCTATATCTATATTCACGATATCTCCTCGCGTCTTCTTACTTATAACTGCTGTCTCTTCGATATGGGAAGAGTCCTTCAGGGCGGTTTTGAATGGGAGAACATCGGCTATAACGAGCCGAAGGATGTCCGTACCGCCTGCAATCTGATTTCGGATATCACCCTCAACTGCGCGGCGATGCAGTACGGCGGTTTCACGATTCCGGAAATCGATTCGGTCTTAGCTCCGTATGCGGAGAAGTCCTATAAGAAATACAAGAAGGAATATAAAGAGCTTGTCGAAGATACCGACGGGATCTATTCGGAAGAGAAAGCCGATAGCTATGCGATCTCCAAGACCAGAAGAGACCTTCAGCAGGGTTTCCAGGGCTTTGAACATACGTTCAACACCGTCGCAAGCAGCCGTGGCGATTATCCTTTCACTACCTTTACCGGTGGTTGCGATGAATCGCGATTCGGTAGTCTTGTCTGGTCGGTCTGTCTTGAGGTAAGAAAGAACGGGCAGGGTCATCCGGGACATAAGCGTCCGGCGATCTTCCCGAAGCTTGTCTTCCTCTATACCAAGGAACTCCACAGCGAAGGAAAACCGCTCTATTGGCTTTATAAGGAAGGTATCGATTGCTCGGGTAAGGCCATGTATCCGGATTGGCTTTCTTTGGATATGCCCGATGAGACGATCGTCGAAGAATCTTCCAGAGTCCATGTCGAGCCAGCGATTGCCAAAGTCTTCCACAAGTACCATAAGTTCGGTGTCTCCCGTTGGATCCTCGATGAGAACAACAACGTCAAGGAAAATCCGGAATGGGTCGATGCCATCATCTCCCCGATGGGATGCAGAGCTTATCTTTCGCCTCTTTATAAGTCGGGTAATCTCACTCCGGTCGATGAAAACGATACGCCGGTCTTCACCGGTAGATTCAACGGCGGTGCTATCTCTCTTAACCTTCCGATGATTCTCCGTAAGGCACAGGTCGAGAAGAAGGATTTCTTCGAAGTTCTCCGCTATTATCTCGATATGATCGATAAGATCCATATCAAGACCTATGACTTCTTATGCAAGCTCAAGGCTTCCTGCAACCCGGTCGCTTTCTGCGAAGGTGGTTTTGATACTCTGAAGCCGAACGATACCATCAAGAGAGATGTCGATAAAGCGACTTTCTCCTATGGTTTTACGGCTCTGAACGAAGTCCAGGAACTCTATAACGGGCATTCTCTTTACGAAGAGAGAAACAATCCGGACTGCTTCGCCTATCAAGTCCTCTCCTATATCAGCGACTATGTCGAAGAGAAGAAGAAGCAGTGGAAGAAAGGTGTTCCCTATATTGCTGCGCTTTACGGAACCCCGGCCGAATCCTTATGCGGAACGCAGCTTGAGCAATTCAAGAAGAAGTACGGTGTCATCAAGAATGTCTCCGATAGAGCCTACTTCACCAACTCCTTCCATATGCATGTCAGCGAAGATATCACTCCGTTCCAGAAGCAGGATGCAGAATTCCGTTATTTCCACATCGCTTCCGGCGGTCACATCCAGTACTGCCGTTTCACTTCGGGTATGAACCTCGACTATATCTCACAGTGTGTCGAAAGAGCGATGAAGCTCGGTTTCTACTTCGGTGTCAACATCGAGAAATCGTATTGCAACGACTGCGGAACCGAAGTCGATGACGATGAGAAGACCTGCAGACACTGCGGAAGCGACAACATCACCGAGATCAACCGCGTCTGCGGATATCTCGGCTATTCGAAGGTCAACGGAACCACCAAGATGAACGATGCCAAGATGGCGGAAATCCATGACCGCAAGTCGATGTAAACTATGAATATCATCAAGATCGATAAGAACAATATGGTGAATGGGGTAGGCCTACGCACCGTCATCTGGTGCGCGGGCTGTAACCACCATTGCAAAGGTTGTCAGAATCCGGAGACCTGGTCTCCCGATACCGGAAAGGCGATCGGCCCTTGGGTCTATGCTACCTTGAAGAGTCAGCTTGACCGCAAGGAGATCCGCGGGGTCACTTTCTCGGGCGGAGAAGCCACTTTCCCACTCAACCGTGAGGATGCCACTTCTCTGATGAAGTGGATCAAGACCAATTATCCTTCGAAAGATATCTGGGTCTACACCGGTTATCTCTATGAGGAGATCAAGGATCTCGAGATGATGGCCTATATCGACGTCTTAGTCGATGGGCCTTATATCGAAGAGAAGAATCCGGGTCCTTCGAAACTGAAATGGCGTGGATCTTCCAATCAGCGTGTCATCGATGTCAAAGAGACACGGAGAAGTGGAAAAGTCACTTGGTTAAGAGATTTCAACGGAAAATATATCTTCGAAAACGAAGAGAACTACGATGCTAACGAAGGATTGAAGCTGAATATCTGTCACGACTAACAAGACCGGGAGGAGAATCTTCTTCCCGGTTTTTCATTCGACGCTTTTCAGGGATTCGACCATCTTGATCTCTTTCGTGCGATAGGTGAAATAGAGATTGATCAGGAAAGCCACTAAGAAAGTAAGTAAGAAGGCATAGACATAGGTGAGAGGATAAATCGTATAAAGATAATAGACGAGTTCGACTTTGTTGGTACCCATGACCGCAAGTAAGAACGGGTATCCAAGTAGCATTCCACAAGCAACGCCGATAGCCGTTAAAGCCATCGATTCAAAAAGTAAAGTAAGACCGATTTCCAAGCGGGAGAAACCGAGGACTTTGAGAGTAGCGATATCTCTTGTCCGCTCTCGGAAATTCATCAGGGACAAGTTATAAAGAACCACAAGCGCAAGAAGGATAGCGAATATTTTGACCGCATTGGTCATGACAAAAACACCGGACATGACGTCGCGGATCTGTTCGATATAGGCTTGCTGGGTTTTCGCATCGGAGACGCTGTTCATGCCCTTGAGTTCTTGGGCTGCTTTATCGGGATCTGCCCCATCCTTCAGATCCACAAAGGCGTTGTTATAAAGGAGCTCGCTGTCCTGGAAAATAGGATTCTCGGAAGATAATAGAAGCCTATTGAAGAAGAAAGCATCGTAGATCAACGAGATACGTAGTTCACTCTTCTTTCCGTCCAATGTGACTTTGATGGTATCTCCTTCTTTGACCTTCAGACTTTCGGCCAACTTTTTTGCTAAGGCGCAGCCATCCTTATCAAAAGTCATTTTCACATGACCCTCTAAGGAAGTGAGAATGCAGGCTTGGCTTTCCTTCGTAGCCGAATCGTTAGCCTGCAAGGTGACCGTCTTTGAGGAGAATGGTTCAAAAGCAGAAATCTCATCAACCGAGGAGAACTTCTCCTGAAGTTCGTCCTTCGAGAACGACTTGGAAGTCGAGACCAGTAAGTCTGTATTAAGGAATCTATTATGGTCATAGGAGATTCCGTAATTGACGGTATCTTCAATTCCGTAACCGCAGACTAATAATGCCGTACAACCCAATATGCCTAATACCACCATCGTGGATTTAACTTTGTTTCTTCTCAGGTTCCGCATCGCCATGAAGAAAGCAAGAGCGAGTTTATTCTTCTTCGCTTTCTTGACTTTGGCTTTGAATCTAGGAGGTTCCGGACGCATTGCTTCCGCAGGAGATAAAGAAACAATTCGATGACATACTAAGAAAGTGACAAGCGAAGAAACGGCAAGGAAGACAAATGCGGTAAGGATTCCTTCCCATACAGGGAATAGATACTTTCTTGAAGGAAGTGAATAGATGATCTGATATTTCTGTCCTAAAATGGGTGGGATGATAAGAGGTCCTAGTATTTCTCCGATCAAGGTTCCGATACCGACAAGGATCAAGGTGAGAAGAATATACATCGCATAGATATCTTTCTTCTTAACACCTAATGCTTTGAAGGTTCCGATTTCGCTTCGATCCTTGAGAACGAGTTCCGAAAGAGTAGTCAGGATCACAAGCAGAGCGACGAGGAAGAAGACAAAAGGAAAGACAAAGGTGAAGGCTCTTGCCTGTTTGGCATCGCTTTCGAGAGTAAGAGAAAAAGGCATCTCACTTCTTTCGACAACCAGAGAAAGATTGCTTTCTTCTTTGGAGCCGTAATAATCCTGAACCTTCTTTTTCACTTCCGCTGCTCGGTTTTCGTCTTTCAGACGGATCAGATATTGGTTTGCTATCGGAAGATGATCGTTCTTCAAAAAATCCGTCCCGAACTGGAAATAGAGTAGCGAAGAGAAGGTTTCCATTCCTTCTTCGGTAAAACTCTTCTCCAATAGATCGGTGATAGCTTCTTTGACCATCTTGTAGGAAGCAAGCACCACGGAAGGATTATAGGTAGAACGGAGAACATTCTCCGGATAATTCATAAAACCGGTAAGAGTGTTCTTTAGCTCGATATCTTCGGCTAAGAAAGGATTCCTGGCCCCTTCTTTGCAATACGGATTCATCAATTGTCCTAAGGGGGACACAGAGTATCCGTATTCTTCTAATAAGGAAGTGGAGAAGGAAAGAGAAATCGTATCTCCTAACGCATAGGTTCTTCCGACATAGGAAGCAAGTTCTTTATCGATATCGGCAAAATAGGTGGAAGTTTCTAACGAAGAGACTTCTCTTTCTCCATATGGTTTCGAAACTACCGGAGAAGAATCGTAGATAGCGTAATAGACTTCATGATCTCCGAGTTTTCCAGGAAGATAGAGTCTTTTCTCTATCTGGTCTCCTTCTTCTAAGAAAGCAGAAAGTCTATTTTCATCTTCTTCCTTGTAGTTATCGACAGTGACATACAGAGAAGCGACATTCCCTTCCCGATATGCTTCCGCAATCTGGTTTTCAAAGACATCGGCATTAGCTAACAATCCGACAAAGAGAGTAACGGCGATCGCGCCGATAAGAATCACGGCGAGGAATTGATTGAAAGCCGAAAAGACGATTCTTCTTTCCCTGCGGAAAAGAAGTTCCAACGTTGAAAGATGCTTTGTTGCCGTTTGGTTCTTTTTCATGGACTTGCTTATTTTAATAGAGAAAAAAGAAGGAGAAAAGAAAAATCGCCTTCCAAACGGAAGGACGACGTTTCTTCGCTTTGATAAGCGACTAGCAACCTTCAGAGATAAGCTGAAGGAATCGAACAAGGATGGTGGCCCAAGGCGGGGTCGGACCGCCGACACCGGCATTTTCAGTGCCGTGCTCTACCAGCTGAGCTATCGGGCCAAATCAGATGTGCGTTTTAAGGCGCTTTGATATTTTATCAAACAAGGTTCTAAGTTGCAAGAACTATCGAAAAGTTGTGTAGCCTTAGGGCATGTGTTGCGATAGATATGGAAGATTTTACCTCTTTATAGCCACGAAAGGAACTCTTTCTTATATCCGATTGGAAGTTCCTGCTCTTTTCTCCTGTCTGGAATCATCGACACATTAAATCGTTATGTTCATTTGCCTTTTCTTAGCAACAAGACAGTTTTTGACCGATTCCCTTAAATTCGAATAAAAGACGATACCGGAATAACACCAACTCGAATAGAGGAAGATAGATGCATTAGACAAGGTTTGGAATATCGATTTGCATTTCGAAATCGATTACGCTATCTTCTCCTCATAGCAATTCTCGGGGCAAGAAAGGAATGGCTTCTGTGCTGGATTTTATTGAGGAAGTGACTGTCGTCCGCTTTTCTCACCTTCTCGACATCGCCTATTCCGAAAAGTATTCTTACCTTTATGACTTACCACCTTACGAAAGACTGGCTGGGAAGACAAAGCTGAGGACGTTATGGAAGAAACCACGA
>Ga0256406_1005332_pt1 | contig 13840 bp, 15 predicted proteins | sample RumenRJG_03DNA_FD_185986 | JGI IMG/M metagenome (GOLD analysis project Ga0256406, IMG submission 185986) | Bovine rumen microbial communities from Lethbridge, Alberta, Canada - RJG_03 | ecosystem: Host-associated > Mammals > Digestive system > Stomach > Rumen | place: Canada: Alberta | collected...
GTCCCGATGAACGCGACGAAGGGGGTAAGGAAGGACGAAAGGATGCAGAGTATCGCCGTCAGGAAAATCGTCGAAACCGAGGCGTTTCTGGTGATCGCGACGCATCCGATGCTCTCTCCGTACGTCGTGTTCGGGCAGCCGCCGAAAATCGCACCGACGATGGAGCCCAGACCGTCTCCCATCACCGTGCGGTCGAGTCCCGGATCCTTGATCAGATTTCGTCCGATTACGGAACTCAGGTTCTCATGATCCGCGATATGCTCCGCAAAGACGACCAGCGCCACCGGTGCGAACAGAAGGAAGACCTGAATTACGCCGGCGCTTCCGCCAAGGGCGTCCGCGCCGTGCCGGATCGCACCGACAAACACGAACTCCGGAACACTGAGAAAACTCTTCAGCGTCAGCGGGGAAAAATTGTCAACCAGCGGCTGATAATTGACGATTTTCAGATAATCGATCCCGGACGCATATCCGATCGCCGTAAAGATCGACGCAACGGCGTATCCGGTCAGGATTCCGATGATAAACGGGATCAGTTTCGCGGTTTTCCCGCCCTTCACAGACGCGAGCACCGTCGCAATGAAGCCGATCATTCCGCAGAGAATCGCGATCAGATTGTAGTCTCCCGAAGATGTGTTGTTCAGGTTGCTCACCGCGGAACCACACAGGCTCAGTCCGATCAGCGCGACGGTCGGCCCGATGATGACCGGCGGCATCAGACGGTCGACCCAGTCTGTTCCGGCAAAATGAACGACCAGTGAGATAATGACATACACACCGCCCGCGAATACCGCGCCGAGGATGATGCCGAGATAGCCGAAGGCACACGCGCCGATCAGCGGCGAGATAAACGCGAACGAGCTTCCAAGAAATACGGGACTTCTGCGTTTCGTGATGAACAGATACACAAGCGTTCCGGCTCCGGCTCCGAGCAGTGCGGCCGGCTGACTCATCGTTACTTCAGTTTTTCCCGCCGTGCCGAGGTTGACCAGGGTCGGGACGAGCAGGGTCGCCGCGATGATCGCCAGCAGCTGCTGAAACGCAAATACGAGGTTGTGCTTGAATGAAGGCGTATCCTCAACCTGATAAATCATTTTCATGACAGTTTCCTCCTCATTTGTCTGCCTTAAATATTACACGCTGTTTTTGCTGCCACGAAGTTCACCGGCCGAGTGCCATTCTTGCCGCTCCGTAGATCCCCGCGTCATTTCCCAGCTTCGCCAGTACAAATTTCGTTCCCCGCGACGCATGAAATGCGGATTGGACGTAGTATTTCCGGATCGTGTCGGTCACGATCGGCCCTGCCTTCGAGACGCCGCCGCCTATGACAAACGCCTCCGGATCGACGACCGCCGCGACAGCAGCAAGACCTTTTCCGAGATAACCGCATACAATCTCCACGATCTCCAGGGCAGTGACGTCGCCCTTCTTCGCCTCGTCAAACAGAACGCGCGCGGAGATATCATCCGCGCTGCGAAGAGCGCTCTCCTTTTCCGGATGCTCCTTCAGATAGAGCTTCGCGACCCTGGCGATTCCGCGGGCGGAGGCATACTGCTCGAGACAGCCGTGCTTCCCGCATCCGCAGGTTTCCGGCTCATCGTCACGCATCTGAATATGGCCGATCTCTCCGGCGGCGCCGTGGGCGCCGATCAGAATATTGCCGTCGATGACGACTCCCCCGCCGACTCCGGTTCCGAGGGTGACCATGACGATGCTGCGGCATCCTTCTCCGCCGCCCTTCCACTGCTCACCGAGAGCCGCGACATTCGCGTCATTACCCGCATAGACCGGGACTCCGTCAAGAAGCGTCGACAGCGTCCCCGTCAGCGGAAACACGCCCCATCCGAGATTGACACAGCGGTTTACCGTCCCGTCGTGTGTGACGGCCCCCGGTACTCCGACGCCCGCGCCGGCCAGATCAGAGAGCGCCGCTCCCCTCTCCGCGAGATGTTCCCGGATCGAATCCGCCGTATCCGGAAGGATGTTTTTTCCGCCATCCTCTGTCCGCGTCGGAATCTCCCATTTCTCAAGAAGCGTTCCCTCTCCGTCGAACAATCCGAGTTTTACCGTCGTGCCTCCCACATCGATTGCTGCGATATACTTCATATTTTCCCCTTTCAGCCGGCATGATTATCCGCGCGAAAGATAGCGCGCCCACGCGGCGAGCCCGGCGCCGTGCATGAACTCTCCTTCTCTGATCATCCCGACAAATTCCGCTTCATCAAACAGGTGCAGAGCAAATACCTCGGCCGGCTCCGGCGACGCTTCACCGATCTTTTTGCAGTGCGCGCAGAACAGATGAATTTTCTCATTGCTTGATCCGAAGGATGTGTAAAAACTCCCGAGGGATGTGACCGTATCACAGACAAGGCCGGTCTCCTCCTTCAGCTCACGCACAGCGGCCTGTTCGGGAGTTTCCCCCGAATCCACGATCCCGCCCGGGATCTCCCACTGCCATGATCCGACCGGATACCGGTATTCTTTCAGAAGAGCAATCTTTTCCTTATAAAAAGTCAGAATGCAGACGCCCTCCCGGATCTCTGTGTAATAAAACGGCTGCAGATGGCCGCGCACCAGAACCTGATCCTCAACGACCGCAAAGCGGGGATTCTCCGACCGCTTTGTGCTGATCCTCCTGAACCCGCCATTTTCCATCACCGCGCCCCCTTCCGCCGGACCGTTTTCGATACACACTCATGCTATTTTAACACAGATCTTTTGATTGTGAAATCAGGTTTTGTATGATACGATTGATTCACCGCGCGGCGGAACCATCCGAAAAACCGCCGGCGGATTCTACGATAATTTTTATCAGACGATGACACAGACCGTCGTATGACAATACGGAGGAACTTAACTTATGGAAGAGCAGAATCAGAACAAAGAACGAATTCCCCACACGCTCGACGCAGCACAGATCGCGGAAATTCTTCCGCACCGGTACCCGTTTGCGCTCGTCGACCGGATCACGGATTTCGAGCCGGGGAAATGGGCGAAGGGAATCAAATGTGTCACAATCAACGAACCCTTTTTTCAGGGACATTTTCCCGGATATCCGGTCATGCCCGGTGTGCTTCTCCTGGAAGCGCTCGCCCAGACCGGGGCGGCCGCCGCGCTCTCTCTTCCTGAAAACCGCGGGAAACTCGCACTGTTCGGGGGTGTGAAGAGTGCACGGTTCAAACGGCAGGTCGTCCCCGGCGATGTCGTCGAACTCACCTGTGAGCTGGTCGAACAGAAGGGTCCGGTCGGAATCGGAAAGGGAACCGCACGGGTCGACGGTCAGATCGCCGCGAAAGCCGATCTGATCTTCGCGATCACAGACGCAAAAGAGTGAACTGCCGTGAAACATGAATGGAAAAGCGGCCTCGTGGCCGGTATACCGATTTTTCTCGGTTATCTTTCGGTTTCCTTCGGCATCGGAATACTCGCCTCGAATGCGGGACTGTCCGTCGCGGAGGCGGTGATTCTGTCAGCGGCAAATCTGACCTCGGCGGGTCAGGTTGCGGGCATCGGAATCATCGCCGCAGGCGGATCTCTGCTCGAAATCATCGCGACCCAGTTCGTGATCAACCTCCGATACGCGCTGATGGCGCTGTCTCTCTCTCAAAAAGCGGCTCCTTCTCTCACGACGCCGAAGCGGCTCCTTCTCTCTTACGGCATCACGGATGAGATCTTCGCACTCTGCAGCGCGAGGGAGAAGGACGTGACCGCCGGCTATATGGGCGGCATTATCATAATCTCCGCAGCAGGATGGATCCTCGGCACATTCCTCGGCGCCGCCGCCGGCAGCATCCTTCCGGAGGCGGTCACGGATGCCATGGGAATCATGCTCTACGGAATGTTCGTCGCGATCTTCCTTCCCGCCGCGAAACGGGACCGGCGCGTCTGCGTCGTCGTACTCGCGGCCGCTCTGCTCTCCTGCCTGTTTCATTACGTCATCCGCTCCGTCTCGGGCGGTTTTTCGGTGATCATCTGTGCACTCGCGGCAGCGTTTCTCGGCGCGCTCCTCTTCCCGATCCCGGAGGAGGACCCGGAGAACGATCAAAAGGAGGAAGTATGAGCCGGGCAATTTTATACATCATCACGATGGCGGTTGTGACATACCTGATCCGTATGCTTCCGTTCACACTCATGCGCAAAAAAATCAAATCCAGGTTTTTCCGGAGTCTGATGTACTACATTCCGTACACGGTTCTGGCAGCGATGACGATCCCCGCCATCTTCCGGTCAACCGGAAGCCTGCCGGCCGCCCTGGCAGGCACCGCGGCGGCATTCCTCACAGGCTGGCTCGATCTGCCGCTCATCGCCGTCGCGCTTGCGGCAGCCGGCGCCGCATTTGCCGCCGGATTTATCGTTTAACGCGGAGGCCGTCATGCAGTATCGCAGTTTTTCCGATTACGCGAAAGAAACATTTGGCACAAAAGTCTACCGTCTCTCCCTTTCATCCGGATGTACCTGTCCGAACCGTGACGGCACCATCGGCACCGGCGGATGCACCTTCTGCTCCGCCGGCGGCTCCGGAGATTTCGCCGCGCCAAATCTTCCGGTCGAGGAACAGATCCGCCTCGCGAAACGGCTCGTCGACGGAAAATTCCCCGTCTCTTTGCCGGCACACTGCCGCCGCTACATCGGATATTTCCAATCCTATACGAATACGTACGGCGACCCGGACCGTCTCCTGAAACTTTTCCGGGATACACTGGATCATCCGGAAATCGCCGCGCTTTCCATCGCCACGCGGCCGGATTGTCTTCCGGACGAAATGCTGGAGGGGCTCTCTGAATTAAACCGTGAAAAACCGGTATGGATCGAGCTCGGTCTTCAGACCGTTCACGAACAGACCGCCGACCGCATCAACCGCGGTTACACCCTCCCCGTCTTCGAGAACGCATACCGGCGGATCACGGAACGGGGCATCCCGGTCATTGTTCATGTGATTCTGGGCCTTCCGGGAGAGACGCGAGACGATATGCTCGATACCGTCCGCTACCTCGCAGGCCTCTCACCCGTTCTCTCCGGCGTCAAACTGCAGCTCCTGCATATTCTGGAAAACACGGAACTTGCGCGGGAATTCGAACAAACCCCCTTCCCTGTCATGACGCTTCCGGAGTACGCTGCCCTCGTCGCGGACTGCATCGCACTTCTCCCCCGGGAAACCGTTGTCCACCGTATCACGGGAGACGGCCCGAAAAAGCTTCTGATCGCGCCGAAATGGAGCGCCGATAAAAAGAAGGTGCTCAACACGCTTCGCCGTGTGATCGCGGAGGATCCGCGGGAACAATCCTCCTGTGGTCCGGTCCTCCGGTCGAATGATGCGGCCCGCATCCCGCCTGCACCCGGATCGCAATAACGGCAAAAGATCAGCCGCCGCATCAACGCATATCTTGCGCGGATGCGGCGGCTGATCTTTTTGTGAAACGCGGTTCCGGTCAATCCAGAGAACCGATCAGTTCCTTCGAATGCTCGCGGTTCATCGTGCGGCACATTTCAACCAGTTTCTCAAGCGGAACACCGTGAAGCTGCTGCTTCTGTCCGCGGACGGTGATCGAAACGGTGCCTTCCTCCGCCTCTTTCGATCCGACGACGACGATGTACGGATCCTTGAAGGTCTTGAACACTTTGATTTTCTCATTCATGTTCTTATCTGCATAATCGACCTCGGTACGGATTCCCGCGGCGGTGAGCGCATCGACGACCTTCGCGGCGTAATCATTATGCTCCGGGCGGATCGGAACGACTCCGACCTGATACGGGCTGAGCCAGAAGGGGAACGCTGCCTTATAGTTCTCGATCAGAATCCCGATAAACCGCTCCATCGATCCGAAGATCGCGCGGTGAATCATGACCGGCTGCTTGACGGTTCCGTCCTTCGCCGCATACTTCATATTGAAGTTCAGCGGAAGCTGGAAGTCGAGCTGAATCGTGCCCATCTGCCACTCTCTTCCGAGGGCGTCCTTCATCTTGAGGTCGATCTTCGGTCCGTAGAATGCCCCGTCGCCCTCATTGATCTCATAATTACCCGGACCGTAAACATCATCCAGAATCTCTTTCAGATCCTGCTCCGCCTTGTCCCATACCGCGATATCGCCCATAAAATCATCCGGTCTGGTCGACAGCTCGGCGGTGTAGCCCAGCCCGAAGGTCCCGTAAATCTCGGTCGCGATCGCCATGATATCCTTGATCTCAGACGCGATCTGCTCCTCCGCGACAAGAATATGCGCATCGTCCTGACGGAACATCTGTACGCGGAACAGGCCGTTCAGCTCGCCGGATTTCTCCTTCCTGTGAATCACGTCCACCTGGTTGATCCGGAACGGCAGATCCCGGTAGGAGCGGAGCTTGTCCTTGTAAACGAGGATCGCGTTCGGGCAGTTCATCGGCTTGCAGGCGTAGTAATCGCTCTCGTCCTCTTTCTCGCCCGGGATGATGAACATGTTCTCTTTGTAATGGCCCCAGTGGCCGGACGTCTGCCACAGTCTGGAATTTGAGAGAACCGGTCCGGAGATCTCCTGATATCCGTGCTTCTCGTGAATCCCTCTCCAGAAATCCAGCAGCGCATTAAACACCTTCCAGCCTCTCGGGAGCCAGTACGGCATACCGGGAGCACTCTCATCGAACATAAACAGCTCCTGCTGCGGTCCGAGCTTTTTGTGATCGCGCTCCGCCGCCTCCCGGAGAAACTTCTTATAATCCTTGAGCTGCTGTTTATCCGGAAACGCGGTGACATAGATTCTCTGCAGCTGATCACGGTTCTCATCGCCTCTCCAGTACGCGCCGGAAATCGAACGAACCTCAAACGCGACGCCCATCAGCTCCTGAGAATTGCTCACGTGCGGTCCGCGGCACAGATCGACGTAATCCTCTCCGGTGTAATACACGGTTATCGTCTCATCCTCCGGAAGGTCCTGAATCAGCTCGGTCTTGAACTTCTGATCCTTGAAGATCTCAAGCGCTTCCTGCTTCGAGACCTCTTTTCTGGTCCAGTCCTCGCGGCGCTTGATGATCTCGCGCATTTTATCCTCGATCGGCTTGTAATCCTCCGTTGTCAGAGTGCGCGGCAGGGTGAAATCGTAATACAGACCATTTTCAATCTGCGGTCCGATCGCGTACTGCACGTTCTCCTTTCCGAACATCTCAATCACAGCCTTGGCGAGAATATGCGCCATGGAATGACGATAAACCTGTAAGAACTCTTGTTTTTCCATTGATCTCTTCTCCTTTTCATCATTGTCTTGGCAACCGGCCAAAACGGTGGATTTTGACCGCCGGAACTCCGGCGTTGTTCTGATTATAGTACCCCGTTCCTCCGGAATCAAGAAAAATCCCCGTGTTTTTACGGGGTACAACGGGCATCGATTTTGGTACATTTAAAGTGAGTTTGCGACGGTTCGCCGATTCGCAAATCTCCATCAAAAAAGGAGCCGGCAATATCGGCTCCGATCAAATGATGTTGTTCAGCTGCCCGCCGCCCTTTCCGGATGCCGCGATCAGCCTTCCACGATGAGATAACGCCCGTCTCCGACGTCGAACACCTCGGATGCCTCCAGGATATCGTCCGCGTCAAAATCCGCACCTTCCTCCTCGAAATAACGGATCACGTCTTCCCTGGAGTTGACGACGACAGCAAGTACATCTTCGAGGAAATATCCCGCCTCCTCTTCCGATGAAGCTACCGGTTCCGGAAATAGCTGGTCCTGATGTTCGAGAAAACATCTCAGTACCGCATCATCATATTCATCCATTTTTGTCCTCCCTCAAGCTGCACAGCGAAATATCTTTTCTCATTCCATAATACAGGAGTCTTCTGATTTGTCAACTCCGACAATCTTTTGGAATTATCCGGGATGTTTTTGTGTGATTTTTCGCCTCGCACGGATCACCGGCAGAAATTACCCTTTCCGCCACTTCACGGACCGTTCTGCCGTCCGTCGCAACCGTCCGGTCCGCCGCGGCTTCATAAAACGGACGGCGCCGTTCCATCAGACTGCAGATCGACTCCACATCCATTCGTCCCCGGAGCACCGGCCGGCCGGTCCCGAGATGAATCCGGTCATAAACCGTCTCCGGATCCGCTGTCAGAAGGACGACGATTCCACTTTGTTTCATCAGGCGGACATTTTCTTCACGCATAGCCGCTCCGCCGCCGCAGGAAACAATACAATCTCCGGCATCCGCGATTGTCCTCAGAAACTCCGTCTCAAGATCGCGGAAATACGGCTCGCCCTTTTTTTCGAAAATTTCCGGAATCGTCATTCCTTCCTCTTCCGCTATGGCATCATCCATCTCGATCAGCCGTTTTCCGGTCATTTTCGCCATCTCTCGTCCGACCGCACTTTTGCCGCATCCCATAAACCCGATCAGAAAAATATTGCCGCCGATCAATTTGCACCTCCCGCCGCTTCATGCAGTTCATGCAGAATCCGGTCCAGCGATTCCACATCGATCTGTCCCGGTGCTGAGGCTTTCCCCGCTGATCCGAAGGTTACGGCAGACCCGAACGTTTCTCCGCAGATACGGCTGATCATGCCGGTTCTGCCCATCGCCATCGTGATCACCGGGTTCGGATACAGCCGCGTCATCTCCTCGGTCACGGAAAGAAGCGTGAGCACATCCTTCCTATTTTCCGGCATCACCGCAATCTTCAGAATATCCGCCCCAAGTTCTCTCATCCGGATCATCCTGCTTCGCAGCTCATCCTCATCCGGCGTCGCCGAAAAATCGTGGCTGGAGGCGACGACCGCCGCGCCATTTTGATGTGCCGCCGCGACGACTTTACGGACGGTTTCATCACCCGAAAACAATTCGACATCGACGAGATCCGCAAGACCCGTGGACACCGCATGGATCAGGATTTCCCCGTACAGTTCCGAAGACAGGCGGATCTGCCCGCCCTCGCCGGAAGTCCGGACGGTGAACAGAAGCGGCGTGCGGCCGAAGACCTCTCTCAGGATCCGGAGCGTCGCTCCGACCTGCTGCGGATCAGTCACGTCATTGTACCAGTCCGCACGCCATTCGACCAGATCAAACGGTTCCTCGCGCATACTCATCGCCGATGCGAGAATCTCCTCCTGCGTCCGCTCAGAGAGCGGCACGCAGATCTTCGGAATTCCTTCACCGATCCGCACTCCGCGGATATCTACCATCTTCTTCATCGTCTCATCTCCTTCGGATTTCACCACTCCGGCTGTGTCGAAACGCGCCTTCTTATTTCAGGAAAAGAAACGCGCCTTCACCTCCGAAACCGGCATCTCCAGTCCCGTGAACAGCCGGAACGCGGCCGCCCCCTGCCAGAGCAGCATTCCCCTTCCGTCGATCGCCGTACATCCGGACTCCTCCGCCTCGGTCAGAAGGCGGGTCCGAAGCGGATTGTAAACCGCGTCCGCCACGATGAGTCCCGGACGAAACACGGAGCGGTCACGGATCACACTTTCCCCGTCATTTGGTTTCATCCCGACATTCGTTGCGTTTACAAAAATATCGCTTTTTGCAGCAGCCGCGCGGACCGCGTCCAACGACTCCAGATCCTCCACCGTGACATCGCAGGACGGAACTGCCTTTCTGATCATCTCCGCGTTCTCGAGTGCTTTGTGATACGTCGCATTCTTCCGCTTCAATATGGTGATGTGCCGCGCACCCGACAGCGCGCACTGTACCTGGATCGCGGTCGCCGCGCCGCCTGCGCCGGCGACCGTTATGCTGCTGTCCCTTACCGCGATCCCGTTCGATTCGAGATTCAGCACAAATCCCTCGCCGTCCGTGATATATCCGGTCAGACGGCCATCGTCGTTGACGATCGTATTCACCGCTCCGATCATCTCCGCAGCCGGAGACAATGCATCCATGCAGGCGGCCGCCGCCGTCTTATCCGGCATCGTCACATTACCGCCGCGCATCTGAAACAGCCGCATCGCGTCGATCGCCCGCGGCACATCCTCTTTACCTACGTCAAACGCTACATAAACGCAGTCAATTCCGAGTTTTTGAAAGCTGTAATTATACATCTGCGGAGAACCCGAATGACCGACCGGAGAACCGATCAGCGCGAGCAGCCGCGTCTTTCCCGTTATCTCATAATTCATAACCGATTCCTTCTCGCACGGCGAATCACAGCGCGCGCCATTCCTCTTTTCTGAATCCGCTGCGGGCACGAACAACGTCCAGTTCGTGTATCATCCGCGGAATATCACCATTCAGCGTACCCTTCAGCATAATATAATTCGACGCATGGTTTGCCCGGAAAACCGTCCCCTCCGAGTCGACCCGTTTCAGAAACAGCTCCATCTCATCGACGACCTCCTCCGGATTGAGCAGTTCGACGGCTCCGCTCCGGATCTCCTTTGCGATCGGAGCCCCGGGCTCGACCATCAGCGTCAGAAATCCGACGTAATCCGGCTTCATTCTTGAGATCGCATCCGCGCTTTTTTCCGCGTGGGACGCGATCTTTTTCCTTCCGCCCAGTCCCGAGATCAATGTCACTGAGGTCCGGATTCCGGCTTTTTTCAGCCGCACCCCCGCCTCGATGACCTCCTCCGGCGTCACGCCCTTTTTTACGTTCTCCAGAATCTCCGGATCACCGGATTCCAGTCCCATGTAAACCATCTCGAGACCGGCTTCCCGGATCGCCGCAAGCTCCGCATCGGTCTTGCGGAGCACATCGCCCGGCGCGCCGTAGGATGTGATCCGCTCCGCCGAGGGAAACGTTCGCCGGAGCAGATGCAGGATCTCAATCAGACGCTCCGAAGGCAGAACAAGCGCATCCCCGTCTGCCAGAAATATCCGTCGGATCCGGTCCCCGTATACCGAATGAACCTCCGCGATATCCCCGCGGATTTCCTCCATGCTCCGGATGCGGAACGACCGGTCTTTATACATCGTGCAGAATGTACACGCATTGTGCGCACATCCGATCGTCACCTGTAAAATGAAACTTCCCGCCTCGCTCGGCGGGCGATACACAATTCCCTCATACTGCAAAGTTTTTCTCTCCCGTCTGTACCGGCCGGACCTCTCCGGCTGTATACAAATGAATTGTACCGTCCCCGTGCCGGGCGATCAGGCGGCCTTTTTCATCAATATCGATCAGACGCACCTTTTCCGTCCGTCCCGCACTGTGCAGCAGGACGATTTCATTTTTCATCAGGAGCCGTCTCCGATAGGAATGGATCCATTCCTCCGGCTTCCTGTCTCCTGCCGTCAGCAGATCCCGCAGAATCCGCCCCGCGAGCCGCATTCTCGGGACCCCGGGATGCCCGCAGGGATAAATCGACCCGGCGCGGTCACGGATCTTCTCCGGAAACTCCCCGGCCCGGACGGCGAAATTGATCCCGATCCCCACGACAATCCATTCCAGAATGCCGCTTTCGAGATCCGACGCCGATTCCGTGAGAATGCCGCAGATCTTCTTTCCATCGAGAAACAGATCATTGATCCAGCGTATCCCGGGGGAGACGCCGCAGAGCGCCTCGATCGACTCCGCCGTCACCGCGGCCGCAGCCAGCGTGATCCTGGATGGTTCATAACATGGCATCTGCTCCGGGCGGAGAATCACGCTCATGTAAATGCCGCCCCCGGGCGAATAAAACCGTCTCGCGTAATGACCGCTCCCGCCGCTCTGACGGTCCGCGATCACGACCGTACCGTGGCGTGCTCCTGCGACCGCAAGTTCCTTTGCGGTCCGGTTCGTCGACGGAAGTTCCCCGAAAACCCGGATCTGTTCTTTTTCGATCAGCGGGCCGATCTCCTCCGACAGCCCTTCCGGCGAAAGAATATCATTTTCCTCCGACAGCCTGTACCCTCTTCTCGGCGCGGCGTCGATGTGGTAACCGCCGCTCCGGAGGGATTCCACCGCCTTCCAGACGGCAGCACGGGAAATATGCAGCTCCTCCGCCGCTGCCGCACCGGAGACATATTCACCCGGATATTTCAGAAAAAGTGCCAGCATCTCATCTCTGGAACTCAAAATCCGATCACCTCACTGTCCGTCCGGAAAATCACGACCGCGCATCCCCCGTTTTCGCGCCGGAAGGCTCCGCGAGAAGTCCCGCCCGGAAAAGCGCGCCGCGTACCGGGCGTCCGATCAGAATCGCGAGGATCATTTTCACCGCATCCAGACCGATAAACGGGAATACACCTGCCGCGAGCGCTCCCGCAAGCGGCATATGCGCCTGATACATCAGCCAGATCGTCCCGAACGCATAGCAGACCAGAAGACCGATCACCATGCCGATCACCTGCATAATCAATTTCTTGTTGAAACGATCGATGAACGCGCCGGAAATCAGCGCCATCAGGATAAATCCGATAATGTAACCGCCGGTCGGCCCGAACACCTTCGCGACGCCGCCCTGATACCCGGAAAACACCGGAATACCCGCCATCCCGAGCAGTACGTAGATAAGAACGGAGAGCGATCCCCGCTTCATGCCGAGAATATAAGCCGTCAGAAACACTGCAAACGGTGTCAGCGAGACCGGGACAAGACCGGTCGGGATCGAAATCGGTCCCAGCAGACATAAGACCGCGGTCATCACCGCAATTTCCGTGATTGTATGAACGTTTGACTTCATAGATGGTTCCTCCTGTTTCCGTCCTGATACATCAAACGCATCATATAATTGAAAAATCCGAATGTCAACCGAAAAATTGATTCCGGTTGACATTCGGACCGGCGATCCGGTCAATCCGGATCGTTTACAGCAGTGTTATATTGTGTTCCGCGCACTCCCTGCGCATTTCCTCCGGCCAGATGCTCGCCTGCACCTCGCCGACATGTGCTCTGCCGAGAAGCAGCATGCACAGGCGGGACTGACCGATGCCGCCTCCGATGGTGTACGGAAGTTCCCGGTTCAGCAACATCTTGTGATACGGAAGATTCGCGCGTTCCTCACAGCCCGCCTTCTTCAGCTGCTCCGCCAGCGAATCCTCGTCGACACGGATTCCCATGCTCGAGATCTCAAGCGCACAGTTCAGCGGCTCGTACCAGAAGATGATATCGCCGTTCAGCTGCCAGTCGTCGTAATCCGGAGCGCGCCCGTCGTGGGGCTCGCCGTTTGCGAGCTTGTCGCCGATTCTCGTCAGGAAAATACAGCCGTACTTCTTCGCGGCAAGATTTTCTCTCTCCTTCGCGGTTTTATCCGGATATTCCGCGAGCAGATCCTCCGTATCCACGAAATGGATCTCATCCGGAAGCGGATAGACCGCACGCGGATATTTATACCACACCTCGTGTTCCATATGTTTGATGATGCGGAAAATATCAAGAACCGTCGCCCTCAGCGTCTCCGGCGTTCTCTGCTCTTTCGTGATCACGCGCTCCCAGTCCCACTGATCCACATAACAGGAATGAAGATTATCCAGAACCTCATCCCGGCGGATCGCGTTCATATTCGTGTACAGGCCCTCGCCCGGTGCAAATCCGTAGCGTTTCAGCGCCATCCTCTTCCATTTTGCAAGCGACTGGACGACCTCGATCGTCTCACCCGGATTCCACGGAACATCAAAACTTACCGGGCGCTCCACGCCGTTCAGGTTATCATTCAGCCCCGAACTCTTCTCCACAAAAAGAGGCGCGGAAATACGGGACAGATTCATCTCCCGCCCGAATTCCCTCTGAAACGTGTCTCGGATATATTTGATCGCTTCCTGCGTCTCCCGGATCGTCATTTTCGGGTCATAGTTTTCTGGCAATATCAGACTCATGTTAGTAATTCCTCTCTATTTCCTTGTGATGATCATCAAGGCTGCTGCGCCCATCCTCTCGCACGCGAAACAGCCATCTTCCAGCCCCGAAGCTTCTCTTTGCGCTCCTCTTCCGGCAGAACCGGCTCAAAAAGACGCTCAG
>Ga0256406_1005334_pt1 | contig 13831 bp, 9 predicted proteins | sample RumenRJG_03DNA_FD_185986 | JGI IMG/M metagenome (GOLD analysis project Ga0256406, IMG submission 185986) | Bovine rumen microbial communities from Lethbridge, Alberta, Canada - RJG_03 | ecosystem: Host-associated > Mammals > Digestive system > Stomach > Rumen | place: Canada: Alberta | collected...
TGTGGTCTCCTTCCTGTATGTGGTAATCCCAGCATACTTTTGTATAACGTCTTAAGTTTATGCAGGTAAATCCACGATGTACACTTTGGAGGCCACTTTCATATTAACTAAAAGAAGACGGTATTGAACCGTCTAAACCTGCAGGTATTTCAGGCAAGAAGATTCTCTGAAAGAGCTCATTAAGAAAAAGGATGATAACCGCAGTTCTACTGCGGTTACCACCCTTTAAATACTGATACTGACTCTTTTCTGAATACTGTTATTTGGATACTGCATACCAGCCAATACCTTCATTTCTCCAGCCTATGCTGAGAAGATAATCCTTCTCATTTACATCTGCCGTATAGTTATGGTTATTGGCAAAACGATTCATGTCATACTGACGATACACAGCTACTGTTTTAGCTGTATCAGAATACCAGCCGATTCCTTCATTCTTCCAGCCTAAACTAAGCAATACATCTTTTTCCTTTGCGTCCATTGTATAGTGATGTTCACCGGCATTTGCGTTATAGAGACGATAGACAGGATCACCGGACTCAGGTGCTTCCCATCCTATTCCTTCGTCTTTCCATCCTAAGGATGTCAGGTGATTATATTCTTTCTGATCTGATGTATAGAAGTGTTCACCGCTGTTAGGGTTGTAAAGACGATGCATTTTAACGGTTTCAGCCTCAGGTTCTGATGGTTCCGGCTTGTCGGGCTCTGCAGGTTCTTCAACTGGCTCATTCACAATTGAAACCCTCCCATTACCGTAGACATTACCATACTGAGCACTTGTGATCTTACCGCCAAGAGTTTCTTTGGCATACTGGATCAAGGCATCATGATCCTTCAAGTCGGGGTTGCTTACAACTTCAGCGCCTTTCCACATCGTCATACCGTCACCACAGTCAATCAACATATATTCACTGGCCGCTACGGTATAATAGGCATTCTGGTCAATTGCTTTTCCATCTACTTTAACATTTCTGACTCGTCTCACAGCATCGGCAGGAATCTCCTTGAAACTGCCCTTGTCATCCGTAACAACTGGTGTTGCAATAGCTGTATTCACTTCATATGTCAAACCAGATACCTGTAAGAAGCCGCCGTTTTCTTTTGGAAGGTTGCGAGAGGCATGCTCCAGGGCATCAAGAATCTGCTGTCCGGTTGCTTTGACAACACATAAGTCATTGCCGAACGGATTAAGGTTATTAAGATCAAGGACAGTAATTTCACCTGCCTTCAGGTCCGTACGAATACCGCCGCCATTGGCAATACCGATATCAGCATTTAATACACTGCGATAGGCATCTGCGACAAAGTCTCCGGCATTTGTCTCACTGTTTCTGATCAACCGGTTACCTGTCTCTGGATCAGTGATCCGAAGATCTGTTTCAGAATCCGCTACTTTCGTTAACATTTCAGCGACCTTGGCATTGTCGGCATCAATTGTCTTCTGTACTTCTGCCTGCTTTGCAATAGCATCCGTATCTGTGATCGCTTCCTTTGCTGTATCGGTCGGAATCAGCTGTGATTTAGCTGAAGCAAAGCCATCTGCCGCAATATCTACATCCAGTCTGCCGATATTGGCAAACTTTGTACCGGTGGATGTTTCAATTACGGCTTTGCCGTCCTTATTGGTGAATGTTGTGCCTTTGTAATCCGGTCCCGGGATCACTTCATGAGAGTGCCCGTCAATATAGGCATCAATACCGTCTGTATTGGCAATGATGGACTGGGTGTTCCATTCCTTCTGCGTGCCATCCATACCGGTATGACCTACTGCCACAACATAATCCGCTCCTTTGGCCCTGACATCATTGACAGCCGTCTGTACTTTACTGTAAAGAGCATTTTCATTAAATGAATAGATATAATTGCCATTGTCATCCATGAAGTAGGTCGGAGTTGACTTGGTGTATGTTTCCGGTGTAGAGATGCCGACAAAGCCGATCTGATAGTCTCCCAGGTCTTTGATGGCATACGCTTCAACGCCGTCAATGGCCGTACCGTCAGCTTTTGTGAAGTTGCAGCTGAGATACTTGTATTGTGCGCTTTCTGCAAACTTCAGAAACTGCGGTACCTTGTAGTCAAATTCATGATTGCCCGGTACGGCATAGTCATAGGGGGTCTGATTCATCAGTTCCACAGAGGCCATACCGCTGGTGAGCTGATCAATAACTTCACCCTGCACAGAGTCACCGGCATCTACAACGATGACGGTTCTGCCATCCTTTTCCAGCTGTTTCCGATAGCCGGCCAGAGTGGAATAGCCATTGATCGCACCATGTACATCATTGGTGTACAGAATGGTAACGCTGTGCGCTGAGGCGGCCTGTACCGCAAGATTCATGGCAGGCAGTAAACTGCCTGTCATGGTGAGGCTTAACGCCCACGAGAGAATTCTTCTTTTCTGCATAGTATTCTTTCTCCTATCTGAAACAGTACTTCTGCTGTACTGTATCTTCCAAGATAAAAAAGGATATAAGGAAACCGGCCTGCCATATCCTGTTTTCCTGTCAGGATATATGCAGGCATATTTTATCGATTTAAAGCAATATAAGACATATATCGCAAATGCTTAGCAGGAAACCAAATTGAATATATTTATATTATGCAGGGTATAAGAACATATATCCAGGCCAAAAGTCCTGAACTTGAAGGAATTGCGACAAAAGCACCAAATTAACAAAATAAAAAAGCTGTCCGAAGACAGCCTTGTAAACATCATCTTATAAAGAATTGTAGAACGAAGCAGCGATGTTGGCTACGTTATTCAGACCTGCACTTCTTTCAAATGTCGTACGGAAGTACACACCGGCCTGAGCTGCACCATCGGCTGAATCCGCTACCTGATTCATGGTAGCGATCATACCGCTTCCCATCTCAGAGATCATGAAGGCCAGCTGTCCTTCAAAGGAAGAAGAGCTGTAGCCATTGGCTGCACAGAAAGCAATGAGATTGCTTAATCTGCTGCCGCCCCACTGGCAGATGCCATAGTAGGAAGATCCTGCGGCTGGATTGAAAGTGGATTCAATCTGGATATTGGCCATGATACCGGCGGCCGCAGCCTTGGTTAAGCCATATGTACCAGTCAGCAGACTATAGGCTGTTGAGACATTGTCGCCTGTATTGACGGCTGCTGTACCGGTTACTGCAGCAGAGCTGGCTGATACAAGATTGACTGCCGGCTTTGCTTTTACTGTTACCGGAACGGACGCTTCGGTCACATTGCCATGGTTGTCACAGGCATGGATCAGAACGTTATATTCTCCTGCCTTGCTGGTATTTACACTGCTCTGTACCGTATACCAGCCTGTTTCATACATACGGCCTTCGGCATCATCAACAAGCTTTGCCGGTTCGCTGTCCACTTTTACAAGGGCACCATCAGCCGGATCCGCTACACTTGCCACAACACTGCCGGCATCAAAGGAATCCCCTTCCGTCAGTTCCACACTGTCAGAAGACAGAGAAATCTCAGGTGCTCTTGTATCGGTGACCATGTAAGTGCGGGTCACAGAAGTACGGGCTGTCTGATGATAGGAATCCGTTGCACTTAAGGAATATGTTACCAGTGTTTCACCAACCCGGTTCAGGTTGATGGCCTTTGTATTTGCTGCCAGTGTACCGCCGGAGAAGTTCACCAGATCACTGACGGACTGTTCCCCGTTCGGTGTATATTCAAATACATTCTTTTCCGTACCGTCACTGTTAGTCGCAAAGCTGATATTCAACGCGTTCATCATCTGGCTGTAGCTGGCTGCCTTGGCCCTTCTGACGCGCTGCGTATGGACATAATTGGCACCTGCCGCAACCCCGGAAATGGCAGCCGCGGTAGAGAGGATGACCGGAATCGCTCTTGTCCGGCTGACTTCCTCTTCTTTGTCTGCCGGTGTTTCAAGAGCACCGGCATCCGCAATGTCACTTGCTTCACTGTAATCCAGCGCCGCAGCCCCATCACTGCTGGCCGCAATGACAGGTGCTTCCTGCTTCGGTTCCAGTACAAGCGGCTTATCCAGAGCCTTTGTGTATGTATTGCGGATATTCATCTTTCTTGTGTTTTCACTTAATACCTGAATCAGGTTCAGCTCAAACAGATCCGGATCAATATTCTCATGATTGTAGAACACTTCCGCAAAAGACTTGCGGACAAGATATTCTGCTTCCCTGGCATTCTCAATTGTCTTCCCGGCAATCGCAACCAGATCGTCGTGCAGTATGGTGTACATCTTCATCATGCAGCCGCGATCACCCCTGCGGATTCTGTCTGCCAGTTCGCTGATGCTCAGGTTCTCCGCATCAATTCTGGCAAAAGCTTCCTTTGTGAAAGGACTGTCCAATGTCATTACTTCATCACTCATTACACCATCTCCTTTACGATATTCACGCTGATATACCGATTTTTTTACCAACGTTTGGTTCTATTTTACCACACGCGTCAATAGGGGACTGGATTTGGGCGGCTTCACACATTTTCACACATATTTTTCATCTTCTTTTCATCTGCCTTTCTGACTGTTTTACAGTTGGTTTATTTTGTCTTCATTATCAATTGAGAATCGGTCAGTAAGCGCATTATACTGTAGTTAACAGATGGAGGTCATATCATGGATAAGTTAAATGAAAGCCTGAAGAACATTCTCCTTGCCGGTGTCGGCGCTGCTGCTATTGTGGCAGAAAAAGCATCCGATGCCGCCGATGTCCTGGTCAAGAAAGGACAGGAGACGGTTAACACCGGCAAGGAGCTCAATCAGGAGCTCAAACACAAGGCAGATGAAGTACATGCTGAAAAGGAAAAGGAAGAAAAGAAAAAGGATTATAAGGAGTTTGTTTCTTCTCTGTCACCTGAAGAAAAAGAAGAGCTTCTCAAAGAGCTCAGCGGCGATTCCAAAGCTGAATAATTTGTCTGAGGCATACTGAAACGGTATGCCTTTCCTGTATAATGGATAGATAGAAAGCTGGTTTTCATGGCACAGGCAGAACAGAATGAAAAAGAGATGAACAATTCCCGCCGGCTCAAAGAGATACGGCAGGTTTTAATGCGCAATAAGATCACCCGCGGTATTACCCCGGAAAAGCTGCGCATCATTCTGGAAGAACTCGGACCGACCTTTATCAAACTCGGTCAGATCATGTCCCTGCACAGTGATATTCTGCCCCAGGCATATTGTGATGAGCTGATGAAGCTCGATTCCAATGTTGCCCCCATGCCCTTTTCTACTGTAGAAAAAGTCATCAGCCATTCCTATCGTGAAAACTGGCATGAATACTTCCAGTCCATCGACGAAACACCGATCGGCTCTGCCTCCATTGCCCAGGTACATCATGCCATTCTCAAAAACGGAGATGAAGTCATCATCAAAGTACAGCGGGAGGGCATCTATGACACCATGGCAAGGGATATCTCTCTATTGCACCGGCTGGTCAAACTGATGCCGCCGATCGGTGATCTCAGGATCAAGAATATCGTTGATCTGGATATGGTTCTGGATGAAATGTGGACGGTAGCCCAGGAAGAAATGGACTTTCTGAAGGAAGCTGCCAACATGGATGAATTCCGCCGCAACAACCGCGATGTCAACTACGTTGCCGTACCGGAAATCTACCATGAATATACAACCCAGCGGGTGTTAGTCATGGAGTATATCGGCGGCTGGGCAATCAACGATGCCGAAAACCTGAAGAAAAACGGCTATGACCTGAACGAGATCGGCCGTAAATTCGTCAATAACTTCATCAAGCAGGTCATGGATGACGGCTTCTTCCATGCCGATCCCCATCCCGGCAACGTCAAAATACGGGATGGCAGGATCGTATGGATTGATATGGGCATGATGGGCCGGCTGACGGAAAGAGACAGACGCATCATGGTCAAGGGCGTCAAAGGCATTGCCATGCATGATGTCACCACGGTAGAAGATGCTGTACTTGAACTGGGTGACTTCCAGGGCACCCCGGACCGTGCTCTGCTTTACAATGATCTTAAAGACTTCCTGGAAAAGTACGGCAATGCTTCAATGGGTGATGTGGATGTAGCGGAAACCATGAATGCCCTGATGGAAATCATGAAGGCAAACCACATTGCCATGCCCCATGGCATGACCATGCTCTGCCGGGGATTAGCGCAGATGGAAGGTGTCCTGGCTGCTATTTCTCCATCGATCAATATGTTTGAAATCGCCTATGCCCGCATGCAGGATGACTGGCGGGAAAACCTGGATCTGAAAAAAGAGCTGGAAACAAATGCCCGCCATCTCTACCGCTCCGCCAAGAAAGGAGCAGAGATTCCTTCTCTGACCGTCGATCTATTAAAAGATCTTCTGCAGGGACAGACAGATGTGAATATCCTTCTGCATTCTTCTCCCAACCTGACGGAAGTCATTGCCAGTGCCATCCGCAATCTGGTCATCGGTGTCTGTATCGCTGCCCTTCTGATTTCTTCCAGCATCATCTGCACCACCGGCATGAAACCCATCATCTTCGGCATTCCAGCCTTAGGCTTTGCCGGCTATGCCTTTGCCTTAAGTGTATCCGCAGCCCTTGTCATCCGCTATCTCTATCATAAGTTCCACAATCCCTATAAACCTTCCCGCAGAAGACATAAAACGAAATGAAAACCGCCCAGAACACGTCTGAGCGGCTTTTTTACAAGTGGAGCTGACGGGAGTCGAACCCGCGTCCAAGAATCGTCCCACATCCGGACACCTACAGTTTAGTTCACTGTTAGATACGACTTCGGATTGGTCAGTGAGCAGACCTGCCGAAGAAGCTGCCTGCTCTTGTTTGTCAGGATCGGTTAACAGGCGTCACCTCACCTTATCCGTTCATTTACGCTCCTTCTGACGAACGTCCTACTTCAGAAAGAGGATGCTGCAACACTATCTTAAGAGTGTTTCAATTAAGCAGCGAATGCTAAACGATTGTTATTGTTAGCGTTTATTTTCTGTTTGATGATAAGGTCATCACTCCACTGCAGTCCGGATCAGACAGAAACCTGTCGAAACCTTTACAGCCCCATGTTTTCTGCCCTGCGGCTTTATTTTTATAGCACGCCGCGGGGCAGAAAGCAATATACTACCCTAACAGTTTCCGGATCATCATCCTGTCAAACGTAACGGATGCAACACCTCTTGTCTCAATCTGATACAGCGTATTGGCGGCAATATGTTCCGCTGCCTGTTCCAGGCTTCTGACCCCCGGCTGATCGATGTATCTTTCAACTACCGCATCAATCCCATCATCTGTCACAATACACTCTCCCTCTTTCATACCCATCTTGCTCAAGACTCTCGGCATGGAGTAGTCACGGAAGATGATTTTTCTTTCTTCCGCGGTATAATCCGGAATCTCAATCAGTGCAAAACGCGTTAACAGGGGATCAGAGATACGGGAAATATCATTTGCTGTGGCAATCGGATAGACACCGGAAGTCGGTATCGTACATTCGATATAGTTATCCGTAAAGCCAAGTCCATCCAGTAAAGTCAGTAATGTATCAGCCGGATTGCTCAGAGAACTGCCCGCATCAGCTTTATCGAGCTCATTGATGATAAAGACAAGATTGCTGGATCGTGCCTCGGCAAAAGCCTCCATGATGCGTCCCGGCTTGGCATTGGTATAGACCCGGGGTGAGCCGGTTAACGCTTCCGCATCGTGAATCGTGCTCATATCAAGTGAGGTCCACGGAAGCTTTAATATTCTTGCGACCGCATAGGCAATCTGTGACTTGCCTGTACCGGCAGGACCCACTAACAGTAAGCCATAGCCAGGCAGCGTATGCGTCCGGTTGATCTGAATAATTGTCTCAATGACTCTCTGCTTGACTTCATTCATACCATACAGCTCTTCATCCAGAATTTCTCTGGCCCGTACCGGATCAATGGACGGGAAGAAAGAACTCTGCCACTGTATTCTTAACATCATGCTTAAAGCACGCTGAGCATGTCTCTGCTCCTCCTGTGAGATGGTGCCGGACTTGGTCATGGCAATATTGCGGTAAGCCCATGCCTTGATGGCAGGCGGCAGCGTATCCCCGGCTGTCTTCATGAAATCAATCATACTTGCCATATCCGACAGGATAACCGCTTCATCCTCTTCACTTCTCTCTTCCGGATCATCCTCAATGATTTCCTTAGGCGGACAGGAAGCCCATAAACGCTTCATGACAAGCTGCAGAAAGCTGTTATTAGCTGATGTCAGTGCTTCATTGCCATTAGGATCGGCAGCTGTGATACGCATGACATTGTACTTTCCTTCCTTCATTTCCCCCAAAAGGCGGATAAAGACATGATTTGTCCCAAGCCAATGGATGAACTTTACAAAGCGCTTGTCAATGGCTGTGGCAGTCAGGGTATGAAGCCTGCCTGCTTCATCATGGTATTCAAACGCATCGCTGCGCTCAGGATTCGTGAAAGCACCGTCAATATGATGCGGCACATCTTCCTCACCTTCCAGTCTCAGCATCGGAGATTTCCCGGTCGGATGATCTTCATATGAAATCAGCAGCGTCCAGTCAGACACCCGCTTTTCCTTCTTCTTTTCCTCTTTTATGACTGTTGCTTCCACCTTTTTCTCCTCTTTGACTTCCTTTATTTCTCTGATTTCCTTTTCTTTCTTCTGTGCTTCTTCCACTTTCTTCTTATACGGATTGACATGAATTGCCGGATCATCCAGATCCGCAATGAATCCCAGTTCCTGATAGGTCAGAAGCACAGAATCAATCTCGGCATCAGATACATTCTGACCGCGGTCCGTCATGACATCCATCCAGAACGAACGCATGCCGTCCCTGATGTCTTCATCTGTGGCAGCGGTATAGCCCATATGATTCTGCTTCAGCAGCTCTTCAAAATCCATACATGATTCTCCCGTCATACATGCAGTATTATGATAGCCAATGACAGCAGCCTTTGTAAAATAACTCTTTCCTTTATGCCCTCTTTATGTTAAATTAATAAAGCACACGGGGTTGTAGCTCACCCGGGAGAGCGCATCCATGGCATGGATGAGGTAGAGGGTTCGAGTCCCTTCAGCTCCACCATAAGAAAATCGCATGAAAATGCGATTTTTTTCTTTTCCAGAATCATACACAAAAGCCTGGCCGACAGCCAGGCTTTACGTTTTCCATCTGATTCAGGCATAATCCCATACACTCACATAGACATTTACACCATCTGCACTCTGGCAGGTATACATGACTAAGGAGCCCATGGCATTGTAGATGGCAGACTGTCCATTGACCAGAATATCATCCCCGGTATTGGTACCGCTGTATACCCCGACACAGCGGTAGGCTGTCACAGAACTGCCGTTATAGATGAAGGCAGTCTGTCCATAGGCAGAGGCGATGGCACTGAAGCCCTGGGCCGCATGATCCGCAATCACCGGTACTGTAAACCCAGTCATATAGGCAGCACTGTCGGCCGCATTGACAACACCCTGGGGATCAGAAGCCGCATTTGTCATATCCACATAATTCAAGGCTACATCCACACCAAGGCCAGGTATCGACAGATTCCCTGCACTGCCAAGGTTGCCTGTATCGTATGGCACACCTGGTGCAGATACAGCAGGCTGTTCAGCCTCTGCTGAAGTATTATTCTCTGTCACTGACGCTTCTGCTTCTTTTACCCCGGCTGTTTCAGCTGTTTCCTGTTTCTTCTCTTCCTTCCATGTACCGCTCAATACACCATTTTCATCAAAGAGATAGTGTATGCCGTCAATGGTCTGCTTTCCCGTCAGAGCATAGAAGTTATCTGAAGAGAAGTAGTATGTTTTTCCATCAATGGTATGCCAGCCTGTTTCCGGCATGCCTTTCTGACTGAAGAAGACTGTTTTCCCCTCTTTTTTAACCAGTCCTTCCGGGTCAAACAGAGGCTTTGAAACATTGATCAGCATCGCCCCGCCTGCATCAGATGTCTTATCTGTTGAAGCTTTGATTCCGGTCAAAGCACTGAAGCCAAGAATGGCTGCCGATCCAAGTACGATGATTGAAAGCTTTGCTTTCTTCATTCTGCTCATCTTCATTTCTTTCCTCACTGTCTTCTTCGTTGGAAACAATATTACTCTTTTTTTGAGTAATATTATCTCCAACAACGTGTAGGATAAACCATTTTTCATGTATTTCAAGTCTTTCTGCCGGGAAACTTGTTCAGACTCTGACACCTTATCATCTTGTACATGCCCTGTTCATTTTATCGTGCAGCGCTGTCTTTCCTTTCCATGACATTGAGTATTGTTTTTCTGCAGTCAATTCGCATTTATACCTTTATGAAGCCATTTTTCAGCAGATATATTACTCATTATATGCCAATGATAAGTATCTCAGCTGGTAAGACAGCAAAAAGAAAAGCCAGACGCAGTCGGTCTGACTTGTTCATGAAATGTGCAGGATATCTGAACAAGCTGGAACAGCTCCCTCCGGCCTGTTCAGACAGACTTTATGGTGCATAATAACAGATGCAATGCACAGAAAGCACGGAAGAGGGAATCCGTATCGGACTTCCTCTTCCGTGATGTTTCATTCTTTATTTTCGGTTCAGATCAGACTTGATCTGGGTCGTGGAGATTTCCGGCGTTCTTGGAAAATAGACAACTTCTACGCCTTCATCCCGCAGATAATCAAACTTTCCCTTCCAGTCATCCCCCATGCAGAAGGTATCAATATGATACTCATGCATGTCGCTGACCTTCTGTTGCCAGCTCTCTTCCGGAATGACAAGATCCACATAGCGGATCGCTTCCAGAAGCTCCTTTCGCTGTTCATAGGTGAAGTAGCACTTCTTATGCTTGCAGTTCCAGTTGAACTCATCTGTACTTAACGCCACAATCAGATAATCACCCAGGCTCTTTGCCCTTCTTAACAGGTTGATGTGGCCATAGTGCAATAGATCAAACGTACCGTATGTTATGACTCTTTTCATGGCTTAACCTCTGTTTTTGAGTGCCTTTGCCATTTCCCGGCTGGCATCACGCTCTTTCTCTGTCTGACGTTTATCATACAGCGCTTTGCCCTTGGCCAGGGCAATTTCAAGCTTGGCTCTGCCGTTTTTCAGATACATGCGGGTCGGTACCAGGGTATAGCCCTTGGTACGGACTTTGCTGTCAAGCTTGCGGATCTCATAGTCATGGAGTAAGAGCTTTCTGTCTCTTTCCTCATCCACATTGGAGAAGGAACCATACTTATAGGCACTGATATGCATGCCCTTGATCCACGCTTCTTTATCCCGGATGGAAATATAGGCATCCTTGAACTGTACATGTCCTGCCCGGATACTCTTGATCTCTGTACCGGTCAGAACGAGACCGCATTCATAGAATTCTTCCAGAAAATAATCATGTCTTGCCCTTCTGTTGACGGCAACTTCCTTTACTTTACTTCCTTCTGCCATTGCTGTAGCTGTGACGGGAAGAGGAATAACGCTTTCTTCTGTTGTCATAGCCTCTGTTATGTTCAGAAGAACGGCTTCTGTTCCAGTTTCCCTTGCCCTTTCTGTAATCATGTGCCGGACGGGCGGCATTGGCAATCATGAAATCCACCTGTCCTAACGCCTTTGTCGTACCGGCACAGATGACCTTGACCTCCATGCCGATGCGGAAGACACGCCTGGTTCTCTGTCCCTGCAGTTCCATTCTGTCTTCATTGAAGACATAGAAATCATCATGCAGATCATTCAGTCTGACCATGCCTTCAATGGTATTAGGCAGTTCCACATAGAAGCCGAATCCCGTTACCCCGGAAATAATACCGGTAAACGTATCACCGACAAACTTCTCCATGTACTGTGCCTTCTTCATATCGTCACAGTCATATTCGGCATCCTGGCTTGCCCGCTCACGGATGGAGCTCTGCTCGGAATAATCGACCATCAGCGCTTCATCCTTCTTTATTTCACTTTCATCCGTACATCCTTCATAGATGTACTTTCTGAGCATTCTGTGCACAATCAGATCCGGATATCTTCTGATCGGGGAAGTGAAATGAAGATACTCTTTCTCCGCTAATCCGAAATGACCGATACAGCTTGGATCATACTTTGCCTTCTGCATCGTTCTTAACATCATCATGCTGAGAACCGGATATTCCGGCTCATCCTTCAATCCATCAAGATATGTCTGGAATTCTTTAGGATGAATGGTTGACTTGCGCATGATGAAGCGATGGCCGAGTACCGCAGAAGTACGGATGAAGGTCTTGATGCGCTTGGCTTCCGGTACTTCATGAATACGATAGACACACGGCACATCCGCCCGCTTCATCTCATTGGCAACCGCGCAGTTGGCCGCAATCATGCAGTCCTCAATCATCCGCTCCGCATGCCCTCTCTGTCTTAATACAACATCATACGGCACACCATTCTCATCCACCTTGATCTCCGCTTCCGGCGTATCAAAGTCAATGGCACCCTGTCTGACGCGTCTTGCGCGGATCGCATCCGCACAATCGCGAAGATCGGTAAACAGCGTTCCAAGATGCCTGTACTTCTCACACATCTCAGCATCCCCGTCCAGGATCAGATTCACATTGTGATAGGTCATTCTTTCGGTAGAATTGATGACACTGGCGTATACCTTGCATGATTTGGTATTGCCTTCATGGTCAATGACCATTTCACAGGTATTGGCCAGACGGTCCACATGCGGATTGAGTGAGCAGATGCCATTGGACAGTTCATGCGGCAGCATCGGTACGACTCTGTCAGTCACATAGGTAGAGCAGCCTCTGTTATAGGCTTCCTGATCCAGTGCACTGCCAGCAGTGACATAGTGGGATACATCCGCAATGGATACCTTCAGCACCCAACCATCGCCTTCTTTATGTACCGCTACGGCATCATCGAAGTCCTTGGAATCATCCCCGTCAATGGTAACGGTATCCTCAGTTCTCAGATCCACCCTTCCCTGCATCTCTTCTTCAGATACAGACTGAGGAATATGTTTCACTTCTTCCTTCACATCATCCGGGAACTCCGGCTCAATATCATGATCCAGCAGGATGGAAAGAATATCCACCCCCGGATCATCCTTATAGCCGATCACCCGGATGATGTGAAGCGTCAGAATATGTTCCCCATAATCCGTAATCTGACACTGTACCTTCATGCCCTGAATCGGCGTAAAATCATCATCCTTCTCAACCTTCAGCGCCTTGCCCTGCAGCTTGGCATCATCCAGTACAAGATGCGGCTCGACGCCTTCATAGGTACCGATCACCCTGACATGGGCATGGGTCAGTACTTTAACAACCGCCCCGAAACCCCCGGATCCGATATGGATGACAACGGTATCGCCATCCAGTGCTTCCTTCTGATCCTTCGCATCAATACGAATCGTCTCTTCATCTTCCCGGTCAAAAAAACCAAGCCCCTTGGTATTCACAGAAATCCTGCCAGTCAGATACCCGGCCTCACTCCCGTTCATCCAGCTGCCGTTCTCATTCCTGACAACAGCATAGTTATCATTCATCTCAGCCAGTATCTTTTCCATTTCGGCAAAGTCACTGCCATCTGTAATCCCCAGCTCTTCCTTTAACGCCTGGGTATTCAATCCTTCATGTCCATGACGCTCTAAAGCGTCTTCAATCTTTTCTTTTATTTCTTCCATAACTTAAATAATATAAACTCTCAATGTAATATTTCCATGAGCAGAAAGAAAAATGCCGGCAGGGCCGGCTCATTTCTTACAGTACACGGATCAGGATCACTAACACAAAGAAGGCAATGCCAAGCACGAGAGTCAGATTGGAAATAACCTTCTCTGAGCCTCTTTCCTTTGTATTGGCAAACAGATTCAGACCGCCATTACCGGTAAAAGCACCGGAAATGCCATCTGATTTGCCGCTCTG
>Ga0256406_1005336_pt1 | contig 13828 bp, 16 predicted proteins | sample RumenRJG_03DNA_FD_185986 | JGI IMG/M metagenome (GOLD analysis project Ga0256406, IMG submission 185986) | Bovine rumen microbial communities from Lethbridge, Alberta, Canada - RJG_03 | ecosystem: Host-associated > Mammals > Digestive system > Stomach > Rumen | place: Canada: Alberta | collected...
GTCTGAAGGTTTTGCAAAACCTCCTTGATAGAATCCAAGATGTGAATCCTTTTCACACTTAGCCATAAAATAACCATAAACAGGGAGAGCCATTGCTGCTCCTTGTCCCCAAGTCATAGAAGAGAAGTGAATACTACGATATTCTCCGCCGACCCATACAGCAGTCGCAAGTTTTGGATTAAGACCGATAAACCAACCATCTGAATTATTGTCTGTTGTTCCTGTTTTCCCAGCAATAGTACTTTTTATTCCAAACTTATATCTTAATCTTGATCCGGTTCCTCCATCAACAACACCTTTCATAAGATTAACAACAAGATAAGATGTTTTCTCATCTAAAGCGATGTTACTCTTAGAAGTAAATGTTTCTAAAACTATACCTTTATTATTTGTTATCTTTGTTATGAATATAGGTTCTTTGTGTACTCCCTGATTAACAAAAGTAGCCATAGCACCAGCCATTTCCATAACAGTCAAGTCAGGAGTTCCTAAACATATAGAAGGAACAGGTTGTATAGGATTTTTTATTCCCATTTGTCGTACAAGATTAATTACACTACTTGGAGATGTATAGTCTTTCATTAGTGCTGCTGAAATGTAATTGACAGAATTTGCTAAGGCCCATTTAAGATTAACCATTTGTCCTTCTCTTGCATGATTTGAATTTTTAGGAGTCCAGTTGTCATATTCAGGGAAAGTTACAGGTGAATTTTCTATTTGGAAGCAAGGTGTAATCTCGCTATCTTTCATAGCACAAGCATACACAAAAGGTTTAAAAGTTGAACCTATTTGTCTTCTTCCTAACTGAGCATTATCAAATTTGAAGTATTTGTAGTTTATACCTCCAACATATACCTTTATATGTCCAGTTTGAGGTTCTATAGAGACCATGCCTGTATTAAGAAAGTATTTATAGTATTTTATAGAATCCATAGGAGACATAATAGTGTCTCTTTCTCCATTCCAAGTAAATATCTCCATTTCAATAGGAGTATTAAATACTTTCTTTATTTCTTTCTCGCTTGCTCCTTCTTTTACCATCTGGATATATCGCTCAGATGTTTTCATAGATTGGTCATAATACTTATTTATATTAGATTGAGATATGCCTGTGAATGGAGCTCCTTTTCTCCCTTTACATTGGTTAAAAAAGGCTGCTTGTAGTTCTTTGAAATGAGTATTTACAGCTTCTTCTGCATTCTTTTGCATATTATAGTTTATGGTAGTATATATTTTTAGGCCGTCTCTATAAACGTCGTAGTTTTCTCCGTTATTTTTATAATGAGTTTTACACCATTCATCCATGAATTGTCTGACTTTTTCTCTAAAGTAAGTTGCAACGCCTCTGTCGTGAGTAGCCGGATTAAAGTGTGTAGTAAGTTCTGAATTTATGAGAGTTTCATATTCTTGATCTGAAATATATTCATATTTATGCATTTGAGAGAGAACAATATTTCTTCTTTCTTTTGATTTATCGTTATGACGGATGGGATTGTAAGTCGTAGGAGCTTTTAATAGTCCCACTAATACTGCTGCTTCTTCTGTTTTTAATTCTTTAGGAAGTTTGGAAAAGAAAGTGTTAGCAGCAGTTTTAATGCCAAAAGAGTTAGAGCCATAATCAACAAGATTGAGATACATTGATATTATCTCTTGTTTAGAATAACGTCTTTCAAGTTTAACAGCAACAACCCATTCTTTTAACTTAAAATATGCTGTTCCAAGTTTAGAAGTCTTTTCTCTTGGGAAAAGGTTTTTAGCAAGCTGTTGAGTTATGGTACTGCCTCCACCTTTGTTTTGTCTTCCTATAATAGTTTTAAATAAAACTCTAAAAAGGCTTCGTGTATCTATACCACAATGATCTTCAAAACGAGCGTCTTCAGTTGCTTTTAAGGCATTGATTAGTGCAGGTGAAAGTTCTTTATAATCTATATTTGTTCTGTTTTCTATGCCAATATATCCCAACACTTCTCCTTCATCAGAAAAAACTTCGGATGCAAGATTGCTATTAGGATTTTCTAATTGCTCAAATGACGGCATAAACCCTAAGAAACCTAATGAGAGGAAAATGAAAAACAACGTAACAGATAGCAGGAATACTCCATAGGTAATCCACATACGTTTAATATATTTTCTTGCATCGTTATTATTGCCCTGTTTTATATTTTCTTTTTGGCTTCCTCTGTTTTGCATGATATCAAAATTTAAGAAAAGTATTAACTTATTTTTGGTTAGGCATTTTCTCTATATGTAAGCCGATGTTTTTTACTCCAACAAGATTGGTATCAGTAGTTGCTTGTTGTAGTCTAAAAGTATAGGTTCCGTTTTGTTTAAACTCAACGTTATGAGCAAACCAAAACCTATTATCTATAACTCCTCCAAATTCTTTTCCCTTCCAAGTTCCGTCAGGGTGTGTAAGCTCGCACTCTATTGTGTCTACACTAATGCTTGCATCAGGGTATATAGTGGTAAGGAAAAAATATATGTTGTTATATTTGTAATCTTTAGTATTTGAAATGTTTATTGCAAACCGATAGAGTGATGTTCTGTCTATTGTTTTTATATTCACTGTAAAAGTTTTCTTTTGTTGCATATTCCAAATACCGTTATCTACCTTTTGATTATCATCAAAGATAACATTTGAATCACATGCAACAAACAAAGCAGATACCATTATAATAATATATATTACAAGTTTATTCATTGATTTTCTGTTTTTGTTAATTCAGCTTGAAAAGACTCTAAATCTTCCGGCTTTTTGTTCTTTTTATTCATTGCCATAATCTTCTTTACATCATAAGCTGATATAGGAATAAGTTCTGAAGAGTTTTCATAGGAATACCAAAATATTTTTTTTAAAACATCGAGTTTATGATAAACACCTTTTCCTTTTATAGTCTCAAGTTCAACGCCTGTTTCTGGAAAGTCTTTTAAAGCATCTTGATAGACATCATATTCATAATTTAGACAGCATTTTAATTTTCCACATTGTCCAGCAAGTTTTTGAGGATTAGGAAATAGTTGTTGTACTTTTGCAACGGCGGTACCTACAGAAGTGAAATTGTTTAACCAAGTAGAACAACACAATTCTCTTCCGCAAGTGCCAATACCTCCTAAACGTGAAGCTTCTTGTCTTGCTCCAATTTGCTTCATTTCTATTCTTATATGGAAAGTTTCAGCAAGATCTTTAATAAGTTGTCTAAAATCTACTCTGTCGTCTGCAGTATAGTAGAATATTGCTTTTGTTCCATCACCTTGATACTCTACATCATTAATTTTCATATCAAGATTTTCATCCAAAGCAAGTTTTCTTGTTTCAAATAAAGTTTTTTCCTCTTTCTTTATAACCTCTAACCATTTTTCAATGTCTGCAGTCTTAGCTCTACGATATAGTTTTTTTACATTTTCAATATTGAAACCACGTTTCTTTTTCATTTGAATTCTGCAAAGTTCTCCAGCAAGAGAAACGATACCGATATCATGTCCAGGCGTACCTTCAACAGCAACAATATCACCTTCCGTTATTTCTAATCCGTCAGGTATTTTATAGAAATCTTTGTGCGAATTTTTGAATCTAACTTCTACATAATCAAAATAGCCTTGTGCTGAAGGAGGCTTAACATTACGCATCCAATTAGTAACGTGAAGTTTTTCGCAAGAGTTTCTTTCTTGTTTCTCTACTGTTTTGTATGATTGAGGTGTGGCAGAACAACCATGAGAAAGAGTTAAAGGTTCTTTATATTCTTTTTTTAATAAACCCAAAGAAGGGTCTTCATCAAAATAAGGGTGAACAAATTGTTCTGCAAGGAAAAAAGAAGTATCTCCCTTGCTATCTTGCTCTATTTCTATTATGCTTTGTTTTGCACGTATAGAAGAAGATTCTTTATTTACAGGTGTATTGATTTCTTCGTTTGTATGTTGAGTTTGTTCTTCAGTATTATCCATATTTATTTTATTCTGCTTTTATCTTTTTTCAAACAAAACACCTAACTTTATTATCATATTCGTCATATTGATTTTTACGTTGGCGTTTCTATCTATATTTTTCTGTGACTTCTCTAAAACGTTAAAGATGCCTTCCAAATTGTTTTTGGTAATGAATTTTGGGTAATTTTTCTTGAATTTTTCTTCTGCAAGATACAAAGGATGCTGTAGAAACTGCATTCCAATAGAGTATTGCCAGCATTTTTCTATCGTTTTTGAACAATAAGCAAGAAAGTCTTTTTGAATATCCTTTGACATCTTGCTGAATGTTTCAGTAAAGGTCAGAATCTCGGACACCTTTGTTTTGTATGAAAATGCCAGACGATTCAACTCTATAAACATTTGAAAATATTCAGAGACTTTATCTATATATGCTTGTCGAATGTTCAGTATATTTCCTTCGCTTAAAAAAGCATCTTTTTTGATTTCTTCTTCTGAATATTCTGGGTGTAGAATTCTTAGTTCTTGTTCTATTATATCATTATCAATAGGTCCAATATTGATTTGTTGAACTCTTGAAAGAATTGTTGGTAAAATATTTTCTTTGTTTTCAGTAGTAAAAATAAAAACCGTATTAGGATAAGGCTCTTCTAATATTTTCAGTATAGTGTTGCTTGCTTGAGTATTCATCTTATCAATATTCCAAACAACCATTATCTTATATTGGGCTTCATATGCTTTCAAAGTCAATAGTGATACAATATCATTTGCATCTGCGACATTTATGATACCCTGTTTGCCCTCTACTCCAGAAAAAGTGAGCCAGTCGTTTAAATCTCCATAGCCGCCATTGTTGAAAACAAACTCTCTAAATTCTGAGTAAAAAAGAGAAGATTTGTTATCCTTTTTCACTTTATTTGTTGTATTCGTAGGAAAGATAAGATGTAAATCCGGGTGAATTAGTTTCTGATACTTCCTACACGAAGGACATTCTCCACAAGAGTCAGCATTAGATTGACTTTTGTTTGTACAAGACAAATACTGAGCTAAGGCTAAAGCCAAAGCTAAATTACCATACCCATCTTTGCCATTAATTAAAACGGCATGAGGAAATTGATTTCTATCAATTGTAGAAATCAATTTCCTGATTACATTATTTTGCCCTTTTATTTGAGAAAATTGCATGTTTGATAATAATTGCAGGCTTCTACTAAATCATAAAAGGCAAGCAATAATAGAGTATTTTTAGAAATAATTAATAGTTGAATTCCAAATCAGATGAAGGGAACTCATCAACACCCCTGTCATCCTTTTGACGAGGGTTATCAGAGTTTCTATTATTTATAGAACGTTGAAAAGATACAATCATTGCTCCTAACATCTTTGTCATTTCCATAAGCATTTCTCTTGATTTTTCAACATCTTCTTCATTGAAAATATTATGATTAGCAGCCATAGTAGTGAATACAACACATTGTCTTACTAAGCCTTTGGCATACTTTAAGTATTCAATGAATTCTGATTTAGGATTAGATGAGCCATCAGCTATTTGCATAGAAATTTTAGCAGCAGTATCTAAGAATGGTAATAGTATAACTTTTCTGTTGAATTCATCTGCTGATTGAACCTTTTGCATTAGCCAGTTGTAGTAATCTAATGATTTGTGATAAATTCTTAAATCCTCAAATCTAAAAAAACTTGTAACGTTTTGTTCTTCCATAATGATAAAGTTTGTTGGTTTTTACTATATTTTTTTTGAATTATTCTATTCCTGCATAATATTTCATATACTGCACTCTGTAAAATGCAGAAACAGTACTATTCTTGTCTATTGATAATCTACCTTTAAAATCAGATAAACGGTTATAAGAATTTTTCTCCATCCAATTTTTTAGGAATTCATTAACTTTAGTAATAAAGGAAAAGTCCTGTTCATATAATGCAGATACAACTTGTACTGTATTTGCTCCAGCAAGAATAAGTTTTATAGGGTCTTCTGGTTTATGAACACCTCCTCCAGCAGTCAAAGGACAGTTTATTAATTTGGATAAGATAGCAGTCCATCTAATTGTATTGTATAGTTCTTTTTCATCACTCAAAATATTTATAGGTTTTACTGTTTGAGTGTCTATATCTATATCGTGTTCAATAAATCGGTTGAATATAGAAAGAGCAGAAATTCCCATCCAAGAGAGTTTTTGACATAGTTTAGCCAAGGAAGCAGAATAAGAACTTATCTTTAGAGATATAGGCAAGGAAGGAACAGCACGTTTTAGAATTTGTAGTGTGTTTTCATAAACTTGATCAACATCTTCTGTTGAAACGTTGATATTAGAAGGCATAATAAACATATTTAATTCAATGCCGTCTGCTCCTGCTTGTTGAATGCTTTGAGCGAATTGCAACCATTCACTTGCAGAAACACAATTGATACTTGCAATAATAGGGACATCAACACATTCTTTTGATTTTCTTATCAGTTCCAAGTAGTTGTTTAACTGATTGTGCTTTGTATGTTCTGCTATGTAGTTGTAGGCTTCGAAGAATTCACCAGTATTTTGAGCAGATAACACATTGCTACTTATCTCTTGAGTTACTTGTTCCTCAAAAAGAGACTTTAGAATAACTGCACCAACGCCAGCATCTTCTAATTTTTTTACATTATCTACGATAGCAGTCTTACCGCAACTGCCTGCAATTATAGGACTTTTTATAGTCCTTCCCATATATTGAACGCTTGTATCCATCTCAATTAAAGTTTTTAGAGGAGGCAAAGTTACATCATTATATTTAAACAAACAAAAAAAAAGTTACTTTTTTTTTAATTTAATAGAATTTTTGATAAAAAACATTGAAAAAATTCTCTATTTGAAATAATTGATATATTTTTGCAAACTGAAATTAAAAATAGGAAAATAAGTTTAACAGAATATAATTGATTAAAATAATGAGTACTAAGGACACAGAAAACAAGAAAACTGTTGTGGAAAACAACGGAAATGTTGAGAAAAATGAGAACCTTCAAGTTGGAGATGTACTTGCAAAGACAGAACAATTCATAAACAAAAACAAAAAGACTCTTTTAATTGTTTTGCTTTCTGTTGTTGCTGTTGTGGTTGTAGTTTGTCTATATAGTTTTTGGTATATTCCTTCACAGGAGAAAGAAGCTGCTAACTCTATGTTTGCTGCTGAACAGTATTATATGCAAGGTGAATATGATAAAGCTTTAAAGGGTGATGGAAAACACATGGGTTTTGTTGCAATAGGTGATGATTATTCTTCTACAAAGCAAGGCAAATTAGCAAAATATTACGCTGGTAGAATCTATCTTGAACAAGGTAAATACAAAGAAGCATTAGATTATTTAAAATCTTTTTCTCCAAAAGATGCATACATGGCTTCTCAAGCAAAATGTTTAGTAGGTGATTGCTATATGGAGTTAAACCAAATTGACGAAGCAATAAACTACTACAAGAAAGCATCAACAACTAATGTTAATGATTTTACTACACCTGCTATATTGATGAAGTTGGCTACAGCGTACGAGATGAAGAAAGATTATAAGAGTGCGTTAGATACTTATAAAATGATAAAGACTAATCACCCTGCATCTCCAGAATTCCAACAAATAGAGAAATACATTACTCGTATGGAAACAATATTGGAAAAATAGTTTTTGAAATCAGATATAAAAATCCTCTTGTTAGTTCTTAACAGGAGGATTTTTTATTTTAGGTGCTATTCTGCATTTATTTAAACGGCGTTTTTGAAAACAAAAATGGCGTTTTTACCTCTTAAAAAGCTCTTTTTATGCTATAAAAACGCCGTTTCTGAAAACAAAAACGCCGTTTTTTTTAATGAAGATAATAAACAAGCAATTAATTAAAGGTTTGTAATCGTTAATGCATCTATTTCTAAATTATTATTCCTTAATAAATTATTATCAATAAGTTTAATTATGCTTATATTTCCTTAATCCAAGTGGGAGTTAAGACCTTATCCAAGTAGTACATCCATTGTCATCATTAGAACAAAACCCACAGAGAATCCAATAGTAGAGAGGTTGGTGTGATGTCCTTGGGCTGTTTCGGGGATAAGTTCCTCTATCACTACATACATCATAGCACCTGCAGCGAAGGCTAACAAATATGGAAGGGTTACGCCTATCACACTTCCAAGCAATAGGATAGCCACTGAACCTAAGGGTTCTACCACGCCACTTAAAGTACCAATAAAGAATGATTTTAGACGTGAGTTGCCCTCGGCGTGCATAGGCATAGAGATAATAGCACCTTCGGGAATATTTTGAATGGCTATACCAATACTCACAGCAATGGCAGCGCTGAGTGTCAAGCCAGTATTAGATAAAACGGACTGCTCCGTTCCAGCAAAGACCACACCTACAGCCATACCTTCGGGTAGGTTGTGAATGGTTACGGCAAGGGCTAACATCATAGTACGAGAGAGGCGAGACTTAGGACCTTCGGCTTCCTTTGAACCGATATGCAGGTGTCAGCTCGTCTATTAGTAATAGAAAGACAATACCCGCAAGGAAGCCAACGGTTGCAGGGACAATGCTTTGCTTAGCCATGTCTATACTCGGTATCAGTAGCGACCATATACTTGCCGCCACCATAACGCCACTGGCAAAACCCAGCAGTGTCTTTTGCAACCGGTTGAGTATCTCCTTTTTCATAAAGAATACAAATGCTGCACCCAACATCGTACCCACCAAAGGTAATAGTATGCCTATAATTAACTCACTCATCTATCTTCCTCTCTTGTTATTTTTTCAAGGATAAGCCTTTTGTAATCCTTTCACTTTGTAAAGAGATGCATAATTTCTATAGTTATTTTTTTGCTGTTGCACATAGCCAATGGTGTTGGCCGTTGAGATTGACAACTATATCACGAAAGCCAGCGTTGGTGAGGTGTGTGCGGAGTTCGTCAGGAGTGTAAGTATGCATGCCCTCTATGAGTTTCTCCCACTTCTCATTGTTGTCCGTTAGGCCATCGTCCTCATTGACGATAAGAAAACAGCCACCTTCTTTCATAACACGCCGTACTCCTTTGAAGCATTTCTCTATTTCTGGCCAGAAATATACTGTCTCAAAGGCCGTAACAAGATCAAACTCATTGTCGGTATATGGTAACGCAGCAACACTGCCTTCTTGCACATGACAACGGCCATCAGCTATTGCTTTAGCATTAACATTTTGTGATTTCTTTACAGATACCGGCGAGTAGTCAATACCCTTAACCGATCCATTTGGACAGCTTTTGAGCAATCGTGCTATATTGCCACCGCCACCACAGCCCACATCAAGAACATTAGCATCTTCATGAAGACTTATAAAAGAAAGTCCCCATTTTGCCATACGTGCATGCGAGCCACCATTCATACCATTAACTATAATACGCCCAAAGAAGCCTTCTGGCTTGCGAGCATTACTGAAAATTTTGCTTAAGAGTCCCATAGTTAGTTTTCTTTTATTATTAATTTAGTTTTATTCTGATTGCAAAGGTATAACCGATACACAGAATAGACAATACTCAAAAATAATGATTTTAGTACCAAAGAAAGAGTATAAGCATAAATTGATATTTACTATTCTAATTGCTGGATATTATTAATAGTTTAATACTTTTTCAAGGTTTAATTAATTGAAACTTTGGATAAATAAAGAAAATTAATTGGATTTATCTTGTTTTCAGTGGAATAATAATATAATTTAAAGATATTAAAAGTCTAATAAACTTTTCTTTAAAAAAGATCAACTTCTAAGAAAAGAAAATCAACTCTTTTTTTACAAAAATCAAAAACTATTCATCAATTAGAAATATTCTACTTGATGATATCAAATTGGCGTTAATTTTCTATTAAAATCCAATTCTTTTTTTTAATTATTTTCCTATTTTCTTAGTTATTTATAAAAACTTTTTATAATTTTGCAGGTGCTTATTGTAGAATAAGTGACAAAGAAAGAAAATTTTCATTTTTTGTCCTTTTATTAAATATGAAAGCGTTATGCTTTTTTATAACTTACGAATCGAAAGCGTGAGAAACTTTGATAGAGAGTAAGTTTTAGCATAGTTTCATAGCCTTTTTAGGCGTGAATTCTACTATGGTTGTATCTTCTCTCAAGGTTTTTAAATTCTCACGTACCCGATTCGGAGATATAATTCAAGAATATGTGGTTTCACGCTTTCTTTATATAACACAAATTTCGGTTGAAAAGGAACAACCTTTCTTTGAGAAACCCAAAAGAAAAAACGGATTATATGGCGAATACACATGACGTATTTTGTAATTTAACGTATGAAGTATCTCAAGCTGTTAAGATAGAACCAACAGGGGAAATAAATGAATTACAAAATCATTTATTTAATATACATACCTTATTATCGAAAAGAGGATCCGGGAAATATATATTAGATTTTCCGAATAAACTCAATTTAGGATTGTGTTTTGCATTTTTATTGCATTATGATTGGGAACATAATTCATCATTAAGAGAAGTATGGGCAGAAAATGGATTTTATTGTATAATGGATTATTTAGATAATCAACCTAATGGACGACAAGGGCAAGAAGTTGGAATGGTAGCACTCTTTGTTTTATTATGTGTTGGTAGAGATTCTTTAAACCATGAAATACAAAATATTATTGATAAAGATATAATAAGGATGAATATAATGGGATACCCTAATTTTCATAGTGACGATTATAAAATTGGAAGTAAAAATGTAATTGATCAAATTTCATTATTAGCAGTTAGTGGTATTAATGCAGATTCAGATGAGAAAATACAAGTATTGGCAAAAATATTGACACGTTATAATGGAGAAGATTTTTTTAAATACATTACTAATAGAAAAGACTTAATGAAATATAATGTTGATGATGTTATAAAAAAAGCGAGATTTATAAAAAAGATAATAGCTTCAATATTGGAAGATTTCTAATTTTAAATAATTAAATAAAACAATGTACAAATATGAATAAATTTTATAAAAAAAATTTCGTTTACCAAGCTCAGAGATTTGAAGAATGGCAAAGCGGTAGGTGTATTTCTTCAGGTCAAATAAAAACAAAAATAAAAACTTCCGTCATTAATGATAATGTTTTTGTTGAATTGCAAAATTGTAATTTAAAAATAATTTCAAAATTCGGATTCGTATTATCTCAGATTCTTCATGATAGAATACAATACGTAAATTCTACTTTGAATGAAAATATAAATCAAGATGTTCCAATTGTATATCAAATATTCGTAAAAAATGGGGAAATAGATTATATCCGTTTTGCTATGACTAACCCAGACAGATTGATAGAATTTTATGGTACAGTGGTTGAAATGAATTCTAACCTTTATAATAATACTATTAGACAAAATAAAAGCGAAGTTATTTCTAAGATTAAATTATTAACGGCTTTATCTGCAAGTGATGGAAATATAAGTAAAGAAGAATTTGCGATAATAATGTTAATAGCTATAAGGGAAGGATTAACCACTGACGAAGTATTAAATATTTCGAAGGAACCTAATAATATAATATTACCATCGACACATAAAGAAAAAATAGAAACTTTACAAGATTTAGTTTTGGTTATGTTAGCCGATGGTCATATAGATAAGTCTGAAGAAATATTTTGTAAAAAAATAGCATTAAAATTAGGTTTTGTTCCACAAATTATAGACCAAATGATAGTAGATAAATTAAATGAAATGAAATAAAATAAAATAAATAATAAAACAATATTAAAATATGAATACTTTTTTAAAAGATTTATTAAATGGGAGTAACAGCCCATGTAGTGGTAATATAGAAATAACATTTGATTATCATCAACGTTATGAAAATAATATTGCCGTTATGGGAGAACAAGAATATAAAAGAATATTAAGAATAGAAAAAAATATATCGGGAAATATTGGATATACAATTTCTATTAATCCGAGTATGTCTCCTAAACCAATGAAAATTATCTCTGTTGAAAATAATTATATACATCTGCAAGGTTATGGATATGACAGAAATGCTGTAATGTTGGGTATTCCTATAGAAGTTGCAAATTTTAGTTATTATGGAATAACATTATTAACAAAGGGGGGCCAAATAGAAGAATGTATTTTATACCTGCTGGATAGAAATATAGACATAGAATATTATAACAAGAGACATCATGATTTATAATCTATGTTACGTATGGATTATGTAATTGAAAACTATTTTGATGTTTATGTATATACAACTAATCATACATACATTAATCCTAATATTGTAAAATAAAAACCTTTAACGGAATGAAAATATTTTAATCGGAATAACACAATAATGTTATTTGTTGTTTTGTTTGTATGTTAGATATGTTCGCTGATCAAACATTATTAATCTTAGGAGATTCAGATCATAGATTTTATTTAGGAAAATTAAATGCTTCTGAATATGACATGGAATCAATTTGGAATGAATTTGGGATCTATGGTAGTACTTATTTTACTTATAGCCTTTGGAATAAAAATGGAATATTTGGTAGCGAATATTCTATGTATTCTCCTTTCAATGAATATGCTTCTTGTCCGCCTATTATTGCAGATAAAAGAGGTAATTTTTACGGATACTTTACCATAAATAAATTAAAAAGGAATAGGGCAGAATTTAGTTTAGTTCTTATTATATATGAATATTATAGATATATGAGGGGAAATACCGGTTATTGGTACAGAAAAATATTTAATTAGATTAATAAATAAAAAAAAATTCTACATTTGCAGGGGATAATTATTGTTTTGTAAGATATATTTTTCAGGTAAATAAAAAAATAGATAGGTTATGGATTTATTAGCAGAATATGTTGAAAATATTATAAAGAACTATGGTTTTTCTATGGTTTATTCAAAAGGCGAGGTTAAAGAAGAAGTAACTTTACCACCTAATATAAAATCTCTAAAAGAAGAGTTTGATGCAGAGTTGGTGGATATTAAGTTTATGTTCTTTAGTAATTCTATACAGATTTATTCCAATGGAAACATAGAACGGGCATTTCATTCATTTATAGATAATGCAAGTGATGATGAAATATTTGATATGATTATTTATCTAATAAAAAAGTATGAGAAACAAGATTCATAGGGATATGTCTATAACTTATTTTTCTTTATAAGCAAAGGTAGTTTTCAATGTTATCATACACCTATCTCATAGTAAAGATGAAAAATTTTGCGAATAAAAATCTTTAAATAAATAATAGAGTTAGCAAAATATAATAAGCTATGTCAGTTAATAATATAAAGATGTGTTATACAATTTTGTGTAACACATCTTTGTGATATTATAAAAATGTTGTAACTTTACATCTTAGAAAAAAAAGAAAAAGAAATGGACAAAATTTTCTATTTTGGTTCCACAGCAACAAGTGGCAATAATTTTACAGATAGGGAAGAAGACACAAAACGTCTTCTATGTAATTTTAGAAATGGAATAAATACAATATTGATATCTCCACGACGTTGGGGAAAAACTTCTTTGGTAAAACACGTACAGGAGCAAATGATAGACAAAACAAAAATTGTTGTTTTTATGGATATTTTTCCTGTAGAGATGAAAGAGATTTCTATAGACAATATACTAATGCAATCATACGTCAAACATCTTCAACTATTGAAGAATGGATGTCTATAGCGAAAAACTTCTTATCTCGTGTCAATCCTGTTTTTTCATTTGGAACAGATCCTATAAATGATTTCTCAATGACTTTATCATTTGGATATAAAAAAGAAGATGATTTTGATATTTTGGATTTGCCAGAAAAAATTGCGAAGAAAAAGAATATAAATATAGTAATATGTATAGATGAATTTCAGCAAATATTAGATTTTGAAGATAATATTATTTTTCAAAA
>Ga0256406_1005338_pt1 | contig 13827 bp, 14 predicted proteins | sample RumenRJG_03DNA_FD_185986 | JGI IMG/M metagenome (GOLD analysis project Ga0256406, IMG submission 185986) | Bovine rumen microbial communities from Lethbridge, Alberta, Canada - RJG_03 | ecosystem: Host-associated > Mammals > Digestive system > Stomach > Rumen | place: Canada: Alberta | collected...
TCAAGAATCTTGTATCTATGCAGACAACGTAAGGAAACTACGCCAGCACGAATACGACAACCAATCACTTTATACTGACAAGGAAAGCGAGATTGCGGCACAGAATGAGCGTTCTGAACAGGACTTCATTGAGTATTTCAAGAAGATTACCTATACGCGCCATCCTAATGCCTCAAAATCCATCATCATCAACTGGGAACGAGTTGGCGTACTGCTTGGACTCTTCACGGAAGGAAAACCAATGCCCTTCAGTACCATCAATGTAAAGTTATTGGAGGAGCTAAAGATGTATATGCTAACAGCCCCACAAGGAGGTAAGAGAGGTGGCACCGTTTCACAAAACACAGCATCCACTTATTTCTCCATCGTTAAAGCCGGACTCAAACAAGCTTTCATTGACGAATATCTTACTGTTGACGTCAGCGAGAAAGTAAAGAATATCCCAACAAAGGAAAGTCGTCGTGAAGTTCTCACCATAGAAGAGGTAAACAAGCTGGCAAACACACCCTGTAGTAATAACGTCTTACGACGGGCTTCGTTCTTTTCCATTCTGACAGGTTTACGCCATTGTGACATTCAGGAACTCAAATGGGGACAAATCGTTAGACACAATGACTCCTGGCGCATCAACTTCGACCAAGAGAAAACTGATGGTGTCGAATACACGCCTATATCAGACCAAGCCTACGAAATGTGTGGCGAGAGACGTGATCCAGACAGATTGGTGTTTGAAGGTCTTATGAATCCGTCATGGATTAATCGTCCTGTAAAAAAATGGATTGAAGCTGCAGGAATAACCAAACATATAACCTTCCATTGCTTTAGGCATAGCTATGCAACCCTTCAGCTCACTAACGGCACGGACATATTTACTGTTAGCAAAATGTTGGGGCATACCAATGTGAAGACAACACAAATCTATGCAAAAGTCGTAGATGCCAAGAAAGAACAGGCTGCAAAAGCCATTACAATTGAAAATCTCGACAAAAACAAGCCAGAAGAATAGCACGTCATTGATTCTCTGAGAGTTAGCGTTGTTTTGGTGGGAGTGTGGAGCAGGTTTGCACCACCTCCCACCATCGTTTGCACCACCATTTTTCTCGTTACTTATCCATTTTTATCAGATTTTCCAGTCATCAAGGCAATTGTTCCCTTGATTGATTATCGATTTCATAATTTTCTGAGGAGAGTACAATTAATCTCCGTTAAATAAACTGGTGCAATGGCGGTGCATATTAACACTTGATATGCACTTTTGAAATAAAGCCGACCTTTGTGTCAAAATTTAAATTTTAAAATAATGACACGAATGATTAGCAATTTAGAAGAAATGCCCCAGGCATTAAATTACCTTATCTCAAAGGTAGAGAGTTTAGAAGAGATGGTGAACGAGTTGAGCATCCAGAAAGATGTTCCTGAACAGCCGGAATGGATGAACATTGACGATTTGCGTCAGTATCTTCCGTCTCATCCTGCTAAACAGACCATCTATGGTTGGGTCAATGACAAGTTAATACCTTATTATAAGACTTCTAAGAAATTAACCTTCAAGAAGTCGGAGATTGATGACTGGCTGCACCAAGGGCACAGAAAGAGTACCGAGGAATTGCAGCGCGAAGCTGGCGAGTTCATTAATCGCAAGAAGATGAAAGGGGGTAAACTATGATGATTGACATTGATCGCCTAACTAATCAGATTCATGCAGACATCGAAGGGGTTGCCGAGACAGGCTTCCCCCTCGACGTGTTCCCTGATGAGATTCAGAGAATCGTGTACGAACTGGTTACCTACGAAAACTTCAACTTAGAGTACACGGCTTCCGTGGTTCTTTCCGTGTTTGCTACAGCTCTTGGAAATACCCATCGAGTGAACATCAAGGGGAAGTGGGTGGCCAGTTGCGGTCTCTACATGATGTTGGTTGGCAGACCTGGACTCGGAAAGACTCCCCCTCTCAACTATTTGTACAGCCCTATCCGCGAGTTTGACCAGCAGATACTCGACAAAACTCGCCAAGAATATGAGCTGTACAAACAATTGCAGGCTGGGAAGAAAGAGGAAAGCTCGCCTGAGCAGATGGAAAAGCCACGCCTGGCTCAAACCATCATCTCAGACTTCACCCAAGAGGCTATGCTGAGTGTACATTACGACAATCCTCGTGGCATAGCCTTAGTTGTTGACGAGATTGTTGCCCTTTTCAACTCAGTCAAACGGTATAACTCCAAGAGTAACCTGATACAGGATCTATTGTCTGCCTATAGTGGCAATCAGCTAAAGGCTGTCAGAAAGACTGAAGATTTCCCTATAACGATACCCATTCCCTGCATCAACATCATTGGAGGGATTCAGACTGGCTTGCTCTATGAGGTTATGACAAAAGAATACATCTCCAACGGGCTGATAGATCGTTTCCTGTTCGTATATCCTAAGAACAGTAAGATTCCAGAATGGCAGATTGGCATTGACAAGAAACAGCGGCCCGACACAATGGCTCGATGGACTTCTATCATAAGAAAAGTGATAGACCTTCCCCTATCCATCAATGAAGAGAATGAATCAATTAACCCCAAGGAATTGGAGTTTTCAGAAGAAGCCAAAATATACTTCTTCACATGGAACAATGGCATCATCAAAACGGTCAATGGTATTGAAGATGACAACGAAGTGGAAAGTCGGACAATGAAACTGAACGGCAATGCAGCCCGTCTGGCCCTTATTCTTCAAGTAATGAGATGGTCTGTGGGCGAATGCCAGTTAGACTGCATTGACATTGAGTCAGTCAAGGGCGCTATCCGTCTGATTGAATATTATGAGGATTCGTATAAGCGAATACAGGTTGTAGCAGATTCAGGGTGTATTAAGGGAAAGCCTGAGAATTTTATGGCTCAACTCAGCGACACTTTCACGTCAAAGGATGCAGAGACAGTTGGCGAGTCAATGGGTATTTCGCGACGTACCGTTTACAACCTACTCGACAAACTATGCAATTCTCAACCGCCATTCCTTATAAGACTAAAACAAGGTCTATACCAAAAGATCGTGAAGAGTTGCACAACTGCACAATGCACAACTGCACTTTCAGAAATGGACGGGTCTATCGAAAACAACAGTATGTCAAAAGTGCAAAGTGCAGAAGTGCAAAGTGCATCCGATGCACAAGAAGAAGGTAAGGAAGATAAAAAGGAGGAAGGAGGTACTGATGAATGAGTATAGATTCCATCTAGAGAAATACCACGTGGGCAGCAAACTTACATGTCCAAGTTGTAAGAAGACTCGTTGTTTTGTACGTTACGTTGATGAAGAAGGGGAAATTAAGTTCCCTAACGACGTAGGCAGATGCGATCATGAGAACAGTTGTGGCTATCACTACACTCCTAAGGACTATTTCCATGATAATCCTGATGAGAAACCATCGGATTGGAAAGACGATACACCTATTATATATAATAAGGTGGTGAACAAACCTATAGGAAAGCCGGAGCCTGTTACTCCATCACTTATTCCTGTCGAGGTTATGAAGAAAAGTCTCGCTAAGTATGACACCAATCCGTTCTATCGTTACTTATGTGGTATCATTGGTGTTGAAGAAACACAGCGTATATTCCGACTCTATCAGGTTGGAACGGGAAAGAAGTGGAATGGATGTACTGTGTTCTGGCAAATAGACATCAACGGACAAGTCAGAACGGGTAAGCTAATGGGATATAATCCTGATACTGGCCACCGCATCAAAGAACCTGTTAAGCAGGTAACTTGGGCACACTCGGTTATGGGCATGTCAGACTTCCATCTTGTGCAGTGCCTTTTTGGTGAACATCTTCTTCCCTTAAAGTCAGCGATGACTGTCGTCTTGGTTGAGAGTGAAAAGACCGCCATCATCATGACCCATTTCATGCCTGATCTCTTATGGCTGTCAACAGGTGGAAAGGATGGCTGCTTTAACGAGAATGCCGTTCAAGTTCTGAGAGGAAGAACTGTTATCCTGATACCAGACCTTGGTGGGTGGGAGAAATGGCAGAAGAAATCTCAGATGTTGAAGCCCATTTGCAAGCGAGTCATCATGTCCGATGTCATTGAGAAGATAGCTACGGAAGAACAAAGGGAGAAAGGCCTCGATGTAGCAGACTTTTTCTTGATGAAGCCAACGGCTCATGAAATTCTTGCAGATATGATAAGGAAGAACCCAGCCGTACTGCTACTTGTTGACACGTTCAATCTGGAGATATGCGAGGATGGAGAGCACATCCGTTCACCTTCTTTTGGAGGACACCAATGACGTTACGCGTCATATATATTTTCAGGGGGTTGCAAGTGTATGTTTTGAGTACCTCAAAACTCCTACCAACAGGCAGTCCGAACGCTGACATCTACCCCATGAGTCAGCCACTTGCCCCCTGAAAAACATCTAAGAAATAAGAAAAACATGGGGTAAATTAAAACGGTTTTATAATGGAAACAAATACAAGAAAAGGTGGTAGACCACGCCTGGCAGATAGCCAGAAAAAGAGTTTTATTGTCAAGATTAGCCTTGACAAGGGCCAATATAATCTGGTAGAATACAAAGCAAAGAAGGCAGGAATTAGTGTGTCAGAATACTGTCGGGAAGCCTCTCTCGACAACAAGATTAGTTCCGTTCTCACACCTGATCAGCTCGATGCTCTTAGGAAATTATCGGGCATGGCCAACAATGTAAATCAGATTGCTTATGTGGCAAATATTGGTCATTTGTCGGACATCTATTCTCAGGCGACCAGCGCCCTATCTGAGATACTATCATTATTACATCACTTAAAAAAATAAGAGAATTATGATTGCTAAAATTAATCCAAATCGCACCTTCGCAGTGTTGGCAGACTATACCAACAACAAGGAAAAGGATGCTCGAATTATCGCACACAAGGATGTGTGCACAGTGAATAACCAAGCCATTGCTGACAGCTTTGAGGCACAGGCTTCCACTAACAAAAGAGTGCGAAATCCATGTAAGCACATCTCGCTTAGCTTCTCACCTCATGATGCCAACAGGATGACCGATGACTTCATGGCAAAGATAGCCGAAGAGTATTTGGCACGTATGGGAATACGGAATACCCAGTACATTGTTGTCCGTCATAACGACAAGGATCATCCACATTGTCACATAGTCTATAACCGCGTTGACAACGATGGAAACTCCATCAGCGACAGCAACAATTATCACCGTAGCCGGAAAATTGCCTATAATCTTACTGTTGAATATGGACTACATATAGCCAGCAGCGATAGAGACCAAAAGGTCAAACGTCATCGGCTTAAGGGTAAAGATAAGACTCGCTATCGCATCAAGGATGGTATCCGTGAGGCACGTTCAGCATCGAGAAACTGGCAAGAGTTCAACAAGGAACTGAGAAAGCGAGGCATCACGATGAACATCTATTTTCATAGGGCCAAGCATCTGGTACAGGGTATTTCGTTTGCTGAAGGCATGAGGCATCTGGCAGGAGCGCAGTTGAATGCCAGCTACCCAATACTGTGCAAAGATTTTGGCGATGTCGTCCAGGATCTGACTCACGATATAACAGAGGAAACCCTCAACGCAACTTTTGCTGTAGCAGAAGGAGTAGCCGAAGTCATCAGCATTGGCCTCGATGCATTAGTAGAGTTAGCCTTGCAGCCACATCAGCAGAGCGTTTCTACTGGTGTCGGTGGCGGTAGCACCAACAATCGTGGCTGGAATGATGACGACAAGAAACGCAAGAACAACAACGAGAATTATAAACCATATAAATTTAGAAGATAATGAACAAGACAGATAAAGAGTATGTAGACGCTCAGATTGAGAGTGTCGAAGAGAAGTTTGAGGCACGCCTAAAGGAAGCCTACGAGAAAGTGTGTAACCAGAATTCACTGCCAAAGGATCCAAAGGGGAATGTGGCCATTCCCGCTGGATTTACTCAGAGGGATGGTCAACCATTAATTCTCATCGACCCAGAGTTGTTTGAAACTCTTGCGCGAAAAATCGTCAACGACGTGTATAAGGCAGAGGCAGAATACAATAAGAAGATGAGGGAAGAAGGCAAGATGACTCGCGAAGGATGGTACACCAAGTTGTATAACAACAGTGCAGAATACTGTGCAAAGGTCTCTGAGCAGGTTGTTATCCTATATAATAAGGTCGTCGAATCATTAGAAGATTCACACCAGTCAGGAGAAACTATCAAGAGTGATCTTAACGAAATCAAGCAGACATTGGTCAGCGTTAAGGGGAGTTCTGTAGATAAGCATGGAGTATACATCTATGGTAAGCACATGGCAGGTTGCTATTTCTTTACCTTCATGGCCTTTGTGTTTATCTTCCTAGGGCTGTTTGGCTATGGATTCTTTGAAATGAAGGAAAGAGCAAAGCAGGCCAGCGTGAAGTTGGAAGTCATCCGTGATGAGTATGGTCAAGTTCCTGCCGTCAAACGAACCTTTGAGGTGTTGGATTCTGTCTATGCGAATCCAATACCACCTAAGCAAGATTGATAATCTGGATGATTCTAAGCTATAGCGAGCCTTTTTTTGAAACGGACTCGCTATAGTTATTTATGCGTCCCTGACACCAAAAAGTAATGTATTTGACAGCTAAAACAGTAAAGAGATCCTTCAATTTGGTAGAAAAGTTGTTAAAAAGCGTTCATTTTGATATTTTTTCGTTATCTTTGCACGATAATAGTTACATTTTGTCAGCTAAGCTGCTTTTAAAATTGTTTACCAATGACACAACAGAGAGTATATTTCAACTCGCGCGACAAACTCATTCGATTAGACATCCAAAAGATTGTCTATTTTGAAGGCGATGGCAATTATACCTATATTGTCACCGCTAACAAGCAAAAAGTATGTGTCACGATGAATCTGTCCCATACAGAAGAAGCTCTGGCTAAACAGCTGGGGAGCAATGCCAATCAATTCATGCGTATAGGAAAACGATTTATTGTTAACATGAACTATATCTATCAGATAGACATTCAAAAACAGACACTGATGCTATCTGATTGTGAGCATTTCCTATTCCAGATGCCTGTTTCGAAAGAAGCACTTAAAGCAGTAAAGGAGCTTGTAATACAAGCAAAAATCTGATTTGATTATGGAAATTATTATAGGGAGAAACCAAAGTACTCGGCAGTTAACCATCATCAAAGATGGTGTAGAGCGAAACTATGGACAAGCCAATAGCGTTCCTATGGACGTAAGTCGCCATCATATCTCTTTGCAGCCAGTAGGCACTGGTAAATGGCAGATAAGAAACCTGAATGAGCGCAACGTAACCTTTGTTAATGGTATCGCCATTGAGAGCAAAAGCATTTCCGAAAGTGACAAGGTAGAACTTGGCAACTCACATTATCTATTTCATTGGGATGCTTTACAGGAGCCAAAGGTGGAAACAGTTGATATTCGCCCATTAAAGAAGATATGGGACAGATATGATGAGCAACGCTTGGAATTCCAAATAGCAGAGCGAAAATTCAATGCAGCACGCTCCGCAACTGGTATTATCACAATGTTGGCAATCGCATGTAGCATTATCTTAGGTCATGGGCCTATTTATCTTATTCTGTATGCTCTCGCTATTGGCATCTCAGTAGCCTTTACTTATCAGGCCTATCAGAAGTCCTCAGACGTTCCTCGGCAGCAACGTGAAATGAATAAGGACTTCCAAAAGAATTATGTTTGTCCGAAGTGTAGGCATTTTATGGGCTTTACAGATTACGACATTCTAACTCAGAGTGATGCTTGTCCTTACTGCAAGACGAAGTATCAAAAGTAATTTCGTATATTTGAGGTCCCTTGATAAGGGAACGGCGTGAGCAAAGGATTCATTTCGTACAGGAAACCATAGGTTTTGTACAAGAAGGCCTTTCAAATTTTGAACTATCACCTATTTATACTACTTTTGCAACAAAATCAAAAACAATATCTATATGAACGAGACAACGATTTTAGAGAAGCGTCCAGCTGCTAACGAACAGCAAGACACAAAGAAAGAAGGTAGTGCATGGAAGCAAGTTACCTTAGGTGGAGTATCTGGTATTCTGATGGGTGCCGGTATGTTATATGCAGGCCAGACATACGCAGCTAACAAGGAAGATGTACCAGAAGAAAAGCCCGAAGATGTAGCAGCACCAGAGCCAGGAGAGACCAGTCATACATTGGAGAATGGGCTGAAAGTAGCAGCTGTCAACGATGACATGTCGTTTGGCGAGGCTTTTGCTGCTGCCCGTGCAGAAGTAGGTTCTGGTGGAGTTTTCCATTGGCATGGTGGTATTTACAATACCTATTCTGCTGACGAATGGAACAACATGAGTGTTGAGCAGAAGCATGACTTCGCTCAGCAGGTTCAGCCTGAGATACGTCCTGATGAACTATCCACTCCAACAGATGCAAATCCTCAGGTAGTTATCGTCCATCATGTTTATCATCACGAAGAAGCTCCTGCAGCACCTGAAGTTCATCAAGCAGCAACAACAACCGAAGATGTACAGGTCGTGGATCAACAGACAGCTCAGAATTTTGAGCAGGATGGTGACGTTCATATAGTTGGCTATGCCAATGTTGACGGACACTTAGCTGTTGGCTATGACACGACAGGTGATGGACAGGCAGACGTGGCAATCATAGATGTCGATGACAACCATGAGTTGAGTGAAGCCGACATCATTGTAGACAATCAGGGTAACGCTGCCACAGTTGGTGAAGTCGTTAATGCTAACGATCCCAATCAACTTGCATCAATGGAGAATCCTGATGTGGCTCCAGACATGCCCGATTATATGAATGATGCCATGTTAGATGCATAATGCGTAAGGTTGGCATTATATCAGTATTGCTTTTAGCTTGCTACTTACATTTGCAGGCAAAAGTTTACCTTGTCAGTGTTGGCATTGCTGACTATCCTGGCAAGGAGAACGATCTTCGTATCAGCGATAATGATGCCAAGACCATTGCCAGGGTTTTTCAGGCGACTAAGGATGCCTCTGTCAATATGCTGACCAATGAGGAAGCCACTCAGTCTGCTATGCTCAGCACTATGCACACTGCTTTTGCAGATGCAGAAAGTGATGATGCTGTTATCCTTTACTTCAGTGGCCATGGAACACCAGGTGCTTTAGTCTGTCACGATGGTTTGTTGACCTATCAGTATATCTTCAAAATGTTGAAAGGGTGCAAGGCCACAAGGAAAATCATTATTGCAGACGCATGCTATGCAGGCAAGATGCGTACCACTCAACAGCAGACGAACAGATACAACAGCCAGAATGTCATGCTATTCCTCTCTTCTCGCACAAATGAAACGTCTATGGAAACCAAATTCCAGAACAGCATGTTTACCATCTTTTTGGAACGAGGATTACGAGGTGGGGCTGATATAAACAAAGATCGTCGCATCACAGCCCGCGAACTTTACGACTTTGTTCACAGAGGAGTAATAGAGGCTTCTGGCAACAAACAACATCCTGTTATGTGGGGTAAATTCGACAATGATATGACCGTTATTAAGTGGTAAAGATATGCAGACAAAGAGAATAAAATGTCCCAATTGCCAAGTGGTTCTTGATGTAACTAACTCCAAAAACGAGCAAGTCAAACAGATTACATGCCCCAAATGCCAAGCAGTGCTTCAGGTAAAGTTTCCTCCACAGCATGCTCCATTAGAGGCTGAAACTTACTATGCTCCTAAGAAACCTACAGTAGATAGCGGAGCTACGCAGTTGGCTGGCAGTAGTCTTGGGGCAACACAGTTGGTAACGCCTAAAGAAATGCCAAAGGAATGCAATGCACGTTTGGTATTTGAAGACCAGCCCTATTTCCTCGAAGAAGGCCGGAATATCGTTGGTCGTAAAGGCACCACCTCAAAGGCTACAATCCAGATTGCCACAGAAGATCGCTATATGAGTCGTCAACATTGTAGCATCACTGTGACGACATTACCTGACGGCACCAAAAAAGCAGTGCTGAGCAACTACCAGAATAAGAACCTCACTATAGTCTATGGGCAGGAGATCGAAACAGGTGATGAAATCCGTCTGACCAATGGCGACAGAATCACCATGGGACATACCACCGTTGTATTTAAACTTTAGCAGCTTATGAAGATAGAACTATATCCTCCATTATCTATCCAAGAGATAGGACAACGTCCTAATCAAGAAGACAGTGTCGCTGAGTGGAGTAATCGTCTCTTTGTGCTTTGCGATGGTATGGGAGGCCATGAGAAAGGAGAAGTTGCTAGCCAAACAGTATGCCAATCCTTAGTTAAGTGGTTTGAGGCAAATATTAAAGATGACTCATTTACCGATAATCAATTGCGCGAGGCCATAGAGTATGCCTATCAGCAACTTGATCAGTATGCTGATGGTAGCCCCAAACAAATGGGAACCACGCTTACCTTATTATATATAGGTAATAATGGCATAACAGCAGCACACATGGGTGACAGTCGCATCTACCACATTCGCCCAGGCGTTGGAGTCCTCTATCAGTCACGTGATCATTCACTCGTTTTCGATCTCTTCCAATCTGGTGAGATCACTTATGAGGAAATGAAGAACTTCAAGCAGAAGAACATCGTCACCCGCGCCATGACTCCAGGTGAGGATAATCGTATGCGTGCTGACATTATCCACATCACAGATATTCAGCCTGGCGACTATTTCTATCTGTGTTCTGACGGCATGTTGGAGCAGATGAGCAACGATGAGCTTGTCGGCATATTATCTTCCAAGGATTCTGATACTGATAAACAAAACCTTCTGATCAAAGCGACATCAGAAAATCAAGATAATCATACCGCTTGGATTATCCAAATCAAGGATGTGATAAAGGAAGAAGGCGATGAAGCCCTCGAAAACGAAGAGCCCACAGCTCGCTGCAATGCCATCATTATCATCCCTAAAGTCATTGCGGCTAACGAAGATGATGTTGTCATTGTAGAGGAAGTAAAGAAAACCAAGACACTTCTCCAGAAAATGAAGGAGGTCGTTGATTTCATTATGAACAAGAAATAATAAGCTATATGCAAGAATCTATCAATAATCAGTCCATGCTTAAAGTAGGTACAATCCTACATGGCACATATCGCATAGATAACTATCTCTCTTCAGGAGGTTTCGGTAACACCTACGTTGCTACCAACATCGAGTTTGATGAGCGAGTAGCCATCAAGGAATTCTTCATGAAGGGCGTCACCCAGCGTGATGACAACCAGACAACAGTCAGCGTCAGCAACTTGGAGAATACCAATAGTTTTCTCGGGCAGAAAGAGAAGTTCAAGAAAGAGGCTAGACGTTTACGGAAAATGCAGAACGAGCATCTTGTAAGAGTTCACGACTTGTTCGATGAGAATGGCACAACGTATTATGTGATGGATTATGTGGATGGCGAAAACCTTTCAGAGTGGTTGAAACGAACTGGCAGACCCATGACAGAATCAGAAGTCCGCCTCATACTCCCTCAGATTCTCGATGCACTGAAGGCTGTACACAATGAGGGCTTTTGTCATTTGGACATTAAGCCATCTAATATAATGTTGGAAAAGGGAGGCAAAATCAAACTCATAGATTTTGGAGCCAGCAAGCAATTAGGTGCAAGCGGAACCCTTACCACAAATGCCCCAACAGCTTTTGCCCAGACTCCAGGTTATGCGCCACGTGAACAGATGGAGCAGAATCTTGACAAAATAGGTCCTTGGACTGATATCTATGCCTTAGGTGCTACGCTCTACAATCTGCTTACTAACAATAAGCCCCCATTGCCAACAGACATTGATGATGATATAAGCGAAGATAAGCATGATTCTTTGCTATTGCCTGCTAATTTAAGTAGTGATATGAGGGACTGCATTCTTTGGATGATGCAAACGAACAGAATGAAGCGACCTCAATCTGTCGAATCACTGTCAACTCATATAGTTACGAATAAAGAAGATATTGTAATTTGTAACTCAATTAAATATTCCTTTGAAGTAAAAGATAACAAAAATTTCTCTCATGAAGAGGATGAGGACACAATTTTGGAATCAGTTTCTCAGAATACGGTTAATAAGGAAGAGAGTAGGCAAGTTCAATTGAAAGATGAGACATCTGTTAAAGAGATTGAGGTCAAGAAAAGTAACAATTTGTGGATTTATATTGCTGCGATTGCCGTTATAGCCTGTATATGTGCTTACCTATATAATAAACCGAACTATGAAGAGGAATATTCTTCAGTATATAAGATTTTTAGGGCATCAAATAGTACAAAAGAAGAGAAAGAGCAGTCAATCAAGAAGTTCTCGGAATTAGCAGAAAAGAAATATGGCCCAGCTATTTATATGTTAGGAATTGTTTCAAAAGACTCAATTGAAGCAGAAAAGTATTATACTGAATCCATGAAATATCTCCCACAAGAGGCAGAGTCTGGTGACATGTATGCTCAGTGTTGTCTTGGTGAATACATTATACAAGATTCTTTAAAAGCGAAAGAGGCATTCTCATGGTTTATGAAAGCTGCAGAAAATGGTCTGACAATTGCAATGACAAATGTTGGCGATTGTTATATAACAGGAACAGGTGTGGAAGCGGATAATAAAAAAGCACTCTTATGGTACGAGAAGGCTTCGCAAAGTGGTGATGATCAAGCGCAGCGTAACCTTGGCTATTTTTATGAGAGCGGAATGTTAGATATTGTTGACTCAACAAAAGCTTATAAATGGTTCGAGCAGTCTGCGAAACAAGGGAATGCCAATTCTATGGCCCATTTAGGGATATACTATCGCGAAGGTTCTGTAGTAAAAAAGGATATGTTAAAGGCACTAAGTTGGTTCATTAAAGCCGCAGAAAAAGGTGACTATGAAGGCAATTTTAATGTTGGCCTTTTTTATCGTTTTGGACGTGATCCCTTTGAGGTGGTTGATAAAAGTTTACCAGAGGCTATCAAGTATTTTAATAGAGCTCTAGAATGCGAAACTCCATACGACTATTTGGGAGTACATGGATGGTTAGCATATTGTTACCAAGAGACTAAGGATTACAAAAAAATGTTTGAACATTTTAAAATTGCCGCTGAGAATAATATAGCAGAAGCACAATATGAAGTATCGCGTTGCTACAAGAACGGACTTGGGGTGGAAGCAAATCAAAAATTATCCCAAATGTGGCGCAAAAGAGCAATAGAAAATGGATATAAAGAATAGAGTATTATGGAGTATAGTGATTTTATGGAGTTGGCAAAAACTTCTATCTCAAATTGTATCCACGTTGGTAATGGAACTTTCGAAGAATATAAGTTGTATGTAGATTTATTCATAAAGGAGCGTCCTATTGTTGTTAAACAATACGGATTGACAGAATCTGAATTGTTTGTAATGTTTATGATGATCTTTAAGAATTATGATGAAATACAGCAGCAATTCTTTCTATTAGGGAAGATGTCTCCATTCTCAAAAGAATGTATGTACCAATATGATTCTTTTTTGAGAAAGGCTCCCGTTTCAACAAATCTGACTCACTATAGATTGGAAAGATATTATAAGATTGGTGATTTCGAAAAGATAATGAAAATGGGGAAGATTTTCGTATGCCATCATTATTTGACCGCATCAAGTTCCCGTACAATATTTGAAAAATGGGGAGATGGGGTGAAGATATATATAAATCGTCCAATAATTGATAAAAACTCTAAAGCACGTGAAGTTTATAAGATATATCATTGCTGTCCACTAAAAATCGCTAAACGTTCTTTGAAATGATTGAAATATAGTTAGTTACAGAGAAATTCCGGGTGCGACGATTTGATTTTGTATCTTTGCAGTCAAAATGGATGACTGCATAT
>Ga0256406_1005339_pt1 | contig 13826 bp, 11 predicted proteins | sample RumenRJG_03DNA_FD_185986 | JGI IMG/M metagenome (GOLD analysis project Ga0256406, IMG submission 185986) | Bovine rumen microbial communities from Lethbridge, Alberta, Canada - RJG_03 | ecosystem: Host-associated > Mammals > Digestive system > Stomach > Rumen | place: Canada: Alberta | collected...
AGGTGGTGCCTTACCACCAGGTCTTTATCGACGACATGCAAACGAGCAAGCCCGCCTATTCGGGACCGGTCTCCAGCGCCATGCAGGACCTGATTGCCCGTGCGGTGGAGCGCGTCATGCTTGAAGGGGTGGAGCCGGCCAAAGCCTACCAGACGCTGAAAAGCGCCGCGCAGGAGCTGCTCGACGAGGGGTCCCGGTAATCACGCTTCCTTTTCCGACTGGTGGACGGCCGGCATCCGCATCGTGATGGTGGTGCCTTCTCCCACCTTGCTGTCGATGGTGAACCGGGATTGGTCCCCAAAGCGCATCTTGATCCGCCGATAGGCGTTGTAGACGCCCACATGGGAGCTTCCCTCCAGGTCGTCCAGGTTGGACGGAAGCGTGGAGCGGTCAAAGCCTATGCCGTCGTCGGAGACGATGATCGCAAGCATTCCCTCCGATTCCGTGATCTTGATGGAGATATGCCAGTCGCCCGCCTTGGGCTCCAGCCCGTGGACGATGGCATTCTCCACCATTGGCTGGATGATCAGCTTGGGGGTCATGCAGTCGCGGGTCGATTCCTGCACGGAGATGTCGGTGTGGAGTTTCTCTCCGAAGCGGATGCCTTGGATGGTCAGGTAGCTCTCGATCAGGTCGATGCTCTCCTCAATGGAGCATTCGCTCTCATGGTTGTCCACCGTGCTGCGCAGCAGTTTTCCCAGCTTCAGGGTAATCTGGTAGATCTGGTCTTCGTGATGCATCCGGGCCAGCGCCTTGATGGTGTTCAGGGTGTTGAAGAGGAAATGAGGGTTCATCTGGCTTTCGAGCGCCTTGCGTTCGGCTTCAGCCACCTTGGACTCTTCCTCCCTGGTCAATTGCAACAGATTGGTGATCTGCCCGACCATCCGGTTGAAGGAAGCGTCGAGTTCCTTGATCTCCTTGATGTTGGTCCTGCCCGCAGTAGGCTTCATGTTGCCCTGTTCGACATCCTTCATCGACGCGACCAGGCTTTTGATCGGCTGGTCGACCGAGCGGGTGAACGCCATGGCGACCAGAATGGCGATGCAGCTGCCGATGACGATGGCGATTGCCACTACCAGCAGCCAACGCTGCATGTTGTTCTGGTAGGGGGTTGCGCTGATTGTGCCAGCCACCAGCAATTCGGTTCCAGCAAGCGGGCTGATGTTGACTACCGAGTCGTTGGCCACATAGGCATGTGGCACCAGCGCCATTTTGGCGTCCAAAGCGGGAAACCGGTCAAATCCACCGGAGATGGTGGGGTGCAGGATGCTGCGGGCGTAGAACGCGTCACGGTCAATCAGGATTTCGTCAATCAGCATCGAGTTCTGGTTCAGCTTGCCGGAGAAGGCGCTGCCCGTCACCTCGACAATCACGTAGCCAAGGTTCTTTCCCTCTGTGTTGTACACACGCCGGATGATGGTGGCGATGATCGGCTCCCCGGCGTTCGAGGCCTGCCTGCCACGGATGGAAATCATGCTCGCCGTCTGGGAGCGGTTCTCCATCTGGGAGAGGACGTTGTCCACGTCCCAGCCATTGGTGTGGAATCGCAAGTCGTAGTCGCTGGGAAACTCGTGGGTGGAAAGGCGGACGTTGCCGCTGTTGCTGACGATGTTGGCGATGGCTGAACTGCTTTCGCTGCGCATGGTGAGGAACATCTGCGCGTAAATCTTCCTGCTTTCCTCCCCGCTGAGCCGCTGGGGGTCTTCCTCGAGGATCCGGATGGTATCCGGGTTGGTGGAGAGCAGGTAGGCATCATGCCTGAAGGAATCCAGGACACTGGCGATTTGCTGGGCATCACGCTCCGTGGCGATCTGGACCTGCCCCTGGAGGCTGCGTACCAGGTTCTGGTTGCCCCAGAGGTGGTAGCTGGCGAGCAACCCTCCGACCGGCAACAGCATGACGACCAGAAAGGCGGTCAAAAGCAGCCGGAAGAGGGTGGTCGGACGTTTTCCCATCAGAACGCGGAGTGTTCGTCACGGTACTGGGTCGGAGTGACGCCAGCGAAGCGCTTGAATATTTTGGCGAAGTATCCCGGAGTCGGGAATCCGCACTGGGTGGCAATCTCGCCGATATTGAGCTTCGGATCCTTCATCAGGTCGATGCTCTTGTTGATTCTCCATGCGTTCAGATACTGCAGGAAGTTCAGCCCGGTGACCTCCTTGAACAGGCGGGACAAGTGGCTCTCCGAAAGTCCGAGGAACTGGGCCGCTTCCTGGAGCCCGACCGGCTTGCCATAGTTGGTGGCGATGAAGCCGATGGCGTTGTCCACCACGTGGTTGTTGACCGCATGGGGCAGAGCGATCAGCTCGGAACCGCTGGGGGTGCGGGTCTTCTTCAGCCGCTCGTAATCGCTGTCCTCTTCCTTGATGCGTTGCACCAGCTTGAACAGGGTCTGCTCCAGCTCGTCGTCATCAACCGGTTTGAGCAGGTAATCGAATACTCCGAGCCGGATGGCTGTCTTCATGTAGGAAAAGTCGGTGTGCCCGCTCAGGATCACCGCATGGTCGACCGAGCAACGGGCCAGCATTTCCAGGCCGTCGATGCCCGGAAGCCTGATGTCGGTGATGACGATATCAGGTTCCAGTTTCTTGATCATCGCCTCGCCCTCGAGGCCGTCGCCGGCTGCTCCTGCCAGATGCAAGCCCAATTTGTCCCAGTTGATGCTCTCAACCAGTTCGTCACGCACGATTTTCTCATCTTCTACCAGAACCACCGTATAACTCATTCGGTCTTTGCTCCTTGCCTGGTCTTCATCATATGGAATTACGCACATTTTTGCTATAGTTTGACCCCATTGGTTCCCTCATTCCCTTGCGCTTGACAGAGATGCGAGCAACTTGCTAATACAACTACAAACATTTTTCAGCCCTCGAGGAGGAACATGGTATGTATCACATGACAGACATTCCGTACGCATGTTCCCTATCCCTCCTCCTTACGTCCGTCACCCGTTGAGGAGCAGACATTCCCACGGGTGACAGAAAGTCGTAGAAACACAATCGCCTGGAGGAATGAGGATGCGGACTGAACGATCACATACACCAACCATGAAGCAATTGAGGGACCGGAACTATGCCGGTTCCTCCGTATCAGCATATCCCGGCACGGGAAAGGAGAATGGTATGGCAGACAACACAAGAGTCTGGATTTTCGACACGACGTTGCGCGATGGCGAGCAGGCGCCCGGGTACAGCATGAACCTGGAGGAAAAGCTGCGGATGGCAGCCCAGCTGAAAGCTTTAGGCATCGACATCATCGAGGCAGGTTTCGCAATCGCCTCTCCGGGGGACTTCGAGTCGGTCCGTCAGATCAGCAAGGTGATGGGGGAAGTGACGGTAGCGTCCCTTTCCCGCGCGCTGGTCAAGGACATCGATGCCGCCTGGCAGGCGGTCAAGGAAGCGGAGCATCCGCGCATCCATACCTTTCTCGCCACCAGCGACCTGCACCTGCAGTACAAGCTGAAGATGAGCCGCGAGCAGGCGCTGGACCAGATCAGGATGGCGGTCACCTATGCCCGTCGCTGTTGTCCGGACGTCGAGTTCTCCTGCGAGGATGCGACCCGTACCGACCTGGAATACCTGTGCCGGGCCGTGGAAGTCGCCATCAAGGCGGGAGCCTCCACCATCAACCTGCCCGATACGGTCGGTTATGCCACTCCGAAAGATATGAAGGAGATGTTCGGCACCATCCTGGAAAAGGTCCCTGGTGCCGACAAGGTGGTGCTTTCCACCCACTGCCATAACGACCTCGGCATGGCGGTAGCCAATACCTTGGCCTCGATCGAGGCTGGAGCCCGCCAGGTGGAGGGTTGCGTCTGCGGTATCGGGGAGAGGGCCGGCAACGCCGCCATCGAGGAAGTGGTCATGGAGATGAAGACCCGCCACGACGAGTACCCCTACGAGACAGGTATCGTCACCCAGCAGATCTATCCCACAGCCAGGCTCCTCTCGACCATCACCGGTGTCAAGATCAGTCCGAGCAAGGCGATCGTCGGTGCCAATGCCTTCGCCCATGAGAGCGGCATCCACCAGCATGGCATGATGGCAAACAGCCGCACCTACGAGATCCTGACGCCCGAATCGGTCGGTGTCCAGAAGACCAGCCTGGTTCTTGGCAAGCACAGCGGCGCCCACGCCCTGCGCAGCCATCTGGAGGAGATTGGCTACAAGCACATCGCCGACGGCGAGATGCCTGCGATCTTCGAGTCCTTCAAGAACTTGGCGGACAAGAAGAAAAGCATCACCGATGCGGACCTGATTGCCCTGATGGAGAGCAGGCCGAGCAAGCGGGAGAATGTCTGGAAGCTGGTTTCCTACACCGTTTCCAGTGGCAACACGATCAACAGCATGGCTTGTGTCACCCTTGCCAAGAACGGCAAGAACGTCACCGGAGTGGCCTATGGAACCGGCCCGATCTACTCCGCGCTCCGTGCCATCGAGAAGATCGTCCGTCATCCTTTCAGCCTTGAGGACTACAGCGTCCAGGCGGTCACCGAACACCGTGACGCCCAAGGCGAGGCGCTGGTCAAGATTTCCGACGGCAGGGGCTTCTACCGTGGCCGTGGCGTGTCGACCGATATTATCGAGGCGTCCATCCTTTCCTGCGTCAGCGCGATCAACCTGATGCTGGACGAGGAAGTCGAACCGAGTGGAGTAGGAGTGTCCGCCTACAAGATCGATGCGTCCAACGACATGCTGATCGGCCACACCGACAAGAATTCCGAGGAGGCCTGACCATGGGAATGACGATGTCGCAGAAAATCCTGGCCAGCCACGCCGGCCTGAAGGAGGTCCATGCCGGGCAATTGGTCATGGCGGACCTGGACCTCGTGTTGGGCAATGATATCACCACTGCACCGGCGGTCAGCCAGTTTCCGAAATTCGGTCATCCGGCTGTCTTTGACAAGGACAAGATCGCCTTGGTGCCTGACCACTTCGCTCCGAACAAGGATATCAAGGCGGCGACCCAGTGCAAGTGCATGCGGGAGTTCGCCTATGCGCAGCGGATCACCCACTATTGGGAGACGGGGAGGGCCGGGGTCGAGCATGCCCTGCTGCCTGAACAAGGACTGACCAACGCAGGCGACCTGATCATCGGAGCTGACAGCCATACCTGCACCTATGGTGCGGTGGGCGCCTTCTCCACCGGTGTCGGTTCCACCGACATGGCCTGCGGCATGGCTACTGGTCGCGACTGGTTCAAGGTTCCCAGCGCCATCCGCTTCATCCTGCATGGCGCGTTCAGGCCTTATGTGTCAGGCAAGGATTTGATCCTTTCCATCATCGGCATGATCGGTGTGGACGGGGCGCTGTACCAGAGCATGGAATTCACTGGGGACGGAGTGGCCAATCTGACGATGGATGACCGCTTTACCGTCTGCAACATGGCAATCGAGGCTGGGGCAAAGAATGGCATCTTTCCGGTCGACGAGAAGACGCTTGCCTATCTGGAAGGACGCTGCAGGCGCGAACCGGTCATATTCCAGGCCGACGAGGACGCCCCGTATACCGCCACCTACGAGATTGACTTGTCCCGGATCAAGAGCACGGTCAGCTTTCCCCATCTGCCGGAGAACGCAAGGACGTTCGACCAGATTGGCGAGGTCCGCATCGACCAGAGTGTCATAGGCTCCTGCACCAACGGCAGGTTGAGCGACCTGGAGGCCGCCGCGGCAATCCTGAAAGGGCGCACGGTCGCGCCGTGGGTCCGCTGCATCGTGCTTCCCGCTACCCAGCAGATTTACAAGCAGGCGATGGACGAGGGGCTGTTCGACATCTTCATCGACGCAGGTTGTGTCGTCTCGACTCCGACCTGCGGCCCCTGCCTTGGAGGCTATATGGGGGTCCTGGCGGCTGGAGAGAAAGCGGTCAGCACCACCAACCGCAACTTTGTCGGGCGTATGGGTGACGTGACCAGCGAGGTCTATCTCGCAAGCCCGGCTACCGCCGCCGCCAGCGCGGTGACCGGATACTTGACCGATCCGGCGGCGTACATGAAGGAGGCACACTAATGCAGGCTCGTGGAAATGTGTTTCGTTACGGCGACAACGTCGACACGGATGTGATCATCCCTGCCCGGTATCTCAACACCAGTGACCCGAAGGAACTGGCCAGCCACTGCATGGAGGACTTGGACCGTGACTTCACCCATACGGTGAAGCATGGCGACATCATCGTCGCCGACAAGAACTTCGGCTGTGGCTCGAGCCGCGAGCATGCCCCCTTGGCTATCAAGGCCAGCGGCATCTCCTGTGTCATCGCCCGTTCCTTCGCCCGCATCTTCTACCGCAACTCCCTGAACATCGGTCTGCCGATCCTCGAATGCCCCGAAGCCTGCGATGCGGTGAAAGGCGGGGATATGGTTTCGATTGATTTCGACAAGGGTGTCATCACCGACGAGACCCAGGGCAAGACCTTCCATGCCGAGCCTTTCCCACCGTTCATGCAGGCGTTGATTGCCGCAGGAGGACTTGCCAACTACATGCGGCAGGAGGTGAAGGAATGAACAAGCGTATCGTGGTGGTGGCCGGGGACGGAATCGGTCCCGATGTCTGTAACGAGGCGATCAAGGTGATGGAACGGACGGCCGGAAAATTCGGCCACCGCTTCACGTTCGAGAAGCATCTGTTCGGGGGATGCTCGATTGACGCGTATGGCGTTCCCCTTACCGATGAGACGCTCGATGCCTGCAAACGGAGCGACAGCGTCCTGTTGGGTGCCGTCGGCGGCCCGAAGTGGGACGGCGTCGAGCCATCCCGTCGTCCGGAGAAGGGCCTGTTGGCGCTGCGCAAGGGGTTGGGGCTTTTCTGCAACCTGCGTCCGGCGCATATCTACCCTGAGCTGAAGGCAGCTTCTCCCTTGAAGGATTCGATCATCGCCGACGGTCTTGACATCATGATTGTCCGCGAACTGACCGGTGGCATCTATTTCGGCAAACGCGGCAGCGAGGGCGATTACGCCTTCGACACGATGGAATACCACGATGGCGAGATCAAGCGGATTGTCCGCAAGGGTTTCGAGATCGCCATGGCCCGTGGCAAGCGGCTGTGCAGCGTCGACAAGGCCAACGTCCTTGCCACCAGCCGGAAGTGGAGGGGGATTGTCGAGGAGACCGGCAAGGAGTTCCCCGAGGTACAGGTGAGCCACCTGTACGTGGACAACGCAAGCATGCAGTTGGTGCGCAATCCTTCCCAGTTCGACGTGATTGTCACCTGCAACATGTTCGGAGACATCCTCAGCGACGAAGCGAGCCAGATTACCGGCTCGATCGGCATGCTTCCCTCGGCCAGCCTTGGCTCGGGGAGCCTGGGCATGTACGAGCCGATTCATGGCTCCGCTCCCGATATCGCCGGCAAGGACATCGCCAATCCGTTGGCCACCATCCTCAGCGGGGCGATGATGCTGCGCTACTCGTTCGGCATGGCCCAGGAGGCCGACGCCATCGAGAAGGCGGTCGCCACGGTGCTGGAAAAGGGCTACCGCACCCCTGACATCATGGAAACAGGCATGCAACAGGTTGGAACCAAGGAAATGGGTGATCTGGTCGCCCAGGAGGTATGAGCAATATGGAGAGGAAACTACGTTCCGAAGTGGTGACCCAAGGGGTCGAGAGAGCCCCTCACCGGTCGCTGATGAAGGCGCTTGGCTGGACCGAACGCGAATTGGACATGCCGATGATCGGCATCGTCGACTCCACCAATGAGATTATTCCCGGACACGTCGGTATCAAGCGCATCGTCGATGCGGTAAAGGCGGGCGTCAGGGAAGCTGGCGGCAACCCGGTCGCCTTCCCCTGCATCGGGGTCTGTGACGGAATCGCCATGGGCCATACCGGCATGAAATACTCTCTGGCAAGCCGTGAGCTGATTGCCGACTCGATCGAGATTGAGGCGACAGCCCACCCCTTTGACGCCCTGGTCTTCGTCCCCAACTGCGACAAGATCGTTCCCGGCATGCTGATGGCGGCATTACGGCTGAACCTGCCCTGCATTTTTGTCAGTGGTGGTCCGATGCTTGCCGGCCATGTGCCCGGTGGCGACAAGAAAGGTATGAGCCTGTCGACGATGTTCGAGGCGGTGGGCCGCTATGCGGCGGGCACGTTGGACGAGAAAGGTGTCCGCCTGTGGGAGGACCACTGCTGTCCCACGTGCGGTTCCTGCTCCGGCATGTACACCGCAAACAGCATGAACTGCCTGTGCGAGGCGATGGGCATCGCCCTCCCTGGCAACGGGACTATCCCTGCCGTCTACTCGGCCCGCGAGCGTCTGGCCAAGGAAGCAGGTTATCGCGTGATGGATCTGCTGAGCCGGAATGTCCGTCCACGCGACATCCTGACCCAGGATGCCTTCACCAATGCGCTGACCGTCGACATGGCCTTGGGTTGCTCGACCAACACCGTCCTGCATGTGCCCGCCATCGCCCACGAGGCCGGCCTTTCCATCGACCTGATGCAGATCAACGAGCTTTCTTCCAAGACCCCGAACATCTGTCATCTTGCCCCTGCCGGCAAGGACCACATGGAGGACCTGATGTTGGCAGGCGGTATCATGGCGGTCATGAAGGAGCTGGCCGAGGCCAAACTGTTGAGGACCGACCTTCCCACGGTCAGCGGCAAGACCATCCGGCAGCAGATCGACGAGGCGCAGGTCTTTGACCACGAGGTGATCCGCCCGCTGGACAATCCCTACTCGAAGAATGGCGGCATCGCCATCCTGAAGGGAAATCTGGCTACCGATGGTGCCGTCGTCAAACGGAGCGCCGTCGCTCCTGAGATGCTTCGCCATCAGGGGCCTGCCCGCGTCTTCGACAGCGAGGAGGAAGCCGACAAGGCGATTCTCGCCGGCAAGATCAAACCGGGTGACGTGGTAGTCATCCGCTACGAAGGGCCCAAGGGCGGTCCCGGCATGCGGGAGATGCTGGAACCGACCAGCGTGATTGCCGGCATGGGCCTGGACAAGTCTGTCGCCTTGATCACGGATGGCCGTTTCAGCGGAGCGACTCGTGGTGCCTCGATCGGTCATGTCAGCCCTGAGGCTGCCGAGGGCGGTCTGATCGGCTTGGTGGAGGAAGGGGACCAGATCCTGATTGACATCAACGCGTTCAAGCTGGAGTTGCTGGTCGACGAGAAGACCCTTGCCGAGCGCAAGAAGCGCTGGGTCAAGAAGGAATGCCCCATCAAGACCGGCTATCTGGCCCGCTATGCCAAGATGGTCACCAGTGCCTCGACAGGAGCGGTCTTCAAAAGCGTTGACTGAACGGTAAGCCGGGGATCCCTACTTTCCCGCGTGGAAAGGAAGGACCCCGGCCTTCACGGATTGGATTCATCTTTGTGGAGAATTATAAAGAAACAGGCCGCTTTGCACTCTTTTTCGAGGAATGGACTATATTCGTAGGCAAGAGGTGCAAGCATATGAGAGTTTCCTTGAGATTGAAAGTATTCGCGGCAGGACTGGCGATGGTCCTTGCAGCTTCAAGTGTGTTTGCCGCAAGTGGCAGTTTCAACAGTCTCGACCTGGAGAAGGCCAGCTTCTCCGACATCCGCAAGGCCTATGAAAAAGATATGGATTCGTTCGAGTCTTCCTCGAACACGCTCCGCAAGAAACTGGACAAGGCCTATGCCCAGAACAACGGCCGTGCCTATTACCAGGCGCTCGACCAGTTGAACGCATTGGAGGCACCCTCCATTTCCCAGGACGAGAGCGAGGTGCTGGTGGAAAGGATGATGAGCGCATCCAGTGACGACGAAAAGAGCCAATGGGGCCAGTGGTTGTACGAGAATGACCCGTACTACCGTCCGACGCTTACCATGACCTTGGAAAACAAGGGAGAGCGCGGCCGCTACTCGTTCCAGCAGACCATCACGGTCCGTCCGGGCGAGCAGGTCAAGCTTCCCGCGATCGACTACGCCAGCGACAAGGGTGTCTTTGTCGGATGGGGCATCACTCCCGACGCTGTCACCTACCAGGCTGGCAGCTCGATCGACATGCCCTATTCGGACCAGACCCTGTACGCCATCTTCCAGAACGGTGTGAAGTTCTCGGACTCGATTACCGGCATCGACCAGTTCGTCACCGACAGCTCGGCGAAGGTGCCCGAGACCAAAGCCCCGGATGCCTCCTATCTGTTTGATGGGTGGTATGACCAGTCTGGCAACAAGCTCGAGGGTGAGGCGGTCACTGTGGGCGAGCATTCTTCGGCTACCTACACGGCTTTCTGGAAGAGTGTGGCTTTCAGTGATGTGAAGACCCGCTACTACAAGGATATGACCATTCCCAGCGGGCAGCAGGTTCCGCTTGTCTTCACCATCAGGAACCAGGGTAACGAGGCTCTTTCCGGCATCAAGGTGTCGCTGGATATGGATGGGGTGACCAACCTTACCGGGAACCTTTCCAGCCGCTATATCGCCCCTGGCGCAACCAGGAACGGCACCTTTGTGGTGGTTGCCTCCGGTTCGAGCGGTGATGTGAGGAAGGGTGCCATCACCCTGACCGACGAGGATGGCGATTCTTGGTCGATGCCGGTCTCCATCACCATCAAGTGACCGGAAGGCCATGGCGTGTGCGGGCTCGTCCGTTGGGCGGGCCCGTTTCCTTTTGAGAATCTCAGTTCACCCTGCGCGTCGGATGCAGGTTGGAGAGAAGCAGGGCGATCATCGTGGTGAAGGACTCCTCAGCCTCTTCGCTACGGAGCAGCATGTGCCGTCTCTCCATCATCAGGAATCCGAAAATGGCCGCATGGAAGGCGTTGGTGAAGCGGTCCTCATCCTCGGCGGTCAGGCTGAACTGGTCCAGCTGGTCTTTGGTATGGACGAAGAGCGCGGCGCTCTTTTCCAGTTTCCCTCCACGTTCGATGGTTCGGAAAAGCTCGGGTCTCGCCTGGGCGAAAGAGCGGATTGCCTTGGCTGTCATCAGCAGCGCTTCCTTGCCATGCAGGTTCCTGATGGTCTCCTGGATCGCCTTGTCCAGCTCCTCAAGCGCGATCAGGCTGATTGCATCTTCCAGATCCCGCACATTCTTCAGATGGTTGTAGAGCGCAGACGGCTGCACTCCGAGCCGATAGGCCAGCTCCCTGAGCGAGAAATTGTCGTATCCTTCCTGCTCGATCATCCGCTGGGCGCCTTTTACAATCAGGTCCTTGGTGATTTTTGCCATGCTTACCTCCATGAACGGTGTTCATCATCAGTATAATGAACATTGTTCATTTTGCAAGAGGTTTCTTACTGTCTGCCGGTGGTGGAGATGGCATTGATCGAAGGAATGGTCTTCAATGCCTTGAGGATTTTTCCAATCGCGTCCTCGCTGGTCACTTCGATGGTGAAGGTGCCGTTCAGACGGCCCATATCGTCGTCGTGCAGGTTGCCGCTGGTCAGATGGCCGCCGTACTTGCGGACTGCTCCCTCGATTTCGCTGAAGAGGTCCTCGGTGCGCTTGCTGATCACGTTGAAGGTACGGCGGAGCTTCGGGTTGCCCATTTCCCATTCGACCTCGATCCTTCGGTCGGCGATCTCGCTCATGTTGCGCAGGTTGGGGCAATCCTGGCGGTGGACGATGATGCCACGGCCGCGGCTGATATAGCCGACAATCGGGTCGCCCGGAACCGGATGGCAGCACTGGGCGAGATGGATCATCATGTTCTTTTCCTGGCCGACCTTCAGCACGTGCCCTTCGGTGTTGGCGACATGGCGGACGATGCCGTCCGCATCGGGCACGGAGGAGAGCTGGTGCTGTACGGGCGGCTGTTGCTGCGGCTGCTCGTCCTCCGCCTTGCGCTTGGCGATGATCGAGTTGTCGATCAGGACGTTCTCGTCGTACTTGTTCAACCATGCCCTGATCTTGCGCCTGGCACTGGTGGTCTTGGCGTAGCGCAGCCACTGCACGTGCGGACGGGCGCTCGGGCTGGTCAGGATTTCGATGACCTGGGTGTTCTTCAGGGGCTGGTCGAGCGGGATGATCTGCCCGTCGGCTTTGGCGCCGATGGTATGGTTGCCGACCTCGGTGTGGATCTGGTAGGCAAAGTCCAGGGCTGTGGCGCCGCCCGAGAGCTCGACGATATGGCCTTGCGGGGTGAAGACGTAAATCGAGTCCTTCAGGATTTCGTCCTTGATGTCGGTCATGAAGGTCTCGCTGTGCTCGATTTCCTTGGACCAGCTCTTCAGCTTGGTGAGCACACGGTTGAACTGGGCGTCGTCCATGTGGTGGTCGACACCGGCGCCACTGCCGCTGTCTGCCTTGTAGGCCCAGTGGGCGGCGACACCGTACTCGGCGATGTAGTTCATTTCCTTGGTGCGGATCTGGATTTCCAGAAGCTGTCCGCCGAATGCCATGACGGTAGTGTGCAGGCTCTGGTAGTTGTTGGCCTTCGGCATGGCGATGTAATCCTTGAACCGGCCTTCCACCGGCGCCCAAAGGGAATGGACGACACCAAGGATGGTGTAGCATTCGGGAATCGAGCCACAGAGGATGCGGACGCCGAGGATGTCGTAGATTTCGTTCAGTTCCTTGCCCCGTTTGGTCATCTTCAGATAGATGGAATAGGCATGTTTGACCCGGCTGGTGACGATGATGTCGGAAATCTGGGCCTCGCTGCAGGCGCGGTAGATATGCTTCTCGATTTTGGCCAGGAATGCGGTCTGCTCGCTCTTCTTGCCACGCAGATAGCTGTTGATGTAGTCGAACATCTCCGGCTTGAGGAACTTCATGGAAAGGTCCTCAAGCTCGTCCTTCAGCCAGGAAATGCCAAGGCGGTCGGCAAGGGGGGCATAGACATCCAGGCACTCTTGGGCGATTTCCTTTGCCCGTTCCGGATTCAGGTGCTGGAGCGTGCGCATGTTGTGGAGCTTGTCGGCAAGCTTGATGATGATGACCCGGACATCCCGGCTCATGGCGAAGAACATCTTCCGGATCGTCTCGGCTTCCTGCTCGCTCTTGTTCATCGTCTTGAGGGCGCTGACCTTCGTGACCCCCTCGACCATCTCTGCGACCGGCTTCCCGAAGAGGTCCTCCAGTTCGCTGAAGGTGGTCGCGGTATCCTCGATAGTGTCGTGGAGGAGTCCCGCGCAGATGGTGTCGGCGTCCATTTTCAGCTTGATCAGCGTCTCCCCGACTGCCAGGGGATGGATGATGTAGGGTTCGCCGCTGCGCCGTTTCTGGTTCTCATGCTTCTCGTTGGCGAAGATGGCTGCGGCCAGGATCTTTTTCTGGTCGTCAGGCGAGTACATGAATGTCTTGTGTATGAAACGGTCAATCAGTTGCTCGTACATGGTCTGTCGCCCCCACAACGACACGATCTTTGCCAGCAAGATCCTTTCCAATGTACACACTCGCACAGCCGTTTGCAAGTAGAAGGGCTTGTACCGTCGTGGCTTGCCGGTAATCGCATTCAAGCCAGACACGCCCCTTGGGGACAAGATGGGCCGTCACTTGGCTGGCGAGTCTCCGGATGATGGCAAGTCCGTCCGGGCCCAGTCCGTCCAGCGCCATCATCGGCTCCCTGCGTACTTCGTCGGAAGCCTCGCCGATCCATTGCTTGGTCAGGTAGGGGGGGTTGGAGACAATCAGGTCGAAGGTGCCGGGAATCTGGGCGAAGAGGTCGCTGTGGACCAGCGTGTACTGTCCTTTGTCCAGCCATCGCTTGGCGTTGATTCCGGCAACTTCGAGCGCGTCTTCGCTCAGGTCGGAAAGCATGACATGACAGCCCAGATGCCGGGCCAGGGTGATGCCGATGCAACCGCTTCCGGTACAGAGGTCAAGGAGCGTAAGGCCCGCATCCGCTTTGGTGGTGCGCAGCACGTCCTCCACCAAGGTCTCGGTATCCGGCTGGGGGACAAGC
>Ga0256406_1005340_pt1 | contig 13823 bp, 10 predicted proteins | sample RumenRJG_03DNA_FD_185986 | JGI IMG/M metagenome (GOLD analysis project Ga0256406, IMG submission 185986) | Bovine rumen microbial communities from Lethbridge, Alberta, Canada - RJG_03 | ecosystem: Host-associated > Mammals > Digestive system > Stomach > Rumen | place: Canada: Alberta | collected...
CATACCCGCTCCGAACATCAGAAGAGGATCCAGAATAACGTTGAGGACTGCCCCGCTGACGAGGCCAACCATTGCATATGATGCACTGCCTTCAAATCGCAGCTGATTGTTGATAACAAGCTGAGAAGTAAAGAATGGCGCACCTATAAGAATGATATTCATATAGGCAGCAGTATCTTTCATGATTGTTGGAGTGGCTCCCAGAATCCGGGCAAGAGGATGGAGAAAAATAATACCTAGAACCATTATGGCTGCTCCAATGGAAAATGACAGGGCAAAGCCATTGGCCGCCATGGTGCGGGCTTCTTCGATTTCTCTTTTTCCCAGTTTCATTGAAATAAAATTACCAGATCCGTGTCCGCAGAAAAATCCGAAGGCTTGCATGATGGCCATCAGCGGTAAAACAACGCCTACGGCAGCGGTGGCTTGGGTGGAGATCTGCCCCACGAAAAAGGCGTCGGCCAGGTTGTAAAGGCTGCTGACCAGCATGGATATCATGGATGGAATAGCCAGTTTTACAACCAGTCTGTTGACCGGAGTGGTTGTCATCTGGATACGGCGTTCTTCCAGTGATTTTGCCTCTTCAAGGGATCCTTGGTCATTAGGGCCTGAGGTGGGATTTACATTTTGAATTTCTGAGTTGTTCTTAGTTCTTGGGTTCATGTTGAGTTTGCACTTCCTGGTAATTGTTTTAGTATACTAAAACAGGCCACAAAGGCGGCCTGCTTAGTTGAATTCTTGTTGTCAAATTGTCTTCAACAGCAATTTGACGATATATTTTTATCGTCAAACGTAGTTGATGGAGAGACTGTAAAACTGATCAGGCCAGAGCCTCATCCATAACTGCTTTCACATTTTCCTTAATGCTGTCATATGACTGGCCCGGGTGAGCTTCGAAAGCCTTTTCATCGTCAATAAAGAAGGCCGGACAGTAGTAATAATCATATTTTTCAGCTATTTCCGGATGCTGTGCCTCGTTGATCCACTGAATCTCAACATACTGATACTTGCTGTCCTCCTGGATTAATTCCTTGTAAGCTCTTTTGCTTCCGGCGCAGTAGGGACACATGCTTATTACAAATGCTTTTATCTCTTTCATACTAACTCCTCCTAAAAGAATGCGGAGATCAGTGCCAGGATGGCCAGTCCTCCCTGCATGAGAATAATCTTTGGATTGCTGGTGATACTTCCGTACAGAGCAACCAGGATAATATATCCCATGAGAATCATTACGGCTGTTTTACTGGCAAACACGAATACTGCCAGCAGTATCAGTACGGAAATCAGCCCGTTGTAAACTCCCTGGTTCTTGAACAGGGTTTTTACCGATTCCCTTCCCAGTTCTTCCTTTGTCATTCCGAAAACCTGGGATGTCTTGTCTGAAGTTGTAGCAAAGGTTTCCAGGTACATGATATACAGAAATTCAAGGGCTACAAGTGTTGCCAGAATTTTAGTTACTATGGTCATGTTAATATCTCCTTGTTTGAATTATTCCAATTATTATTCTGGATCTTTGAACCAGGTGTCTATTATTCTTCTTTTCCCTGTACTTTGTCAATGAAATTCATGATGTTTTCTCTGTACTTAATGCAAAAAACAAGAAGACCAAGGGCAACTACAGCAACAATACCTACTCCAAGATAGTTTTTCTGAGCCCAGAACATGCCGATCAGCAGGCTTTCAATGACTCCGGGGGTTCTTCCCAGAGTCGATACCACAAGAAAAGGTCCCAGCTTTATATCTGAAATACCGGCAACGTAACTTACCAGATCTTTTGGAATTCCCGGAATCAGATATATGAGAAAAATAATGGTATACGCCCTTCCGCTGTTCAGCTTTTCCATGTAGTCATTGACTCTGGCCTGACCGAAAAGAAGATGAAGGGCATCTCTTCCGAGGAATGAGGCAAGCAAATAAGTTATCCAGCATCCGATTAATGCTCCCAGAATGGTGATGACATATCCTCCCAGCAGTCCGTACAGGTAGCTGGAAGCAAACTGTATTGGCTGACCGGGAAGGAAGCTGCATACAATCTGGGCAATCTGAAGCAGAACAAGAATCAGAAAAGCGGATTTCCTGTGAGTTGCCAGTTTCTGTGGAAGGCTGGAGAGATATGCCTTGTTCAGCAGCGTGTCTTTTGCGACAAACACCAGAATGAGAGGAATCCCCACCATTATCAAAATCAGCAGCAGCAGTTTCGAGAAGGCACGGACTCTTTCCTTGAAACTGGAATTACCCAGGTTGTAGCCTACATCCTGCCTGAATCGCTTCCAGGATTCACTTCTCTCCCTTCTGCGTTCGGCGTTGAAAAAAGAACGGCTGTCCTTCTGCCGCTGATAGACAGCATAGCGCTTCTTCCTTTTTTTCTTAGGTCTGTTATTCAGTTTTTCCTTCAGATCTTCCTTTATTGACATGGATCAGACCTTTCTTTACAAGAGTGTCCAGGCTCTTAATAATGCCGAATCTTCCGTGAGGATATGTAAGGCCTCCCTGCAAATATCCTATAAATGGTTCCCTCATTGGACCATCAGCACTCAGTTCTATTGAAGATCCCTGAACGAAGTTTCCTGCAGCCATAACTACCTGATCGTCGTAGCCTGGCATATCCCACGGAATTGGAGTTACATATGAGTCAATTGGAGAAGCTGACTGGATGGATTGACAGAAGGCCACCATCTTGTCAGGATCATTAAATTTCACGGCCTCCACAATGTCGCTTCTTTTGGTAAAAGGCTTCGGGCAGGTTTCATATCCCAGTCCGCTGTAGGCCAGAGCGCAGAGCATGGCCCCTTTTACTGCGCTGTTTACGACCTGTGGTGCCAGGAAAAGTCCCTGAAGTATGGCTCTGTTCTGGCCGAAGGTAAGACCGCATTCAGCGCCTATGCCCGGGCAGGTAAGCCTGTAAGAAATCTGATCAATCAGTTTCTCAGGTCCCACAATATAGCCGCCGGAGAGGGCCAGGCCGCCCCCTGGGTTCTTTATCAGTGATCCGGCCATCAGGTCAACTCCAAGCTCCGTAGGTTCCTTTTCGTCCACAAATTCGCCGTAGCAGTTATCTGCAAAAATTATTATATCAGGACGAGCCTCTTTTACGGCACTGGCAGCCTTTTCAATGCTGCTCAGGGAGATAGCAGGTCTCCAGTCGTAGCCAGTAGATCTCTGGAAAGCAACTACCTTTGTTTCCGGCTTAAGAGATGCCAGAACAGCTGGAATATCAATATCAAGTTCCTCATTCAGGGGAACTTCGTCGTAAAGAATTCCATATTCAAGCATGGTTCCGGTAAACTTCTCCGGAGTTTTTCCGGCATTTTTCTGCCTGAGCCAGTCCTTGCCGATAACCGTTTCCAGAGTGTCATATGGAGAACCTGTAACGTAGAGGAGCTGATCCCCTGGCCTCAGCACACCAAACAGTGCTGTTGAAATAGCGTGAGTGCCATTAACAATATTTGGCCTGACCAAAGCGGCTTCAGTATGGAAGACGCTGGCAAAAACCTTTTCAACGGTCTCGCGCCCTGCGTCGTCATATCCATATCCTGTATTCCAGCCAAAATGTGTATCGTTCACATGATTATCCTGAAAAGCTTTCAGCACCCTCATCTGAGCGATGCCCATGATCTGGTCAGCTTCATCAAACCATTCCTTCAGCTGGACCTCGCAGTCTTCCACGTAATCAAGGACATTTTTGTCAATATCAAAGTTTTCAGCAAGATAGTTCTTATAAATATTATCTGTCAAGTTGTTCTTTCCCTTCTATTACTATTACTGTTACCGTTTCTATTTGCTTTTGGAAAATCATTGTTCCTCAGGGTCACCTTCTCTTCGCTCCAGTTCCCACTCCATATCGTTTACAAGATCACGCCGGACGTTCATCTTGTGGGAAGCGTAAAGCTGAGTTGTTGTCACCTGTTCGTGGTCCAGGAGAGCCTGTACGTCATAAATGGAATTTCCCCTTCCAATAAGGCTGGTAGCAGCTGTGGCTCTCAGCTTGTGGGGACTGTAGCCATTATCTCTGGTGGTATTCAGTGCAATGGCTGTATATTTTTTTACAAGATCCCTGATCGCCCTGCTTGTCAATCTCTTTCCCTGCAATGAAAGAAACAGAGCATCTTCATTCTCATCACCCTGAGGAATTATATGAACTCTTTCGTTTTCAATATAGTCCTTGACGGTGATGATCACAGACTTGTTAAGGGGCATTACCGATTCCTTGTCCCTTTTCCGGTATATTGTAAATTCACCTCTGGAAAAATTGAAGCTGGATATATTGAGCTGCTGCAGTTCAGAAAGCCTCAGGCCGTATGTAACAAAGATAACCAGAATGGCTTTGTCCCGGAGCTTTGTCTTCTCCCAGTAGATTTTTTCATGGTCTGTAAAACAGCTGCCTGTGGTAACGGCATCCAGCATTATCATGACCTCATCGTCCTGGAGAGCTTTTATCTTTCTTTCTCCTGCCTTGGGAACACGAATAGGGTCAAATCCGTCAGTGATGTTTTTATCCAGTATGCCCTCTCTGTAAAGAGACTTGAACATGACAGAGACAGATGAACGCTTTCTGGCAAGAGTTCTGTTGCTGTTCTCGTAGACCGTAGTGTCTTCTCCGTCAGAGACAACGTATCTCCGGCAGTAGTCCAGGAAAAAATTCACGTCGCCGGCCGTAACCTGGCGAATTTCCTCAATGGTTATTTTTCCAGGAGAATCGGCCTTCGTAAGATCTGTTTCATTGACCAGGTAGTTGAAAAAAAACTTCACGTCGTGGAGATATGCCAGCCTGGTCATAGGCAGCACGTTTCCCTTAAGGTAGTTAAAGTAACTTCTCAGGAAAGCAGGAAGCTCTTTCTGAATTTTCTCACACTCAAGGAAGATCTCGTTCTCCTTCTCAACAATATTGTCAGGCTTGCCGCTTTTGTTGTGTGAACGGAATTTCCCGGGTCTTTCTTCCATTTACTTACTCTGCCTTTCAGAATTTGCTGATTTTGCATCTGGCACATCTGCAAGAATTTGATCTAGAACAGCGCTGACAGCCTCGCCTTTTCTGATCTCCACCCAGTGGACGTTATCATATCTTCTCAGCCAGGTCATTTGCCTTTTCGCATATCTGCGGGTGTTCTTCATGATCTCGTATACAGCTGTCTTCAAATCTGTTTCTCCGTCCAGATATGGAAAAAGCTCTTTGTATCCTATGGATTTCATAGACGGGTCATCTAAAGTCAGGCCCATTGACCGTAGTTTCTTGACCTCATCAATAAGGCCGGCTCTTATAAGTGTAATGACTCTCTTGTTGATTCTGTCGTAGAGCCACTCCCTGTCCATGGTCAGGGCATAGAAACGGAAGTCATATTTCTTGTTTGGCTTCAGCTTGTCCATTGAATTAATAGAACCTCCAAGTTCATATGCCTCGATGGCTCTGACGATTTTCCGCAGGTTGTTGGGATGGATCCGTGCGGCTGCTTCAGGATCTACGGCGGAGAGGAGCTGATGGAGATAATCAGAGCCGTATTTTGCCCCCAGATCTTCCAGTTCCTTACGCCTTTCCATGTCTACAGGTTTTGCAGCAAAATCCATATCGTAAAGAACAGAATTCAGATAAAGACCTGTTCCCCCTACCAGGATTGGGGTCTTCCCTCTTGCGAGAATATCATCGATTTTCTCCTCTGCCAGCTTCTGGTACTGGGCAACAGTAAAGTTCTCCCTTGGATCCACAAAATCGTAAAGATGGTGAGGAACTGCTGCCATGTGTTTTTCAGATGGTTTTGCGCTGCCGATGTCCATGTATTTATAAAGCTGGACAGAATCGCAGTTTACTATTTCTCCGTTTATGCGTTTTGCCAGAAAAAAGGCTACGGTGCTCTTTCCAGTGCAGGTCGGTCCGCCTACAATATAAACTGTTTTGTTAGTGGTACTCATATTTGCGGTATTGCTCATTTTCTAATTCACTTCCAGTAATTATTTTCTTCTGAACCAACGTTCGATATCACTTCTGGTGAAGCTGATAAAAGTAGGTCTTCCGTGGGGACAACTGAATGGATTGATACAGCCTGCCAGCTGATCCAGAAGCTTCTCCATTTCCTGGGGCGACAATCGGTCATTAGCTTTCACAGACATCTTGCAGGACTTCATAATAAGCTTGTCTATGACAATTCTGTTTCCTTTTTTCAGCTGCCCCAGCTCTTCAAGATAGGATTCCGCAAAAGTTCTGGCCTCAGACAAGGTCATATATGGCGGTATTCCCCTGACAATAAAGGTGTCGCTACCGAAATCCTCAATGTCAAAGCCCATTTTCTGAAGATCATCCATCCATGTTCTGTCTGCATTGTAAAGGTCTGCAGAGGTTTCTATGGAAAAAGGGACAAGTATTGACTGTGGGAGATTGCGGGTCTGCCGGTAAGCCTTTACCAGCCTTTCATAGTTAATGCGCTCGTGAGCCGCATGCTGGTCCAGCAGGTATACAGCATCTCCTGTCTGAGTCACAATATAGCTGTCAAAAAGATAGCCTTTTATCTGCAGCTCGTTAAAATCAAATGGACGGATTGAAGGTGGTTCAATATCGAATTCCCCGTCTTCTGAAATCCCTGTAATTATATCACCAGATTGTGATTGAACAGTGGTAGCAGGTCCTTCATTTCGATTCCTCTTCCTTTCTTCAGGAGAGGGCATTTTCTCAAGGAACTGCCGAAGATTATGGGCTGAAAGGTCATTGTTTTTTACATCTTCTTCAGCCTTCTCTTCCCCCTCAGGTCCCAGGTCATTATCTACGTCCGTTTCAGAACCTCCATTCAGATTTAAACTGATCTGGCTTGTGGAAATAGGTTCTGGCTTATTCTCTTGTTCATCCCCTGTTTTCAATGTACTGAAGAGGTTGTTGAGAGGGTTTTCGTGAAGTTCCTGGCTGGCGGAAGTTTTTTTGCTTTCCATTACCTCAGGAATGGAATTAATTGAATCAAGGGTGCTGCGGACTGCCGTAATTATGTCCGATCGCAGGTCCTTTTGATCGTAAAACTTCACTTCTCTCTTGCTGGGGTGAATGTTAACGTCCAGGTCCTCGGGAGGAATGGTCAGGAAAAGAACGGCTATTGGATATCCGGAAAAGACCCGGTCTCCATAACCTTCCATCAGAGCTTTTTCTATAAAATCACTGTGAATAATCCTGCCGTTGACGAAGAAAATCTGACTCCTTCTGGTGCTTTTTGTCACCCCAGGACCGGAAATGTAGCCATTTACATATTTGCCGTTTATCTCTATGAGATTCTTGTATTCTTTCGATTTGTAAATGAGATTTACGGCGGAGAAGCGGTTCCCTCTGCCGTCAGTGTTCATTATTTCACTGCCGTTGTTGATCAAGGTAAAACTGATGGAAGCATAGTAGATTGCCATCTCCTGAATCAGGGTGATAATCGGCTTTGCTTCGGCAGCATCTGATTTCATAAATTTCCGGCGAGCCGGAGTGTTGTAAAACAGATCCTCCACTATCATGGAAGTACCCGGAGACATGGCAAAGGGTTCCTTTGTAACCACCCTTCCGCCGTGAAGTTCCAGCTTAAGTCCTGCCGCCTCATCTCTTGTTCTTGTAAACATGGTCATTCTCGAGACGGCGCAGATGCTTGCCAGGGCTTCACCTCTGAAACCCAGAGTTTCAATGGAATCAAGGTCAGTCATGGTTCTGATCTTTCCTGTGGCATGTCTCTCGAAGGCCAGTTCTCCTTCCTCTGCCGGGATTCCTGTTCCATTGTCTGTTACACGGATGTAGCTCTTTCCCCCCTGGCGAATTTCCACGGTAATCCGGTTGGCACCGCCGTCAATAGAGTTTTCTACAAGTTCTTTTACAACAGAAAGAGGTTTTTCAATAACCTCTCCTGCCGCAATCTTGTCGGCTACAAATGGGTCAAGTTTTTGTATCACTTTAACCTCCTGAAAAAGCTGTTCAAATTAGAAGGTATGCTGCTGGTCAACCTGTTCATTCTGTATCAGTCTGGTCAATCTGGTCAATTTCCTTGATCTGCTCCTGGAGAGTACAGAGAATGTTTAAGGCCTTTACTGGTGTGATCTGGTTAACGTCTACAGACCTTACTGTATCCATGGCATCTTTATACAATTCAAAATTGTTATCAGCTTCTGGTTCAGGGGAAGCAACCTGGTCGAAGATTGATATCTGCTCATTGGATATTCCTCTTCCTGTTCTGCTTGCCGCTTCTCCAGCCTCAAGCTCCTGGAGTTTTGCCTGAGCACCTCTTCTGACCTGATATGGAATACCGGCAATCTTGGCAACATGTATGCCGTAGCTCTTGCTGGCAGCCCCCTCTTTGATGTGGTGGAGGAAGAGAATATCGCTTCCGTTTTCGCTTACATCTACTGAAAGATTCTTGATACAGTCGTGCTTCTTGTCCAGTACTGTCAGCTCATGGTAGTGAGTTGCAAACATTGTTCTGATCTTGTGGCCCTCTCTACATAGGTATTCAACGGTAGACCAGGCAATTGAAAGGCCGTCAAAGGTGCTGGTTCCTCTGCCTATTTCGTCCAGGATCACAAGACTTCTGTTTGTGGCGTTTCTCAGAATGTTGGCCAGTTCGCTCATTTCCACGAAAAAGGTAGACTGACCGTAGGCCAGGTTGTCCGATGCACCGATTCTGGTAAACACCCGGTCAACTACTCCGATTCTGGCACTTCCGGCAGGAACGAAACATCCTATCTGGGCCATCAGAACTATAACCGCAGTCTGCCTCATGTATGTGGATTTACCGGACATGTTTGGCCCTGTAATAATCAGCATGCTTTCCGAACTGCAGTCCATTAGAACGTCATTAGGAATAAACATCTCCCGGCCGATCATCTTCTCCACAGCAGGATGTCTTCCTTCTTTGATCTGGATTACATCGCCGGAATCAACATCTGGCCGGACAAATACCCCTGAAATAGAAACCTTGGCAAAGGACGAAAGCACATCCAGGATTCCCACTGCGGAAGATGCCTTCTGAAGTGCCGGAATATATGGTTTGATGTTGTTTCTCAAGGTGGAAAAAATTGAGTACTCAAGGGCGTTTATCCGGGCTTCGGCGGAGAAAACAAGAGTTTCTTTTTCTTTAAGCTCCGGTGTTATATACCTTTCGTTATTTACCAGAGTCTGTTTTCTTACATATTCTTCAGGTACTTTATCGATGGCCGACTTGCTCACATCGATGTAGTAGCCGAAGACCTTGTTGTATCCTACTTTCAGGGTCCTTATACCCGTCCGCTCCTTCTCGGAAGCCTCAAGACCGGTGATCCAGTTTTTTGCATCTGCAATGGAGTCCTTGAGATCATCCAGCTCCTGGTTAAATCCGTCTTTGATTATTCCTCCTTCGGTAATCAGGAAGGGAGGATCATCTACTACTGCCCTGTCTATAGAATCAGCCAGTTCTTCAAAATCCCCAAGCTGGCTGTCAATTTCTGAAAGAAGTTTTGAATTGCTGGATTTAAGAGCCCTGTGGAGTTCAGGGAGAGCCTGGAGGGTTACTTTAAGGGCGGTCAGGTCCTTGGCGTTGGCCCGGCCGCTGCTTACCCTTGCGCTTAATCTCTCGAAATCGTAGATTTTTCTAAGGCTGGACGAAACCAGGTCCAGAAGGTCTCTGTCGTTTACAAGAGCTTCAACACCGTCCAGCCTGAGATTTATTTCTTCTGGATCAGTAAGGGGCTGAAGGATATATCTTTTGAGAAGTCTGCCACCCATTGCTGTCTCTGTTTTATCAAGAACACCAAGGAGAGAGCCCTGTATGTTCTTATCATAAAGAGTTTCCAGCAACTCCAGATTCCTGACGGTGGCCCTGTCCAGAATCATATGGCCTGAGGGATCATTAAGAATTAATTCGGTTATCTGGGATGGATCCTGTTTCTGGGTATCTGTGAGATACATTAAAATTGAGCCAACAGAACTTATTAATCCCGGTCGGTCTTCTATTCCAAGAGGCAACAGAGATTCAATGGAAAAATGTTCTTTAATGACTCTTTCACAGGTTCCTTTCTTGTAATAGGAATCGTCTAAAACGTTGTAGTAGTATGCACGAAGGTCATCTCCGGTTACCTGGCTCAGCCGTTCCAGGGTGGATCCGGTAAGAATTATTTCGCCAGGTCCTATCTTGGCAAGCTCTGAACCAAGAGAATCGTCCCGTCCATCTATTTTTACCTCAAGGGCATAAAGCTCTCCTGTTGAGACATCTGAATAAGCCAGTGATCCTGTGTTTCCGGAAATATTAAGAGAAGCGATAAAAAGATTTCTTGAGTCGTTTTGATCGAAATCCAGGGTGCCTGGTGTTACAACCCGGATAACGTCTCTCTTGACGATTCCCTTAGCGGTAGCCGGATCTTCCAGCTGTTCGCAGATTGCCACCTTGTGGCCTTTTTTTACTAATGTTGAAATATAACTGTCCGCAGCATGAAAAGGAACTCCGCACATGGGAGCCCTTTCTTTTAACCCGCAGTTTCTGCCTGTAAGTGTAAGACCCAGTTCCCGGGAGGCCGTTTCGGCATCTTCAAAGAAGAGCTCGTAGAAGTCTCCCAGACGGAACATGAGCAGGCAGTCCTGATAGGATCTTTTTATTTCATTGTATTGCTGCATCATCGGTGACAGCGCCATATGTCTATCTCCTATGCTGCCGGAAGCAGATGCTACCTGTAAATTGCGATAAAATAATTGTTGTTATAGCTGATTCCTCCAGATTCTGGCATTGAGAAGCTCTCTCTTTTTGTTATAAGCAGCTACGCCTTTTTTGATAAGGGAGCAGGCTCTTCTCATGTCTTCTTCCTTGAGCACGTAGGCTATTCGGATTTCGCTTTTTCCAAGACCTTCTGTTGCATAGAATCCGGCAGCAGGAGCGAACATAACGGTCTCCCCTTCATCTCTGAATTCTGTAAGCATGAACATAAGGAATTCCTCAGCGTCATTAACAGGCAGATCTATCATCATGTAGAAAGCTCCGCCAGGTTTCTGACAAGTTACTCCAGGAATCTTGGAAATCTCGTCATATGCGGCATCTCTTCTGGCTTCGTAAATGTTTCTGATCTTGTCAAAATAGGAATTCGGAAGCTCGAAGAGAGCGGCAGCTCCAATCTGGTCAAGGGTGGAGACAGAGAGTCTCATCTGAGCCATCTTCAATACGCCCTGCATGAACTCCTGGTTCTTTGATGCCAGGAATCCAACTCTGGCGCCGCAGGCAGAGAATCTCTTGGAAACTGAGTCAATGATGATCAGTCTGTCAGAAACTCTGTCAAGGGAGGCAAAGGTCTGAGGAGCTTTGCCGTCAAATACATACTCTCTGTATACCTCGTCGCATACGATCCACAGATCGTGTTCGATGGCGAAGTCGGCGATGTATTCCATTTCCTCGTCAGCCAGGACTCTTCCAGTAGGATTGTTAGGATTGTTTACAACAATGGCCTTGGTCCTGGTTGTAAGGGCGGATTCCAGTTTACCGATGCTGGCGTACTGATAACCTTCTTCTGGAGAGGTCTTTACCGGGTTGGCAATGGCCCCTGCCGTCTTTACAAAACTGTTATAGTTTGTGTAATAGGGTTCCGGAATGATGACTTCGTCATTCTCGTTGAGTATGGCACGGAATGCCATGGTCAGAGCCTCAGATCCACCGTTTGTTGTGATAATCTGATCTTCTGTATACTCTACGCCATAATCTCTCTTGAAATATCTGATGATTGAATCTACCAGCAGTTTGTCACCCTGAGACTGTTCATAAGCAATTGTGCTGCTGGTGCAATCTCTGATGGCATCCATAAAGCACTGTGGTGTCTCAATATCGGGCTGTCCAATGTTCAGTTTGTAGATCTTCGTTCCCTCTTCTTCGGCCTTTGCGGCAATCGGATTGAAGCGGCGGATCGGAGAAAACTGCATTGATTTCACTGCATCACTAATTCTCATAATAGCTATAACTCTCCCCATATAATTTATTTTGTTAGAACAAAAAACCTGATACTGTTTCTTATTATAACATAATTGAATTAGATGGAAACTATAGATACTTAATTAACATTTCTTTGAACCTCAAAGGGGAAAGAGCGGGCCAGCCCTTCGAAGTGTTAAAAATGCAGTACGGATGGATCAAAGGAACCGGTATCACTGACGCCTGTATACATCATTACCTCCGAGAGCTGCTGATTAAGCTTAGTGAAAGTTTTTTCAACTCCAGAAGCCCCTTCTTTCAGCAGAGGTGAAAGTATTGCTCTGCCCGTTGAAACGCAGTGAGCACCAAGGGCCATGAGTTTATATGCGTCGTAGCCCGATTCTACAGAACAGTCTGCGAAAATCTTCATGTTGCTGCCTTCTAAGGCCTTCTTGATGTCAGGGAGAATGCGGGCTGGAGCTGTACCGAATGGCAGTCTGCCGTGGTGGTGGGATACCACAATGGCACTGCATCCTGCTTTTTCAGCTTTCATTGCATCTGATACAGAGAGAACTCCCTTTGCAACAAATGGAAGGGAGGTGGATGAAGCGTATTCTTTCAGATCATCAGTGGTTACTGTTCCCATTGGGAATCCATCTACTACATCATAGCCTCCTGTGGTTCCGGGAACGTGATCTATGTCCACCCCTACTGCCACAGCTCCGCAGGATTCTGCAAAAGATATCTGATCCAGAATAATGGAGTGATCAGCAAAAGGCTTTATTATTCTGACCGTGTCTGCTCCGGTTTCTGTTATTTCTTTGAAATCCTCATCTGGCTCCATTCCTGTCCAGTTAAGAACGTTAAGAGCTGCTGCTGCCCTGGCGTATTCCACCATGGGTTTTCTTCCGTCTTTTCCTACTTTGTTCAGATGAGAGAAGGCGGGCATCATTATTGGCGAGGAATATTTCCTGCCAAAGATCTCCGTCGACAGATCTGGTTTAACAGCATCTATTATTCTCATTTCCAGGTGGATGCTGTCCAGGTAATTTCTGTTGTAGATATTTGCGTCATCGGCTCTTCCAGAAGTTACTGGTATCAGTCCTTTTGGACCAGGCCATGGACTTTTGACTTCATTGCTCATAGTCGCATTCCTTTCGATAAAAGAGAATTTTTTTACAAGTAAATGACTGTAATAACTGCATATGCCACAAGGGCTATCACCATGAAAAGTGATAGAAACGCGGCCATAAAAGCCTCTTCTTCACTGTCTCTAATAAGAGGAGTGACCTGGAGAGGCACGGGAAACCCTGTAGGACAAAGGAAGTAGAAAATTACACCTATTCTGAATATGGTGTCAGCCATGAGCCCGGGAAACAAAAGGAAAAACAGGCATATAATAGTGCCGCAGCAGATCAGCCTGGTTGCAGCCAGACGGATAAGGGGTTTCATGAATGATCTATGTATCTGCAGTTCATATCCCAGAGTGAACAGGATGATTCCCGTTATAGGCTTGATTGCCATTTCTGCGGTGGCTGTATAAACCGGCCCCCAGGATGTGTCCATCAATGAGCTGTGAAGTCCGGAGAGGTTTACAAGAACTCCTGCAAGGACAGCAATTACGAAAGAACTGGTGAAAATGCTCTTTGTTACATCTTTCCAGTCTGTACGCCCTGATATCTGTTTTGCGATTACAGCAGGGACGAAGCCGAAGTTAATCAGTATTCCGGCAACGTCAAAGGTCACGATGTTTACTGCATAGGCCGAACCAACCATGGTGATATAGAGAGGCAGAGCTACATTTCCTCCTTCACAGGTGAGAAGCAGAAAAGGTGAAATTCTGCTGAACTGGCTGCTGGTGAAAGATGCGGTTTTATTCCCGATAAAGTAAATAATTATCCAGGCTGCATCCAGAAACAGAATCTGGACCAGCAGGTGCTGGGAGAGTTGGGATGAAACAAG
>Ga0256406_1005342_pt1 | contig 13820 bp, 12 predicted proteins | sample RumenRJG_03DNA_FD_185986 | JGI IMG/M metagenome (GOLD analysis project Ga0256406, IMG submission 185986) | Bovine rumen microbial communities from Lethbridge, Alberta, Canada - RJG_03 | ecosystem: Host-associated > Mammals > Digestive system > Stomach > Rumen | place: Canada: Alberta | collected...
CGGACGGGGGAGGCAATGGCTTCCCCTGTCTTGTCTAGGGATTATTTTGTTGCGGGATGTTGCAAACAGCCGTACACTGGAAGGGAGGTCGCAAGACCCCCCATGTGCCGGATGCCGGTTGATGACCAAACGGCCCATGGGTGTGACAAGCGCAGGACAGCCGATACCTGCCGATTGGAGGCTTCTTATGGCTATGTTGCTCAAGCATGCGCGCGCACTGTGCACCAGCATGGAGGAACCGATCCTCAAGGATGTCGACCTTCGGATTGAGGGTTCCGTCATCTCGGAAATAGGAAAGGAGTTGCGGGAAGAGGAAGGGGACACGATTCTGGATTGCCGTGGCTGCGTGGTCATGCCCGGCATGGTGAACTGCCACCACCATTTCTATCAGACCTTGACCCGGAATCTTCCTGCGGTACAGGATGCCAAGCTCTTCGACTGGCTGGTCTACCTGTACGAAGTCTGGAAGCACATCGACAAAGAGGCGGTCACCGTCTCCAGCGAACTCGCAATCAGCGAACTGCTGAGAACAGGGTGTACTGCGACGACCGACCACCATTACCTATACCCAAGGGGGTTTGATGGCGACATTATGGCCCTGCAGTTCGATGCGGCCGACAGGCTCGGCATCCGTTTCTCTCCGACCCGAGGGTCGATGAGCAAAAGCCGGAAGGATGGAGGCCTTCCTCCTGATTCCGTCGTCCAGACGGAAGAGGAAATCCTCCGGGACAGCGAACGTTGCATCAAACAGTTCCACGACTCTAGCCCGATGGCCATGCACAAGATTGTGCTGGCTCCCTGCTCCCCGTTCTCCGTGACCAAGGAATGCATGAAGGAGAGCGCTCTTTTGGCAAGACGGTATGGGGTTCGGCTCCACACGCATCTCTGCGAGACGGTGGATGAAGAGGATGACTGCAGGAAAGCCTATGGTTTGAGACCTTTGGAGTTGATGGAGGAGTGCGGGTTGATCGGGCCAGATGTCTTCTACGCCCATGGCATCCACTTCAATGATGAGGAGCTGAAACACCTCGCCGAAACCCACACAGGTATCTGTCATTGTCCTGCGAGCAATATGCGGCTGGGAAGCGGTATCTGCCGGACGAGGGAGATGCTTGACCTTGGCATCAACGTCGCACTCGGGGTGGATGGTTCCGCAAGCAACGATTCCAGCGACATGCTTGGCGAGGCAAGGCTTGCCATGCTGCTGGCGAGAGTCAAATACGGTTCCACCGCGTTGACCGCTCGTGAAGCGCTGAAGATGGCGACTGTCAATGGCGCCAGGATGCTGGGCTTTGAGAAGGTAGGCGAGCTGCGGAAGGGCTGGGCTGCGGATATCGCCGTCTTCGATGTCGATGACCTGGCCTACGCTGGAGCCCAGAGTGACCCGCTTGCCGCGCTGGTCTTCTGCGGCGACAGCCATATCGCGAAATACACCATCGTCAACGGCAAGATTGTCGTGGACAACGGCCACGTGGTGGGCATCGATGAACGAAGGCTGACCAAAAAGGCCAACGAGGTCGCAAAGAGACTCCTGGATTGCAGGGAGAGCGAGAAATAAGGGCTTCCGACAGGAGGCAGTCCCGTCATGAGGGCTGTCTCTTGTCGTGATGATTTTCTCCTGCAAATCCGGTTGCATTTGTGTCCACAGATGTGCCAACTTTCTCGATACCCATCCATGTGGAAAGCACTCGCAATGGAAAGGCAGGCCAGAGAGGCCGACGGCGATCGGACCGTGGGAAATCCGACCACAAAAGCAACAGCATATGAAAATTAGGTCACAGAAAAGTGATTCTTGGATTGAAACACTGGAAAACATGCAATTTTTGTGTATTTGATACAATTTGTTTATACAAAAATAAATAATTGATTCTAGTTAACAGAATATACATTATATACATTTTACCTAAAAACCTAGAATACCCCTCTTGCCATTCGGACTACAGAGAAATGGAACCCATATAGGTCAGCTCGGACCAGAAGATGTTGTTGAACTCAGAGTTGCTGTTGGGGCTGATGCAGAACGCCGCGAACAGGTGTATGTATGCTTTGTCGGAGATGTTTGCATAGTCCTTGTTCGTGTAGGAACTTTCGGTGGAAATATCGGTCGCGGAGACGAACGGCCGGCCATTGTACCGGTAGAGCGTCAGTTCGCTTTCGCTCGGATATCCGTTGAATTCATAATCGCTGTCGCTGAATGTCAGCTTCAAGGCTTTGTTGGCAGCCTCGTTGCTGTCCGTTACGGCTGTCGTTTCCAACGCGATGTGGGTGATATTGGCATTCAGCGCATTCTTGCCATCTTTCAATCGAATCATGTAGTACGGCGCGGAAAACGACGACTGTTTGGATTCTCCTTTTACGCTTAACAGATAGAGATATTGGGTTTCCGAATTGTCCGAAAAGGAAAATACCGTATTGTTGTCGGTCGAGAGCGCGATTCCCTGGTATCCATTGATCCGGTAGATGCCCGTAAACCGCGATTTCGCGGCGTCGTCGACTGCGTATTTGGAAGAGCTATTGGAAATCACATAGAAAAAAGCGATGGAAGGCCCGTCACAGTTCTCCAGCAAACCGCCCAGCGACGTGTCATCCTCATCCTCAATCAGTTTCAGAGTGCCAATAGTGATGTCACCGCTACGCTCGAACGAGTATTCCGGACACAGGATGTACTGGGGCATGCCACAGCTGGATACGAAAAAGGCGGATAGAAGAACCAGCGCCAGTGTCGCTTTCCTCATTATCCGCCCTCCTCTGGTTTTGAGAAAACCTTCGTCAATATGCAAGAATCGCAGTCTGGGCAAGCCTCGCATATTCGCTCGACGGGAACTGGTCGATCAGCTGCTGGTACGTCGCCTTTGCCAGCTCGTTCTGGCCCTGTTTTCCCTGCAACCTTGCCTGGTTGAACAAGGCTTTCGGCGCCTCAGGAGCGTCAGTGCCGAACTCGTCCCACACACGGGTATAGTACTCCAGTGCCTGGTCCTCGTTACCACTGTCCTCGGCTACCACTGCGGCGTTGAACAGTGACAACGGTCCGAGGTAGGTGTCTTTCTTGGCGTTGTAGATAGCCATATAGCCAGCTTCAGCGCTTTGATAGTCCTTCTCCTCAAAGGCAATCGTCGCAAGCATATACTGAGCCTTCAACGAAGGATAGCTCTTGCCTTTGGCAAGGCTGCCAAGCGTATCCTTGAGCTCCTGCATGCCGTTCTTGTAGTCGTCGCTTTGCGGATCCATGGCGACCAGTTCGCTGTAACGGGTGGTCGCTTGGTCGATCTTGTCGAATGCCTTTTCCAGGTTCTTCGAATAGACGGCGTTGAAGATCAACATGACTACCAGAACCAGCACAATCGCAAGGCCGATGACCATCAAGGCAACCTTGTTTCTTCCAAGAAACCTCGTCACCTTGAACTCAACTTGCTCGGTCGCGGTCACTCCCCGCAGTTCTGTCTCATTCGTATTGCGTTTCATGTCTCAAACTCCGAACGTCCTTCAAAGACAACACAGGCGGCCGTTTCTTGCCGCCTGTGTCCTCGAAGAAACGTTATTTGTCTTCCTTGGTCTTCATCAGATCGGCGAGAGTGAAACTCTCCGAGTCATCTTTGTCTTCAGAGATGTACTTGGCGATTTCGCTCTGCTCGTTCTTTCTGATCATTTCCTTGATGGAGAGGGAGAGCTTCTGGGTCGTCGGATTGCACTCCAGGACGGCAGCGGTGACCGTGTCGCCAACCTTGAACTTCTTCAGAACCTCGTCGGTGTACTCTTCATCCGGACCAACCAGATTGAACTTGCTGATCAGACCCTCAATATCGCCAGGCACCTTGACAAACACACCAAAGTCGGTGACGTTGCTGATGGTACCAGTGATGTTGCTGCCCTTCGGGAAGTCATGACGGAGCTGCAGCCACGGGTTGCCCTCAAGCTGCTTGACACTCAGTCTGATTCTTCTGTTCTCGGGCTCGACCTTGGTGACCACGACGTCCAGAATATCGCCTTCCTTGCAGAAGGAAGCCATGTTCTTGACCTTCTTGGTCCAAGAGATGTCGTCGATATGGAGGAATCCGTCGATACCCTCTTCCAGATTGATGAAGGCGCCACTGTTGGTGACCTTCACGACCGGGCGGGAGAGCGTGGTTCCGACAGGATAGCGCTCGCCGATGGTGTCCCAAGGATTCTCCTGCAACTGTTTCAAGCCGAGGGATACCCTCTTCTTGTCCAGGTCGTAGCCAAGGATCTTGGCCTCGACGACATCACCGACGTTCAGGACCTCTTTCGGGTTGTTGATGTGCTTCGTCCAAGACATCTCGGAAATGTGGGCAAGACCTTCGATGCCCGGCTCCAGCTCGATGAAGGCGCCGAAGTTGGTGATCTTGGTGACTTTCTGCTTGATGACATCACCGACGTGATATCTGGCCTCGAAGGTCGTCCAAGGATCCTCGCTCATATGCTTCAGGGAGAGGTTGATCTTCTGGGTCTCCGGGTCGATGTTGATCAGTCTGAGCTGGACAACCTGGCCCTTCTTCACGAAATCTTTTGGACGGGTGACGTGGCCCCAGCTCATATCGTTGATATGGAGCAGACCGTCAAAACCACCCAGATCGATGAATGCTCCAAAGCTGGTGAACGACTTCACGACACCCTGGACTACGTCACCAATCTTCACGTTCGCGAAGAACTTTTCCTTATTTTCCTTGATTTTCTGGTCAAGATACTCGCGGCGGTTCACCACGCTCTTGAGCTTGGTGCCGCTGTGGAACTTGTCAATCATGAAGTAGTCGGAAACGCCGAGCAAAGACTCCGGGTTCTCGACATGCTGGACATCAGCCTTGGAAAGCGGGCAGAACCCACGGTAATCGCCACCGAGATCCACCTCGTAGCCACCCTTGATGACCTTGTCGAACTTGCCCATGACCGGGGTATGGTTATCGGCTGCGGCCTTCAATTCGTCCGTACGCTTCTTGAAGTCGGCCCTTTTCTTGGAAACGACGATAGACCCGCCCTTTCCTTCCTTGTTGATGACGACGACCTCGACCTTCTCTCCCACCTGGGGGATATCCGTGAACTCCGAAGTGGAAATTCTTCCTTCGGATTTGTAGCCAACGTCCAAAAATACCGTCTCGTTGTTTACCTGGACAACAGTACCGGTCACGAGCTGACCGTCTTCGATTTCATCAAGAGATTTGAGATTCTCGTCCAACATCCGCTGGATTTTGGTTTTCTCTTCATCCATCTTTTCTTCTTCAGCCACTTGATTTCTCCTGATCCTTAAATTCTATTTCCTATCGTTTTTACACGCAAAAATAGCAGATAACACTCTCTCACAAACCTGTTCTATAGTCAAGTACGATGTATCGATATAGAGGGCGTCCGCAGCCTGCTTCAAAGCGCCTACTTTCTTGTTCCTGTCGATCTCGTCTCTCTCCTTGATTGCCTGCAGGACCGACGCGAAACTGCCGTTTTCAGGGTGTTGTTCCAGGCGCCTTCTCGCCCGTACCTCCGGCGTGGCGTCGAAGTAGCATTTCACCTCCGCGTCCGGGAAAACCACCGTCGTGATGTCGCGTCCTTCGGCAATCACATCCATCCCCTCGCTGACCTTTCGGAGTTGCTTGTTGACATAGGCTCTCAAAGGCGGATAGGTGCTCACCTTCGCGACCGCCCTGTCCACCTCGGGGGTATGGAGTTTGTCCTCGACATCCTGCCCGTCGATGGCGATGGCGCCATCCTTGATGGAAAGCTTGATTTTCTTCGCGTTCTCGAGCACATCCTCCAGATCATCGGTGCTGCGTCCCCTCACCTGCTGGTTGTAGGTATATGCCCGGTAGAAGGAACCGCTGTTCAGGTAATAAAAACCGCACTTCTGCGCAATCATTCTTGCGATGGTGCTCTTTCCCACTCCGGCGGGACCATCAATCGCGACTCTCACCACTGACCTCCTTGTACAGGCTTTGGACTTCCCACTGTTCTAGGCGACGGTACTGGCCGAGTTTCAACTCTCCCAGCTCGATCTGGCCGATGCGTATGCGCTGCAACTGTTTCACTTCGTAGCCGAAGTAATCGAACAGCTTGCGGATCTCTCGGTTCTTGCCCTCGGTGAGGACGACACGGATGACCCGGTTGAAGACCTGCGAATAGCTCTTGATCTTGTAAGGGGACCGGGAATCCTCAAGATAGATGCCTCTGTGCATCTCCGCAAGGTCACGCTTGTCCACCGGCCTGTCGGTCTGGACGATATATTCCTTCTCGATCTCGTGCGACGGGTGCATGACCGCGTTGGCCAGCTGTCCGTCGTTGGTGAACAGGATCAGGCCGATCGAGTCTTTGTCCAGACGGCCCACATGGAACAGCAGGCTCCGGTCAGGAATGTCGATCAGGTCTCTGGCGTACAGTTTGTTGAACGGGTCGTAATTCGCGCAGACATACCCTTTCGGCTTGTTCAGCGCAAAATAATACGACTGCTCGCTCGGCTCGACAGGCTGGTCGTCCAGCATGACGGCATCATCCTTGTCCACCTTGGTCCCGAGCTCGGTCACCACACGGGTGTTCACCTTCACTCTTCCACTGGTGATCAGGGTCTCGCAACTGCGACGAGAGCCGCAACCGCTTTTGGCAAGGTACGCCTGCAGGCGCATCGGGTATTCAAGTTTCATCGTTCTTCTCCTCGTTGTCGGATTCCGTGTCCGTCTCTTCCTCTTCCTTCGTGTCGGGTACCGTCTCGAAGCGTTCCTCGTCGATCTCGCTCAAGCGAGGAAGCTCGCTGATGGAAGAAAGATGGAACTCGTACAGGAACTTGCGGGTGGTGCCGTACAGGCAGGGGTGTCCGATGACATCCTTGCGTCCGACTACCTTGATATATTCTCTCTCCCGCAGGAGTTTGACAATCGTGTCGCTGGACACTCCACGGATATTGTCGATTTCCCTGCGGGTGATTGGCTGGCTGTATGCGACGATGGACAACGTTTCCAGGGCCGCCTTGCTCAGACGCCGCTCCACTTTCTTGCCGTAGCAGGTGCGGAGCTTGTCGTACAGGTCGCTGGAGGGGGTCAGCAGGAAGCCCCCCGGGTTCTCGTTGACCGTAAGGCCATGCATGTAGAGGTTGTAGTGCTCTCCCAGCTCGCTGACTGCGGCGTCCAGTTCCTTGCCGCCCAATCCGGTCATCCGTTCCAGCTTCTCACGGTCGACAGGCTCATTCTCCAGGAAAAGGATCACCTCGACCATGCGCGCGTCCTGGCTGAGGATCGGCCCGCTCACCTTACTGGTCTTCGTCTTCGTCATCGTCATCCTCCTCGCCATCGAGGTCGATCATCTCATCCTCGCTTTCCTCATCATACTGTACTTGCCGCTGCGGCATCCCTGGCTCTTCCTCATCCTCCGGCAGGTCGTCATCATGGCTGTGGGCCTGTTCGGTCGCCGCGTGCTCGGGCCCGATCTGGGTTCCCTCAGGTTCCTCGAGGGTCATGCCGCTCTCCACCATCTGGTCGTACTGGTCGTCGATCGCGTCAGCCATCTTCGCATCGATCTCCGGAGTCTTCTCAAGGGCCCGTATGGTAATCGTGCCATAGGGCTCGTCCTGATGGATGGTGATCTTGTGCCAACGGCAACATTCCAGGATCGCCATGAAGGCGCAGATGATGTCCAGCTTGCTGTCCAGGTGGACGATGACCTGTTCCAGCGTGATTTCCTCATGGGTCTCAAGCAGCTCGTCCATCAGGGCGATCTTCTCGCTGATGGAGACGCTTTCATAGACGTTGAAGAGCTTGTCCGCCGAGATGTTCTTCATCAGCTTGCGGAAGGTCTCGAGGAACGTCTGCGGGGTAACCCCGTCGAAGAGCTCCTCGTCGCTGAACGGAAGGAAGAAGTCGTTCTCCTTGCGCATGACGACGAACTCGCCGTTGTTGCCCCCGGAGAGCAACTGGGTGTATTTCTTGAACTTCTGGTATTCGATCAACTGGTCGACCAGCTCCTTGCGTGGATCCTCGTACTCCTCGTCGAACTCCACATCCTCAGGCAGGAGCATCCTGCTCTTGATGGCCAAGAGTTGGCTGGCCATCTTGTAGAAGCTGGAGAGCACGCCGAGGTCCATGTCCTGGTGGGCGGAAAGATAGGCAAGGAACTGGTCGGTAATCTGGGCGATCGGAATGTCGTAGATATTCACTTCCGACTGCTGGATCAGGTACAGGAGCAGGTCAAGCGGTCCGTCGAACTTGATCGTCGGAGCCTGAAAAGTCTTCCCATCCTGGGTAGTGAATCGCACTTCCGTTTCGGCCATAGGGATACAGTATAAAAGGAAACCCCGTCACTGGTCAAAGTGGCGGGGCGCTTGCCGTTCAGGTCTCATCATCCATCGAGGGCAAGTCCAGCGGATCGTCCTCGATCGGTTCGTCCGTGACACTCCCCTTCGCTTCGCCGGCTGCCGGCGGCTCCTGCTTGTCCGGACTGAACATCCTCTCGCGCAGCTGCTTGTCCAAGGCCGCGGCGACATCCGTATGTTCCTTCAGGTAGTCGACCGTCTTGTCCCGGCCTTGTCCGATCTTCTCGCCATCCAAGCTGAACCAGGATCCGCTCTTGACGATCAGACCGTACTTCATGGCGGCGTCAAGCAAGCTTGCCGTGTAGCTGATGCCTTCGTTGAACATCAGGTCCAATTCGACCTTCTTGAATGGCGGGGCCACCTTGTTTTTCACGATTTTCACGCGGATGCGGTTTCCGACCACCTCGTCCGCGCTCTTGCTGATTGTCTCGATCTTGCGCACGTCCATGCGGACCGAAGCGTAGAACTTCAGGGCGTTCCCGCCGGTGGTGGTCTCAGGGTTGCCGAACATGACGCCGATCTTCATGCGGATCTGGTTGATGAAGATGATCAGGGTATTGCTCTTGGCCAAAAGACCGGTCAGCTTCCTGAGCGCCTGGCTCATCAACCGGGCTTGCAGGCCCATGTGGCTGTCGCCCATCTCGCCATCGATTTCCGCCTGCGGGGTCAGCGCGGCGACCGAGTCGACGACGATGATGTCCATCGAGCCGGAACGGACCAGCGTCTCGGCGATGTCCAACGCCTGCTCCCCGCTATCCGGCTGGCTGATCCAGAGCTGGTCGATGTTGACGCCCAGCTTCTTGGCATAGGTCGGATCCAAGGCATGCTCGGCATCGATGAAAGCGGCGATTCCGCCGGCCTTCTGCGCCTCGGCGACAGCTTGCAGGGCAAGCGTCGTCTTGCCGCTGGATTCGGGTCCGTAGATTTCGACGATGCGGCCACGGGGATAGCCTCCGATACCCAGCGCCTCATCCAGCATCAAGGAACCGGAGGAGATGCATCCCACGTCCAGGACGCGCTCGTTGTCCCCCAGACGCATCAGCGAACCCTTTCCGAATTGCTTGTCGATCTGCGCACGCGCCGCTTCCAGAGCGTCCAGCTTGGCCTGGTTGTTGGTTTCCGTCCCTTTCGGGGCGACTGGTACAGCTTTTTTTGCCATATGAACTCCTCTACTTCTCTACTACCGTTCTTTGAGCGGAATCGGTGCGCTCCGGTGTTTTTTCCAGCACAAAGGTCTGTGGACCGATATTGGTGTAGCTGACCAGCATATGGGCCCCGAAGGACCCATGCTGGACAGGGATGCCCTTTGCCTTCAGCAGGTCGATCGCCTTCCGGTACATCGATTCCGCCTTCCCTGGCTCCTCGCTGTAGTCATAGCTGGGACGGTTGCCCTTCCGCAAATCCGCGCACAAGGTGAACTGGCTGACCAGGAGAATCTCGCCGTGGACGTCAAGGATGGAAAGGTTGGTCTTCCCGTTGGCGTCATGGAAGATCCGTTCCTTCGCTATCTTGTCGGTAATCCAGACAAGCTCCTGCTCGGTATCCCCTTTCTGGACTCCGAAATAGACCAGCATGCCCCGCTCGATCCTGCCGACAACGGCACCGTCGACTGTCACCTTGGCGTCGGCGACATCCTGCATGACGCACCTCATGAGCGGCAAGCCCCGTCTGCCAGGCGGATCATTTTGTCGACAAAAGCCAGCCGGTCGTCGGCACCGAAGAAAGCCGAGCCGCAGACCGCGACATCGCTGCCGGCCGCCGCGATATCCGCGACAGTGCTCAGGTTCACCCCTCCGTCGACACTGATCAGATAGCCGTATTCCTCCTCCTGCCGGATATGGGCAAGCTCGCTCACCTTCTCCAATGTATGGGGAATCAGCTTCTGGCCGCCGAAGCCAGGATTGACCGTCATGACCAGCACCAGGTCGACCATGTCGAGAATCGGCTCGATCATGCAGACCGGAGTCGAGGGTACGATGGCGACACCCGCCTTGCAACCGTTGCTGTGGATCATCTGCAAGGTGCGGTGCACATGGATGGTGCTCTCCGCCTGGATGGTGATGATGTCGCAACCGCTCTGGGCGAACTGCTCGACGTAGCGCTCCGGCCTGTCGATCATCAAATGGGTATCGAACACAAGGGGCGAGCAAGGACGCAGGTCCTTGATGAATTTGGATCCAAAGGTGATGTTCGGGACGAAATTCCCGTCCATGACGTCCAGATGGATCCATTTCGCCGCGGTCGTTCCAATCGAACTGACCTCTTCCGCGATATGGGCGAAGTCTGCCGAGAGGATACTGGGTGAGACAATGAGTGGCGTATCTTCCATAGTTGAGGTTATACCAGCTACGAACCCGTTTGGCAACGGAATCCTTTTGAAACCAGCTATTGTTTGTATAGTAGAATTCCCAAAGATGGAATTTTTCCTTGCTTGCCTGTTTCCTTTTGTTGCGTTATACTGAGGATGAACGAAAGAAGAAACATGCTCCGAGCGATCCTGGAGAGGATTGCCCGGTTTGTTTATTCTCTCAGAATACGCCTAATTTTACATGCATGTAAGGAATATCATTTTTGGAGGGTTCACATGAAACTCAATCAAATCCGGGACGTCCTGTCTTCCAGTTGGGACCGCACGAAGGCCGAAGCGTTCACCCTTTCCTCGTTCCAGGAGGTGGATCAGGCGTTGGCCGGTCTGGATGAGGATGGACAGTCGGAAATCCTGCAGGAGTGCGACACCTACCTTGCGTCGAATCCGAAAAGCATCGTCGCCATGTACGCAGCCGGATCGATCCAGCTGGTCCGCCATGGGCAGGAGGACAACCTGAACCTCCTCAACCTCGCCGAGACGTTCCTCGCCCTGGGCAAGCACGACGAGGTGCAGTTCCTTTGCGGCAAGATTCTCGCAGTAAGCGAGAACCGCCATGCCCTGCGCATCCTTGCCAAAGATTACGAGAACCTTGGCAAAGAGGAAGAGAAGTTCAAGCTGTATGAGCGGCTTGTCCGCGCCGACCATGACGAGGTGGGTATCGTCCGCGAGATTGCCGACCGCGCCAACGAGGCAGGAGACAAGGAAAAGGCAATCACCTACTACAAGGTGGCTTTTGACCGCATCCTGATCCGACAGGAAGTCAACCTGATCAGGCCGTTGTTCGACAACCTGTTCAAGCTCTGTCCGGAGCAGTTCGACTACTTTCTCAGCATCGCCGGCAAGGTCGGCGTGCTTTCCACCGCCACCGCCATCGCCCTGCTCAGGGACATGGAGGGCAACAGCAAGGGCGACGTCGACCGCAGGATCACCTGCGAGAAGAAGATCCTCGGCCTGGACCATGAGGATGCGCTTGCCCGCAACAATCTGGTTGCCAGCTACAAGAAGAAATATGCCGGACACAGCCGCTTGGACACGTGTCTGAAGGAAAGCGGCCTATCCAGGCCGGGCAACCATGACATCATCCATGCCATCGAGGACTTTGAGAAGAACATCTCCTTCGACAAAGGAACCTTCGTCTACCAAGGTTCCCGCAACCGCATCGGACGTATCCGCTCGATTAGCGTGAACGAGGTCGTCATCGATTTTCCTGGACAGAAAGACGGCGGCACCAAGATGACTCCCGCGATGGCGTTCAAGAGCCTGAAGGCTTTGCGGAAGAGCCACATCCTGGTCCTGAAGGGTTGTGTCAGCCACGAAAAGCTGGCCCAGAAGACCATGGAGCAACCCCAGTGGATGCTCGACATCCTTCTGTCCAGCTTTGATGGCAAGTGCTCCTTGAAGCAGATGAAGAAGGAGCTGGTCCCGGAAGTGCTCAGCGACAGCCAGTGGTCCGCATGGTCCAAGCAGGCCAAGGACCTCTTGATGAACGACGTCCATTACGGCGTCTCTCCGGATGACGACTCCTTCATCCTCCGCGAGACGCCGATCAGCTACGAGGAAAAGCAGCTTTCGATCTTCAACGCCCATGACAAGTTCTACGACAAGGTCAAGGACCTGAAGAAGTTCATCGCCGACAAGGGCAATACCGACAGCGAGTTCTTCTATGAAATGGTGAAGTACTTCGGCAACATCCTTGAGAACCGGAAGGACGAGGTGGAACTGGATGACGAGATGCTCGGCTCCTACCTGCTTCTGGACGACCTTCTGAACCATCGGAAGATGACCTTCATCAAGATTCCACCAGAGGTCTCGTTCCTGAAGCTGATCGGCAAAATCGCCAATCCGGAGAAGATTCCCGCCCTGTTCGGCAAAATCGAGGACGCGGACCTGAAGAAATGCTTCATCGACTGGACCGTGGAGACCCAGCCCAAGGACTGGAGCGAATTGCTTTTGAAGCTCTTCCCCTACTACCTGAACACCTACATCCCCTCGATCTACACCCGCAAGAAGAAGGGGCAGCTCTTCATGTCCGTCTACCAGACGGCCGTGGACAACTACCGAGACAATGCCAACACCCTGATCTACCTGATCAAGGCGTCCTCCCCTGCCGATTGGGCGAAAGCCGGCATCACCATGGAGAAGTTGCTCTACACCAAGCTGACCCTTCTCTCTTTCCTCAACCAGAAAGTCGAGGCCAGAGTAGACGGACAGGAAGCCGGTGCCAACGCGAAGATCCTATGCGAGATGCTCTTCGGAACCAAAGGCAAGAACGCCACAGAGGGTGAGGTCTACACCGCGATCAAGGCTGGCGACGCCAATATCGCCCGGAACATCAACAGTCTGGTGCAGAGCTGCGCCGGCTTGGATGAGGGTGAGAAGATCAACGTCAAGTTCCAGATTCAGACGCAGTACCCTGACCTGGATCTGGACAACAGGAAGACCGACCTGAAGAGCGAGTCCTTTGTTCCGACCGGCTGGTTCTGCACCAGCGAGTCCCTTGCCCGGAAGAAAGCCGAGCTGGACCACATCCAGCATGTCGAGCTTCCCGATGTAGCAAAGGAAATCAGCGATGCCCGGGCCAAAGGCGACTTGCGCGAGAACAGCGAGTACCAGTACGGCAAGGACAAGCGCCACCTGTTGCAGAAGAAGGAAGCCGAGCTGAAGGCCGAGATCGACAAGGCGATTGTCGTCGACATGTCCAAGGTCGACCCCTCCAAGAGCGGCTTCGGCACCGTTGTCGACGTGACCAACCTGAAAAGTGGAGAAAAGGCCACCTACACCATCATGGGACCGTGGGAAAGCGACCCGGAAAAGTATGTGATCAACATCCTTGCTCCACTGGGCAGCGCCTTGTGCAACCACAGCGTCGGAGACACCTTCGAGTTCCAGATGGGAGACCAGACGGTCACCTACCGCATGGATGCCATCAGGCTCGTCAAGGCCTGATGGTTTCTTGCAGTCTGCGAGCGACGGGAGAGCCGGGGCAAGGACCTGGCTCTCCTTTTCTGTCAGCCTCGCGCCACCGTAGCCCAAAGAGCCAGCAGGTAGAGGTCGGCCAGAAGGCCGAGCAGGCTGGTCATGAAGCCGGCATACGCGTTGTCGTCCACCTTCCAGTATTTCCCCGCAAGGAACAGGCCGTAGCAGCCAATCAGG
>Ga0256406_1005343_pt1 | contig 13820 bp, 16 predicted proteins | sample RumenRJG_03DNA_FD_185986 | JGI IMG/M metagenome (GOLD analysis project Ga0256406, IMG submission 185986) | Bovine rumen microbial communities from Lethbridge, Alberta, Canada - RJG_03 | ecosystem: Host-associated > Mammals > Digestive system > Stomach > Rumen | place: Canada: Alberta | collected...
AGACGGTGGAAGCGGCTGTCTGGAAGGAAGTTGACAGAATTAACGAGACCCAGCCCTTCTTCAAGCGGATCAAGAAAGTGATCATCCGCCGCCGTGATTTCATCAAGAACACATCCAACAAAATCATCCGTTTTTCTGAGGATAACAAGGGCGCATGATCTGAAACAGCCTAGGAGGTATGATAATGCATTATTTGGGAGAATCCATCCCCAAGCTGGGGTTTGGCCTGATGCGGCTGCCACAGCTCGATGACAAAACGATCGACGTTGAACAGACCAAGAAGATGGTCGATATGTTTATGGAGGCGGGCTTTACCTATTTTGATACGGCATGGGCTTATGAGGGCAGCGAGGATGCGGTTCGGCAGGCTTTGGTGGAGCGCTATCCAAGAGACTCGTTCCAGCTGGCCACAAAGAACGCCGCCTGGATCAAGTGCAAGACCAGGGAGGATGCCATTGCGCAGTTTGAGACTTCCCTGAGAAAGACAGGTGCAGGTTACTTTGACTTTTATCTTCTCCACAACCTGGGGGAGAGCCGGACGAAATTCTTCGATGATTTCGATATGTGGGGCTATCTTGCCGAGCAGAAGGCGAAGGGCCTGATCAGGCATCTGGGCTTTTCCTTCCATTCGACGCCCGAGGAGCTGGAGGAGATCCTGCAAAAGCATCCGGATATGGAGTTCGTGCAGCTGCAGATCAACTATGGCGACTGGGAGAACCCGTCGATTCAGTCGCGGGCGGTCTACGAGACGGCCAGGAAATACGGCAAGCCGGTCATCATCATGGAGCCGGTCAAGGGCGGCATGCTCGCGCATCCGCCGGCTTCCGTGGAAAAGATCTTCAAGGAAGCAGATCCTGAAGCATCCAACGCTTCCTGGGCCATCCGCTTCGCGGCCAGTCTGGATGGCGTTATCACGGTGCTTTCCGGCATGAGCAGCGTGGAGCAGATGGAGGACAACCTCTCCTTCATGAAGGATTTCAAGCCCCTTACGGCAGAGGAACGGAAGGTGCTGGATGCGGCACGCGCCGAAATGGACAAGATTCCGCTCATTCCCTGTACCGTCTGCAACTATTGTGCAAAGGTATGTCCTGAGAACATCGGGATTTCAGGATCCTTTACGGCGATGAATTATCTGACACTGTACGGGGACAAGAAAGCGGCCAAAGGCTCGGAAGGTTGGCTGGTCAGGGGCCATGGCAAAAAGCATGCCAGCGACTGCATCAAGTGCGGCAAGTGCGAACAGGCCTGTCCGCAGCATATAGCGATCCGTAAAGAGCTCGAACTGGTGACGGAGAAGCTGCTGGCAAAGTAGACGGAAACACCGGGCGGAACATCGTATAGACATTGTACAGCATTGATATTGTACAGACGCCGTAAAGAGAGCGGGGCATCGGCGGAAAGGAAGAGAGGAAAAACAAAGGGATTGGAGAAGGAAAACAGAATCAACTGGAAGAACCGAGGCGTGCTGATCCTCACAGCTGCATTTTGCTGTGCGCTGTGGGGCAGCGCGTTTCCCTGTATCAAGATCGGCTACAGAATTTTTCAGATCGGAGCAGGCGATGCGGCTTCGCAGCTTCTGTTCGCAGGGCTCCGGTTTTTCCTTGCCGGTGTGCTGACGCTGGTGTTCGGGAGCCTGCTGCAGCGCCGTGTCCTGCTGCCAGGGCGGCGGGCGATCGGTCCTGTGTGCGCGCTGGCCTCGACGCAGACCGTGGGGCAGTACATCTTCTTTTACATTGGCATGGCGCATGCGGCGGCGATGCGTGCCTCGATTCTCAACGGCGCAGGCACGTTCATCACGATCTTCTTTGCGGTCTTTCTCTTCCATTACGAAAAGATGAATGCCCGCAAGCTGCTCGGCTGCCTGGTGGGATTTGCCGGTGTCGTATTGATTGAGACCGCCGGACAGACGGTGGATTTCGGCTTCACCTTTACAGGGGAAGGCTTTATCCTCATCTCTATGGTGTCCGGCTCCATGGCTTCCAATTTGATCAAGCGCTTCTCCCAGAGGGAGGATCCGGTGATCCTGAGCGGTAGCCAGTTCATGCTGGGTGGTGCGGTGCTGACCGTCATCGGGGCGGCCTTTGGCGGCAGGATGGTGGTGCCCTCGGCGGTTTCCCTGCTGCTGCTTCTGTATATGGCTTTCCTTTCGGCGGCCGCGTATACCTTGTGGGGCATTCTCCTCAAGTACAACCCCGTGAGCACGGTGTCCATCTTCAAGTTTGTCACGCCGGTGGCCGGGGTGCTCCTGTCGGCGCTCTTCCTGGGTGAGTACGGGCAGGTGTTCAGTCTCTATGCCCTGCTGGCGCTCGTGCTGGTGTGCCTTGGCATCATCATTATCTTCGCACCGCAGCGGGATCGCAGGCGGATGCTGTCAAATTGACAAAGCCGCCTGTTTCCAATATAATGACTCGGATACATGGGTATCGAATATAGGATATAAGGAGAATACAACATCATGGCAGAAGAAGTACTTTTGACCAAAGAAGGCTATGAGAAAATCGTTGCCGAGCACGAAGAGCTCGTCACCAAGACGCGCGGCGAGGTTGCGCAGCGGCTGAAAGAAGCACGGGCTTTCGGTGACCTGTCCGAAAATGCGGAATACGATGCCGCCAAGAACGAGCAGGCCGAGCTGGAAGTGCGCATCAACAAGCTGGAAGACATGATGCGTCATGCCAAGATCATTGAGGAAGATCAGATGCACGGCGACAAGGTCAACATCGGCAGCAAGGTGCATATCAAGGAGCAGACAACAGGCAAGGAAGGGGAATTCGTCATTGTGGGTTCCACCGAGGCAGATCCGTTCCAGAACAAGATCTCCAATGAATCCGCAGTCGGCCGGGCTATCATTGGTCATCAGGTGGGCGACATCGTTGAAGTCGAGACGGGGAAAAACGCCGACAGAAGACTGCAGTACGAAATCCTGAGCATCAACTAGCGCAGTGGAAACGGGAAATCGGAAATAAAATCGGGAATAGTATATATCAGGAAAAGGATGCGGAGATGAGTGAGAACAAGAACAGGCAGCCTGATCTGAGCGAGCAGGCAAAGATACGCAGAGGCAAGCTGGCCGACCTGCAGCAGGCGGGCCGGGATCCCTTCACGATAACAACGTATGATCAGACCCATCACAGCCAGGAGATCAAGGATCACTTTGAGACCCTGGAAAATCAGTCGGTCTCCATCGCCGGACGGATGATGTCCAAGCGCGTCATGGGAAAGGCTTCCTTCTGCAATGTGGCTGATCTGCAGGGTGATATCCAGTGCTATGTTGCACGGGATGAAATAGGGCAGGAGGCGTATCAGGCATTCAAGAAGCTGGATATCGGCGATATTATCGGGGTGAAGGGCTTTGTCTTTAAAACGAAGACCGGCGAGATCTCAGTGCATGCCAAGGAGATTACGCTGCTGTCCAAGAGCCTGCAGGTCATGCCGGAGAAATTCCACGGTATGACAGATGTCGATATGCGCTATCGTCAGCGCTACCTGGATCTTGCCACGAATGCGCAGGTCAAGGACACCTTCATCAAGCGGTCGAAGATCATTGCCTCGATTCGGCGTTATCTCGACGGTGAGGGATTTCTGGAGGTGGAGACGCCCATGCTGGTCAGCAATGCCGGCGGTGCGGCGGCGCGTCCCTTTGAGACACATTTCAATGCGCTGAACTATGATTTCAAGCTCAGGATTTCCCTCGAGCTGTACCTCAAGCGCCTGATCGTGGGCGGCATGGAGCGCGTCTTCGAGATCGGCAGAGTCTTCCGCAATGAAGGCATGGATACGCGTCATAATCCGGAATTCACCTTGATGGAACTCTATCAGGCGTACACCGATTATCACGGCATGATGGATCTGACGGAAAATCTCTACCGTCATGTAGCGCGTGAGGTGCTGGGAACGACGAAGATTGTCTACAACGGCCATGAAATCGATCTGGGCAAGCCCTTTGAACGGATTACCATGGTGGATGCCGTCAGGAAATATGCCGGCGTGGACTGGGAGCAGGTGCCTGATCTTGAGACCGCACGCAGGCTGGCAGACGAAAAGGGCGTAGACTATGAGGAGCGCCACAAGAAGGGGGATATTCTCAGCCTGTTCTTCGAGGAATTCTGCGAGGAAAAGCTGATTCAGCCGACCTTCGTCATGGATCATCCCATCGAGATCTCCCCGCTGACCAAGAAAAAGCCGGAAGATCCTGCCTATGTGGAGCGTTTCGAATTCTTCATGAACGGCTGGGAAATGGCCAATGCCTATTCTGAACTGAATGACCCCATCGACCAGCGTGAGCGCTTTGCAGCACAGGATGCACTGGCGGAGGCCGGCGATGAAGAGGCACAGCACACCGATGAGGATTTCCTCTATGCGCTGGAGATCGGCATGCCGCCCACCGGCGGCATCGGCTTTGGCATCGACAGGATGTGCATGCTGCTGACCGGCGCACCGGCCATCCGGGATGTACTGCTCTTCCCGACGATGAAGCCGCTGGGCATGAAAGAGCACAAGTCCGCCGCCGACATCGATCTTTCCAAGGTAAAGATCGAGCCACAGTATGACGACGTCGACTTCGATACCTTCAGCAAGTCGGATTTCCGTGCGGTCAAGATCAGGAAGTGCGAGGAAGTGCCCAAGAGCAGGAAGCTGCTGCAGTTCACTCTGGATGACGGAACGGACGAGCCCCGCACCATTCTCAGCGGAATCAAGGATTACTATGCTCCCGAGGAGCTGGTCGGCAAGACCGCGATCGCGATCATCAATCTGCCGCCGCGCAAGATGATGGGCATCGAATCGAACGGCATGCTGCTGTCGGCTGTCTACGACTACGACGGCGAGGAAGCACTCAACCTGCTGCTTGTGGATGACAGCATTCCGGCGGGCGCAAAGCTGTACTAGACGATAAGACCAGGCAGGAAAACTCAAAGAGGCAGCCCTTATCTCAGGACAAATCTGAGGCGGGCGCCTCTTTTTTCGTTCGATGACTGTCAGAGGCACTTGGAAAATTCATAAAGTGGCGAAAAAGGAATTCCTGAAGAAAGGCTTTGCAGCTGCCTTAAAGACAAATCATCTGTCCCGCAGACAGATAGCGGAGCTGGCCGCCCATCTGCTTCTTCATGTACTGGTATTGCGCCAGGCCGGTGCAGTGGCAGGTGTAAAAAAACGTCGGACACTTGCTGAGGACAGCGGCAGCTTCATCCAAACGCGGGCAGCCGCTGTTTTTTTGTTCCGAAGGAAGTGTTACATTCTTAAAATGAAAGCCGCCGATGAGGACATCGGGCTGAAACCAGCTCATCAGGTTCAGGATGCCTTTATGAGAACAGCCGCTGAAGAGGATTGTCCTGCCGTCTTCCTGTATCTGCAGGTACTGTTCATGCAGGAATCGATCAGGGCGGGCCCGGTTGCCTGCCCCTTCCGTCAGCCCGGCACTGTCGATGGGGTAAGCGGGCGTTTTCTCATTGCAGGTAAAAAGCGACAGATGCGCATCGATAGAAGTGGTGTCGCCTGTGAGGATCAGGCGCGGATTGTCCGCCAGTGCCGGATCAAGGCCGATGTATCTGCCGGAGGGGGCATCAAAAAAGCGGCCGAAGGCATGTTTGTTCACGTAGATGGGCGCCCTGCTGTTGATGGCGAGGAAGCGCTGCAGACCGCCGCCATGATCATAATGGCCGTGGGAAAGCACAGCTATATCCACATCCTCAAGATGCAGTCCGCATTGTTCGGCGTTGTCGGCAAAAGCACCGCTCTGTCCGCTGTCAAAGAGGATGCGGTGTTTTTTCGTTTCGATATACAGGCTCAGACCGTGCTCTGCAGCATAGCCAGGACGGCAGGCCGTATTTTCCATCAGGGCGATGATCTTCATACTATGTTTTTTACCCCTTCATGCCCTGCCCAAATCTGTGATTTGGCGCGCAGGTCAGATACAGAAATCGCAGCGCCTGTGGCGCGTGGCGATTTTTCAGTTCATGCCCTGCCCAAATCTGTGATTTGGCGCGCAGGTCAGATACAGAAATCGCAGCGCCTGTGGCGCGTGGCGATTTTTCAGTTCATGCCCTGCCCAAATCTGTGATTTGGCGCGCAGGTCAGATACAGAAATCGCAGCGCCTGTGGCGCGTGGCGATTTTTCAGTTCATGCTGTATAATGGAAATCGACGGATAGGATGTATACAGCTTGTGCGCCGGGCCATGTGGCAGCCATGCCATCAGGCGAAGGCTGACTATGGGCTGCGCCGGCGGAAGAAGGCCTGCTTTGGGAGAAAGGAAGTTAGTTCATGCAGCATTATGAGGACGAGGAAAACAGAGAAGAAGATGTTGAGGAAGAGCCGCTGCCGCAGGTTGATCTTGCGGACTTTTCCAGCCTGATCGTGTTGGATCTAGAGTGGAATTACCCGGCGACGCGGTATCGCAGAGAGCAGCGGGGTGTCTGCCTGGGAACGGACATCATCCAGATCGGTGCCGTGAAGACCGATACGGCTCTCAGGAAGACGGACACCTATGATGAGCTGCTTTTCCCGAAAACTTATCCGAAGATGAACCACGCGGTTATCGAGGTAACGGATATCACGGATGCCATGCTTGAAGGGCGGCCGGCCTTCGAGGAGGAGGCACCGAAGTTCCTCGACTGGTGCGGGGAAGATGCTGCTTTCTTCACGTGGGGTGTGAGCGACATCGATGCGATTGCCGACTGCCTGACCTTCTATGGCATGGAAGAACGGGTCGGGCATCTGCCGCGCTGCTTTGATATGCAGGTGATGTTCGATGATCAGTTCACCGGTGAAGGACGCTCGTTCGCACTCAATTATGCCATTTGGAAGCTCGGCATCGAGCAGGACGGGATCGCGCACAATGCCTTCGGCGATGCACTGAACACCCTGGAAGTGATGCGCCGCTTTGACTTTTCGGAGGGCATCGAGTACTACGAGATCTAAAGCAGCAGCAATGGCTGTGTGCGGCAGCCTTTCCGCAGAAGAAGCAGGCAGAAGAAGCGGTTAGAGATCCTTGATCTTTCGTGCAGGAACCCCGCCGTAGACCGTGCCAGCCGGAACATCTTTCGTAACGACGGCACCGGCGGCGATAATGGCGCCCTCTCCGATGGTAACGCCCTTTAAGATGGTGGCATTCGAGCCGATCCACACACGGCGGCTGATGTGAATGGGGCCGGGGTACATACTGGCCCGATGCGCAGGATCCGGATCGTGGTTGATGGTGGCGAGCACCACATTGTGTCCGATGAGCACATCGTCTTCGATGGTGACGCCGCCCTGATCCTGGATGCGCACACCGGAATTGAAAAAGACATGCTTCCCGATCCGCAGATTCTTGCCGGATGCCGCTGCCTGATGAAAGCTGATGATAGTCTTGACAAATGATATCAAAATGATATCATAAAGATACAAAAAAACACATGGTCGGTGATGCACTTGGTGCCGGGAGGGAAGAAAAATGAAAGAAAAGATTTTAACAACGAAAAAGAATGGGATGGCAGTTTTGCTGCTGGTGATCGCCCTGTATGTTCTCGCAGTGCGGCTGCTTGCCCGTACTGCAGTGGAAGGTGGCTCTTTATTGGTCAGCGGCGTATGCATGGCCTGGCTGCTGCTGGGATGGATCCTGCTGCTCGGCTTGAAAATCCTGAAGCCGCAGGAAGCCATGGCGCTGACGCTGTTTGGAAAGTATGTGGGAACCATTCGAGGGGAGGGTTTTTATTTTGTGAATCCATTCTGCGTCGGGGTGAATCCGGCGGCCAAAACGAGACTCAGCCAAAGCGGTGACGCCGGTGAAGGCGGAAAGTCCGTGTTCTTGAAAAATGCAAAGGAAAAGAACGAACAGGCACAGCCGGTCAGCAGGAAGATCTCGCTGAAGGTGATGACGCTGAACAATAATGTGCAGAAAATCAATGACTGTCTGGGCAATCCGGTGGAAATCGGCATTGCCGTGATGTGGCGCGTGACCGATACGGCGAAAGCGGTGTTCAACGTGGACAACTATAAAGAATATCTTTCGCTTCAGTGCGACAGCGCGCTGCGGAGCATCGTCCGGAATTACCCTTATGATACGGCGCCGGGCATCGATACCACGGGAGACGGCGAAGCCGATGAAGGAAGTCTGCGGGGATCCAGCGAGATCGTTGCGGGCAGGATCCGCGATGAGATTCAGGAAAAGGTCAGCGAAGCCGGCCTTGAGATTATCGACGCAAGGATTACTTATCTGGCGTATGCCACTGAGATTGCAGCAGCTATGCTGCAGAGACAGCAGGCGGCGGCCATTGTTGATGCGCGCACGATGATCGTGGAAGGCGCGGTCGGCATGGTGGAGATGGCGCTGGAGCGTCTTAACGAAAAGGAAATCGTCGAGCTCGATGAGGAACGCAAAGCGGCGATGGTATCTAATCTCATGGTGGTTCTATGCGGCAGTCATGAAGCGCAGCCTGTCGTGAATGCGGGCAGCTTGTACTGATTGACAGCAGAGGTGATGGAAAGTGTTTGAACAATGAAGAAAAAGCAGGTGCCGCTGCGGCTTTCGGAAAAATTGTATCAGGCGATTGCGGCCTGGGCAGAAGATGACTTTCGTTCCGTCAACGGGCAGATCGAGTATCTGCTGACGGAGTGCGTCCGGCAGCGCAGAAAGGATGGGAAATACGTGGGACAGGAGATTGATGTCCCGCCGGACTTGGATCTGAAGTGAACTGCCGGGCGGACAAATGCGTTCCTGCCGGTGTACGGACAGCAGCAGGAGAAAGCAATGTATTCGGTGCTATGATGCGCCAAAATTATTAAATATGCTCTGGATATACTATTGACATGTTTCGGCAGCATAGGCTATGATACAGATATCATATGACTGACGGATATGTGGAGAGTACCACGTGGAGTATGATCATAGAAGAAGCCGACCGTCTGGGCGAAAAGCCTGGGTTTGCGGCTTTTTTCTTTTGGAATCGGCAGGCGTGCTGCCTGCCGGCGGGACGCGGTCCCGCACCACGGAGGAAATTATGGAAAACAGAGTCGTACGAGCCGTTTTGCCGGCTCTTCTCATCCACGTAGCTATCGGAACGGTCTATTGCTGGTCGAGCTTCAGCGGCAGCCTTGCTGAACTGCTGGGCGTCGAGCAGAGCGTCATCACATGGGCCTTCAGCATTGCCATCTTCTTTCTTGGCATGTCAGCTGCTTTCATGGGACGCATTGTCGAGATGGATATTCGCAAATCGGCCTTGATCAGCTGTATCTGCTTTACCACCGGCTTCGTTGGAACGGGCTTTGTCGTTCTGTTCCACAGCTTCCTTTCGCCGGCAGCGGCCACGGTGCTGGTCTTCCTGCTTTACGGGGCCGTCATGGGCGTGGGACTTGGAGTCGGCTATCTGACACCGGTCAAGAACCTGATGCTCTGGTTCCCGAAGAACAAGGGCCTTGCCACCGGAATCTCCATCATGGGCTTCGGCCTTGCCAAGGCCATCGGCAGCCCGGTGATGAACCTGCTGCAGGAAAAAACGGCATTGTCCAATATGTTCTTCATTCTGGGCGCTGTCTACTGTGCTATGATTCTGGCGGCGCATTTTATGATCAAGAAGCCGGCCGGCTGGGTGGAGACACCGCAGCGCAGCAGGCACGTGATCAGGAACAAGCCGCTCTTTGCCGGTATCTGGTTCATGTTCTACATCAACATCACCTGCGGTCTGGCGCTGATTTCCTATGAGAAATCCATCCTGCAGATGTGCGGTCTCGGTGTTGTCTCCATCAGCCTGATTCAGTCTCTGACCGCCGTATCAAATGCGGTGGGAAGGATCGGCAGTTCCACCATCAGTGATTTCTGCAGGGATCGCAATACGATCTATAAATTTATCTTTACCGCCTCCATCATCGTAACGGTGCTGGCGGTTACCACCAATGCGATCGCTGCGGCATCCGCCGGTGTCGTCATTGCCCTTCTGCTGGTGATCAACTTCGGTTACGGCGGCGGCTTCAGCACCCTGCCGGCGCTGCTGGAATCGCGCTTTGGCATGGAGAACATCAGCCAGATCCATGGATTGGCGCTGTCGGCCTGGGCGTTTGCCGGACTCAGCGGCAACCAGATCACGGCGCTTTCGCTGCGGCTTACCGGCGGCTACCGGATGATGCTCTTTGCCATCTGTGGTCTGTATATCGTGGCGCTGATCGTTTCCCTGCGGCTGAACAAGATGGCCGCCGAAGCCTCGGAGGAGATCATCGAAACTGAAAACGCCATGCAGAAGAAGGCCGCCTAGAGAAGGCCGTGCAGAGATTTTTCTGTTGGTAATCTCCTTAAAGCATGGTATTCTAGTACTATATCAGGAATATTGGATACGACAAGGAGAACACCATGGCTGAGAAAGCAAAGGATCTTACGATAGAAGAGATCAAGAAAGCGGTTGTGAAAGTCTGCAGCAACTATAATGTCGCCAAGGCGGCACTGATCGGATCCCGCGCCGAGGGGACGAACCGTCCCGATAGTGATGTGGACTTGATTATGGAATTTGACGGACTGTGCTCCCTGGTGGACGTGATTGAGATGAGGGATACCCTCAGCAAAATGCTGGACCGTCCGGTAGATATCACCCACGGCGTTGTCCGCCAGAGAAAGTACTTTGAGATCGGACGGCAGATTCTCCTCTATGCGATGGACGACAAGGACATTCTGATGCCGATCGAACAGGAGGAGTGAAAGATCCCCTTACAATGCAAGACGAAGAAATCCCGGTTGGCAGCAATCGGGATTTTTCCTGGATTGATTTTTTCCCGGGGAGGGGGCGCCGGCGCCCGCCTCGATTGATGCATCGAAAAAATCGACAAAAGAAACAAGAGAAAGGACGAAAGAGAGCAGCCGATGAAGACATTGACCATTAAGACCGATACACACACGCAGATGAAGGATATCACACGCGAGGTACAGCAGCTGGTTACGGAAAGCGGCATCAGGGAGGGCGTATGCACCCTGTTTGTACCTCACACCACTGCGGCTGTTACCATCAATGAGAATGCCGATCCCGATGTGGTTCGCGATTTCACGATGGAGATCAACAAGATTGTGCCGTGGGAAGATGGCTATCGCCACATGGAAGGCAATGCTGCCGCCCACCTGAAGGCCAGCATGATCGGCTTCTCCGAGACGATTTTCGTAGAACGGGGGCAGCTGGTGCTGGGCACCTGGCAGGGCATCTATTTTGTGGAGTTCGATGGCCCCAGGACAAGGAAGCTGCATGTGCGTGTTTCCGGTACTTCTCCGGCGATGCCGCTGTAAGCAGGGCGCCGATGGCGCATGTATGCTGCACGGATCGGATGTGCCGTGAGGCTGCACGGGTCGGATGTGTTATGAGAAAAGAAAGTAAAGATAGAAAGCAGAACTAGAAGGAAAGCAAATGGGTGAAATCAGAAATATCGTTTTTGACATGGGCGAAGTCCTGATGGGCTACCGCTGGGAGGCCATGCTGCAGGACTATGGCCTTTCCCGGGAGAAGGCGCTTGAAGTGGGACATCAAATGTTTGATGAGGGCAGGGATCTGTGGCATATCTTCGACCTCGCCGACAGAACCGATCAGGAATTGATCGAGGAATACCAGCGCCGCTTTCCGGAAAACGGGAAGTATATCGCCTGGTTTATCAGGCACGGAGAGTATATGCATACGCCGAGACCGGAGATATGGGAAATGGTGCATGGCTTGAAGGAGAAAGGATACGGGATTTATCTTTTGTCCAACTATCCGGAGAGCCTGTTTAAAAAACATACCCAGTACTGTGACTTTATGGAGGATCTGGACGGCATGATGGTATCCTACATGATCCATATTGCCAAGCCGGATCCCCGGATCTTTCAGGCGCTCTGCGACCGTTACGGTCTGAAGAAGGAACAGTGCCTGTTTTTCGACGACAGGGCAGAAAATGTAGAGGGCGCCAGGGGCTTTGGGATGCAGGCGGAGCAGGTTGTCTCCAGAGCGTGGCTGGCCGCGCGTTTGACCGCTCTGCTGCAGGCATCGTATCCTGCGGCCGTGGATTGAATCAGAGCAGGCGGGCGTCCGCCGGGATTTGGAAGGCGGGAAAGCCCATCAGCGGCGTGCGGGTCTTCGGCCGGTTTTTGTGCAGGTAGTCTCTGACGAAATCCAGAAATTCATGTGCCTGTAGGGACATGGTGTCGGTCCGGTCCCAGACGATGGCGTATTCAGCATACTTGGCCGGGTCCACGATGACGCGGGTGGTTACCAGAGAGCCCGGCGTGTAGGTGGTGTGCGGGAAGACTGCGATGCCGCCTCCCTGTTCCACCATGGCCACGGCATCCATGAAGTCCGACATTTCACAGAAAATATCCGGCTCAGCATCGATGCTGGCGAACCATTGATGGATCGCCTCGATGCGATAGCGGCGGTGCGGGGTGATCAGAGGATGACCGACCAGATCCTGAAGAGGGATCTGGTCATTTTTGTTTTTCTCAGCCAGGGGATGCTTCGGTGGAGGCGCGGCTGGACGCTGATGCGCCCATAGGCTTTCTCCTCCCCGGCGGGCTGGACTCCAGCCTGGTCTGTGCGCTGGCTTCCCGGATCCTGGGCAAGCCGATCTGCACGTTTGCCATCGGCATGGATACCGACCCCATCGATTTAAAGTATGCCAAGAGCACGGCAGAATTCATCGGCTCCCGGCATATCTCTTACACCATGACAAAGGATGAGGTCCTTGCAGCGCTGCCCGAGGTCGTGGCCCTGCTGGGAACCTGGGACATCACTACCATCCGGGCCAGCATTGGTATGTATCTTTGCTGCCGGCGGATCCATCAGGATACCGATATTAAGGTGCTGATGACCGGGGAGATCTCTGATGAGCCGTTCGGCTACAAATACACGGATTATGCGCCGGATGCCGCAGCCTTCCAGCAGGAAGCGGAGAAGCGGATCCGGGAGCTACACATGTATGATGTGCTTCGCGCAGACCGCTGCATTTCGGTCAACAGTCTGGAAGCCCGCGTGCCCTTCGGGGACAGGGAATTCGTACGGTATGTGATGGCCATCCGGCCGTTTCTGAATTCACCGCGGCGCTGTGTTACAGAGTGCAGGAGCTGACACAAAGCAATATGCCGACTGCTTACGAGACAGAAACCTGCAGCAGGCTGGCGGCACTGACGGATACGCTGCTGGCGGCGGCGAAGCAGCTGGAGGCGCATATGGAGACCGTGCCGGAGGATCCGGAGAAGGCGATGGCCTGCATGACTTCTTTTTCATCAGCCACCTTTGCATCCTCAAGCTTTTTTAGCTCAGCGTCGATTGCTTCCCGCAAATACGGCTTGTAGGGCAACCTCCGGGTAGTTTGGTTTGCTTCAGAACGGCTGATGCGCACAGAGATGTGCCGGGTACAGATTGAAGCTCAGAGGCAGAGCTACGATGAGAACGGCATTGATGAATTTGAATACATGGCGCACGCAGGGTGCTGTGAGATCTGTGCAGGAATGAACGGCAAGGTTTTCAAGGTCAAGAAGATGATCGTGGGCGACAATGCGTCACCAATGCATCCGAACTGCCGGTGCGGAACTGTGCCGCATATAGACATGAACGAGTATGAAGAATGGCTGGACGGTGTGGATCCGGTGAAGCTGAACCTCAAAGCGATCAACCAGGCAGTAGTGGAGAAGTACGAGGCAGAGAGCAATAATGAGAAAACGATTCTACGAAATCAGCAAAACGAAGCCCGTGCTATAGATGCAATTCATCAGCTTGATACCGATGAGAACGCGCGGTATACTAAAATTGAAATATTAGACGAATTGAACGTATCAAAAGTCGGAAGAAAGACAATTGATAATATTGAAAATTCAAATGTCAAAATACTGATATCTGACGAAGA
>Ga0256406_1005344_pt1 | contig 13817 bp, 10 predicted proteins | sample RumenRJG_03DNA_FD_185986 | JGI IMG/M metagenome (GOLD analysis project Ga0256406, IMG submission 185986) | Bovine rumen microbial communities from Lethbridge, Alberta, Canada - RJG_03 | ecosystem: Host-associated > Mammals > Digestive system > Stomach > Rumen | place: Canada: Alberta | collected...
TCAAAAAGATGTCATCATGTTCGCACTCTTCTTCCTTTACGTACTCATCATCGCCGTCGCTGTCTTTGTCTTGAAGCTTATCTTATGGATTCTGTTGATTCCCATTCTGTGGACTTACTTCACCATTTCTGACGCTATTGGCAGAAAGAAGAAGGTAGCCAGGCAGCGCAAGTAACCGCACTGCCTGTGCGCTTTGTCCCGGCTCAAGACATCTTGAGTTGGTAGGATTGGTCAGCCAGTTGCTCTATGATTGCTTTTTCCCTCATGTAACGGATATACTCCTTGGCAGTCCTGGGCTGCACCTCCATTGCGTCTACAATAGCCTTCACCATATCTCTATAGGCCAGCTTGTCCGCCTTCTCATAGATACTGATAGCAAGATTTCTGAGGTCAGCCGTCTTCTGCTTCTCCTTGTCTTCCTTGGACTTAGTCCCCATATAGACAAACATATCCTCTTTCTTGTCCCACCCGAAAGACATCATCGGGATGTCCAGTGGACTGCCGTCGCGAACCTTGATGCACTTGACCACTGAGTACGCAGGATTGGTGTCCTTCTCAATAGAGAGAATGCCCGCGGCTTTACGCTGCAGCTCCGAGCCTATATGACCTCTGAGCTTTACCCCGTTCGGCACGAAGTGCAGCACACAGATGATACAAGTGCGGTAGAATCCGGCAAGGCGGTACAGTTCGTCCACCACTTCAATACTTTCCAGCTCATCGTTGGCCGAGCGGACCAAATCAGCCACGCCATCAATGACCACGAGTTGTATGCCCTCATGCTCGTTGAAGTTCAATTCAAGACAAGAACGGATAGCCTCCAGCCTCTCCTTTCGTGACATTGCCGTCATATGATAGGCATGGAAAAAATCCGGCTTCGTCTCAATGTAAGCCCTACGAATAGTCTTCTTTACATTCTTATACAGCTGCTGTTCCGACTGTTCTGTATCAAAAAGCAGCACAGCCTTCTTCTTCGGATTTCCAGTAATGGTCATTCCGAGTGTCCGTTCACTGTCGAGCGGCTTACTTACCAAAGATCCGGATATTATAGCAGATATGAAATTACTTTTACCAACCCCTTCTCCACCGGTCAGACAAAAGAGGTTGTCACATGAGCCTATGGGGACTTCATTCACCATCACGACAGCATGTGATTCTGAAGGCGGATTGGTAAAGTCAAGCTCGCACGATCTATAGAGAGCTGCGTCTTTCTTGCAAGACTGCTTCAGAAGATTGAATAGCAGTTTATTGAGTTCTTCCGTTTTGTGGCCATTGGCATAAAAGTCAGATATGTCCTTATCTGTCTTACTACCTGTCAGTGGAAGCTCAAGCCTTTTGACCTTGTATGCGGCAAGTTCTTCCATTCGTTTCTTCGAACTCTCTATACCTGTTGCATCCATGTCATAGAGCAGAATGATATGCTTGAACCGACGTGAAAGATTCTTCATTATATTGTCAGGGATATCCGCTGTCTCGCTGTTGAAGCACAGTGCATGGAAGCCGTGCGCAGCAAGTGTCATCACGTCCTTCTCACCTCCGGTAATGAAGATGACATGCGCTCTTGACGGAAGCTGTCCCAAACCAAACACGTAGCAAGAGTCAGCAGACCGTGCATAGAGAAAGCGCAGCTTGCTGGACGGGCGATAAACCTTGACCGCATCGTCAACGGTCTTATATACAAACATTGGTTCTGTAGGCGTTGAACAGATTGTATATGCCTTGCCTTCCGCATTTGTACCACTGTAGCTTTTGCCGCTTCTTACATGAAAACGCTCCAATACAGATTGCGTTATTCCATATTTCTGCCAGTATTCAAGTTCCTGTGTGCTGAAATCCTTATAAGCTATTTTTGCCTTGAAGGTGGAGCTGGGCTTGTCTGCTTTCACAGTCTTTTTATTCTTTATCGTAGCTGCATTGGCATGAAGTGATGTTAACTGTGGTTGAGCTACAGATTGCTTGTTCTGTAGCCATCTTGTATCGTTCCCCTGATCGCCAAATGGTATGTAGAGGTTCATGTCCTCATTGATTTTCCGAAGGACCTTTATGAAGTCCCGTCTGGTGTCCCAGCCATTCAACAAGGCAACGAACCAAAAACAGTCTCCGGAGTACTCTGTAGAACCGAAGTCCTTGAGCAGGTAGCAGCCCCTCTGTGAGTTGAAATATACATAGCATGACGCCTTGGTGTCCGTATACAAGGGGTTCTTAAAGCGGCGTTTAGGCGCAAAGGGAGTGTTGATGTAGTGATGGAATACATCCAGTCCCTGACGAGTCTTTTCAAGAATCATATCCCGTATGTTCATCATGGCTTATTAAGATAAGATGGTAACGAGATATTCTTGAAATTGCTTACTTTGAGCAAGTAGTCTTCCATTCTTTCCAAAGCATCGATGTTGCTGAAACCTTTGCAAGTAGCTTTGCCGGATCTGATGGCCTCGTATAAATCCGAATATGGATAGACCACATGATTAGAAGAGAGATAGCGAAATTTGACCTTTTTGTCAGACCGCCAACGGGTTAGTGTAGAGGAAGAAATGCCGAGTATGGTCATCACGTCCTTGGATCCCATTTCAATGTTGGCGCTTTTAAGAAAGCTGTTGAAATCCAGAACACCAGGAGGTGCATGAGGTGGCTCTACCCCATCTATCTCCATACTCTCATCAAGGTTGTTGATCTCTTTAGTCAACTCTCTAATGTACGCATCGTTCTGATACAGGTGCTGCACAATCGCAGCCAGCAAAAGTTTCATAACACGTTCTTTTTTTGATTTGAATTGATAAAATTAATTTTAGATATTTATTTTTAGATCTCTCAATTTTTTTCAGTCTTTCTCTTACAATGAATATCCAGTGTTATTTAGTTGCCCATAGAGCAATTTCCTTCCTGAATCTTTTCATTTTGTCAAGTAATTCTTTGTTGTCCTCTCCTTTTTTTGCAGCAGCAGCGTCCAATACAGATATTAACTGGAATGCCTCTTCGGAATATGGCTGTGGTTTTTCTTCTATTCCCAGGAACTTCAATAAGAAGTCTGATAAGTTATTATTATTTTTATTAGAAGGGAGTTTCCAAAATTTATTTTTCTTGTAGCCGTATTTAGAAAGGAACAAGTTGAGTTCCGTGGTATCTGGAACCTCAATAATTATGATCCGCTTACCTAAAGCTTCTACACATTTTTCAAAAGTGTCCAAATTTGAGTTAGTACTACCTGCCAATATCTTCCGGACATTGGAAACATGAATGTCTGATATTTCTCCGACCTTACTAACAATAGTAGGTTCGCCGGAAAATGCGGACTTCTCGTATGCCAAAAAGATGGCACCTTTAGTGGTCTTTCTGTCTTTCTGTGTATTATAATCTATTGATTTCATGTTGCAAATTTGGGAAAAAATGTTTGTAGAGCAATGCAACATAATACTTTGTGAAAGTAATAAAATACTTTGCATTTTTATTCACGCTATGTATTATTCATTGAATCAGCAAGTTAAATAACTTGTTAAAACAAATTAAATATATTATTGAAGTTTTTAATGTAAAGAATTATCGTAGTTAACAATGCTAATTTGACGAATTTAAATACTAACAAACGAGGTAAATAATACTACAAATTAAAATAAATGTTGCATTGTTTATTTGAGAATATTATAAAAACCCTTTTTTCACAAACACATTCTATAACTGTGGAAAAAGATGGTAGTAATGGACTAAGTGGATATTTATACAATATTTTTTACGCTTTGATATAATTCAACCTTGAGCGTATAAAAAACGATGATTTTCTATTATATGACGAAGAAGAATACTCGTTTACGTCAGCAGATTACGATGATAGAGAGTTGAAGGAGATAGCAGAAGATAGGATGAGAATGTATCATGAAGTTAGTCGCTTCTATTCCTATCGTGAAGGAAAAGAAATTGTGAGGTGGAAAGGTGAATATTACAATGGCTTCGACATTAAAAGGAGATCGAGGGGCTATACTTGTCTTGTTATTGGCGCATGTCCCTATATAGTTTCCTTTAGCATTAGGTGGAGTCAATTAGCAAGTGCAAATTTTGATTAGTATGTAAGATCAAATAATATGTAGCCAAGCAAGAACAACAAGCAAAATATAGAATTCTGTTAATCCGAGAATGGGTAAAACACGATAATACGTAACTACTCAGCCCCCAGTATGATGCGGGTACCTACCCCGTTAATTTTAACAGATAAAGCTATAAGTGTTACTTCTCTGATGCCTTTACCTATGTCTTTGATACTGAAAGTCTTATGACTGATAGTTGATAGACATATACTTTATGGAAGGCGTTTATCAACGCTGTGTTTAAGACACACTGGAATCACGCAAACTCCAAATATCCAAGTCTTGAACATAGACAATGATAGATGTCCATAGGTGTGATTATATCTGCCAGTGGAGTACTATATATTTATACATGAGTACTCCATGATCCATGTTCTTTATTCTAACTTTAGTATTCTCATTATTTTCTTTACGTCTTCATCTGTCAGACCGATGATGGGACTGATCCTCATGAAATGGCCTTGCTGTTCGGACAGCATACAGTTTTCATCATCAACGATGGCATACTGGGAAATATTGTCATGTATAGAAAGCCACATGTCGATTTCATGTCCCTTACTCGTGAGCAAACGGATTTCGTCCGGAGTTGTCTGACTGATGACCTCCCGCCGTGTTTCACTCGGTGTGATGTCAATCAGATCACCGGGCATCTTGCGTTCTTTCCACAAACTTCTCATCTCATCCAATCCAAGACATTTCCACGAAGAGGAAATCACAACGCCCACATCCTGGTGACACACTATCTTCGCAAGGTTAGCCACAGACTCTGGGTCGAAGCTGTAACCAAAGCGGTCTATGATGGCATTCTTGCCCTCGTGCTCACGCCACCGGAGTGTATTCAGCACACCGTCAAAGTCGAGAAAAAGTATCTTATTCTTCATTATTTTGCTTTGCAAGGCAGACTTGTCTCAAACCTTCTATTACATCTTCTATTTGCTCTTTATAGATCAGACCTTTGACATATTCTGTTGGGATGGAGCTAAAGCCAAATTTTGCTCCGAGGATAGCGCATGCTACTGCGGCATTGGTATCCGCGTCTCCACCGGCATTGACAACAGCTAGAAGACCCTCTTCAAAGGATGCTGCATGCCAATAAGCCCACAAGGCAACAGACAGCGTTACGAGGGTGTAGCCCATGTGGTCGTCATCCATCAGCTTGGTGATGTCTGTCTCATTCCTGGCAAGACCGATGTAGTCAGCTATCTGCTCGTCGTACTCCATAGCCGTGTTTATCATGTCCTGATAGTCAGGCACCTTGCCACCATATACCAAGGCATTGATGAGACTGGATACGATGACACAACTTCCTACGCAGCGTGGATCGTAATGAGTGAGTTTGCAGATGTTTTCGGCACATTCCGTCACACACTTGGGAAAGAGTCCCACTACGGATGTTCGCATCAGACCGCCATTGGCTGCTGACTGACATCTGCTCATCTTCCAAACCATTCTCGAGACATCGAAAGGTTTCTCTACATAGTCGGCGATGTTCAGTACTTTGTAAGTGTTCTCACCTATACCCATCGGCTCATCCATAGCCCACATTTTGAAATGCCTGGCAATGTTGGTGAAGCTCACCCCCTTGTCCTCTATGACGGCATGTGCTATGCATAGCATCATGTCGGTGTCGTCTGTCCAGTCTCCAACCTTCCAACGTTTGCGATGCCGGTCCTGGAAAATCTGACTATAATGATGCAACCCATGAGGATATTTCCACGCCATATCCTCATCTGTCATGCCCTCAGTGCCAAGACCAAGCGCATCACCGATAGCCTGACCGTAGAGACAGCCCTTGAAGCGGTTAAATATATCTTTTTGTAATGGCTCTATTTTCTTATACATCAGTAAATTATCAATTTTTCTATGCATAGTTTGCAATAGTCATCAATTCATTAGTCGGTCCATCATTCTACTTATGTCATCCCTCAGATTGTTGCTCCTCAACTGTATGGAGCCCGGTTGCAGATAAGTCCGCTTGTTAATTTCGAGCATCATAGAGTGATAGTGAAAAGGGCAATCGGGAGTCTCAGAATTGCTGTAAGGCGTGTTTACACCAACCTTATAGCCGCAGTCCATGAAATGGTTGACAGCCATCTCTATCGTATCCTTGGAAGGCTTTGACCAATCGTCATTGAAGCCGATGCAGATGTCCACGTCGCTCAACTCTTCGGGGAAGGAATGACAGTCCAAAAGCAACGCATCTTCTGTAAGGCAGGAGCTCAAACGCTGCTGATGCCACTTCCAAAGACAAAGAAGGTCTTGCTCGGAATGCAGGGGCACATTCCGCTGATGTCCGTCGAAGTTTTTATAGACAATGCCTTGGCCTACACTCTCCAACGGATCTTTCCAAAGACGCTCAGCATCTACAATGAAACGGGAATAAGGAAAGCGGACGGTCTTGATGCGGTCGTCACGCAGCCCATGAAAGAGGTAGTCTGTGTGCCAGTCCGTCCATTTGATGACCACATTATTAAGGAAGTCGGCATCGACATTCCAATAGCTCTTGTCCGCATCATAGAGCCCCTCCAAGGAGGCGTGCGGCTCATTCAATACAAGTCTGTTGTACATACAAGTCAGTTTTAATTGTTCTGCAATTCACATCCCATCATTGTACCACCGTGGCTGACTGCTCGGTTGGCGTGCCCGAAGGCAACTCTATGGATGCATGGTGCAAAGGTAGTAAATTATTCGTAAAGAGTGTGGTGTCATGAAGAAAATATATCTATCATGACACCATCTCATTCGTTAGTATGGAACATTCGGATTATCAACATATGGCATGAAGCTTCTCGGCACATACACATTGCCAAAGGCATAGGCTTGTCGAAAGAGTGGCGCTATCTGTCGGACATCGTAGTCGGCATTGCCGGTGCCGACGGCTGTAAGCATGAACTTGTACTGAGGATGGAATACCGCATATTCCGTAAACCGATCGACCGCCTTTTTCAGTTCCTCATACGAATTACCGTCAGTCGGGATGGCGTAGCTCTGCCCCTGAATACCTTCAGCCTGTCCGAACTTAGCTCCGAAATGCTGTAGGGCATAGTAGGCAGCACCACCATTGTGCGCCCCGTCAATATTGCTGCCAAAGACGAAGATCTGATTCTCTTGGAGTGACACGATGTTGTCGGGTGCTATGCGCTGGCCTTCAACGAAATAACCTTCGTTCATTGCGCCCGTCGCCTCGTCCTGTTCTTCTTCACTCATATTACAGAAGCTTCGGCTCATTTGCATGTAACGACGCTTCTCATTGAATGCCCTGCGACTCCGTCTCTCACATTCGAACATATCCTCCATTCCGGTCTGCGTCTGCTCAAACTGCATAAAACTGTCGATGCCAAGACTGTTGGCTGTTCTCTCCACATCAATGTTGGCACCGATGAACGAGAACACCCAGCCTCTACTCTTCAACGTTGCTATGAGCTCCTGGACGAGTGGCAACTTCCACTTGCGGGAAGCATTCTCATAGCCGTCGGTGATGATGGTGACATTACCTTTAACCTCCTGGCGGTTAATCTTACGGAACAACTGCAAAACGGTATATCCGATGGCATCGTAGAGAGGCGTACATGCACTTGGGCTATAGTCTTCCCTAGTCATGTCCCGGACCTCATCAATAGGAGTATCGTGGAAAATGTAACGGGAATGTGACGAGTCGAAGCAGAAGACGGAGACGAATTGCCGGATCTCGGGCTGCTCTTTCTGCTGGTTGCGAATGCTGATCAGCGTCTCATTGCACCCGGAAATAGTCTCATCCCTGACCGTTGACATGGAGCCACTCTCGTCAAGGATAATAAGGTTGTAGGCATCCGACTTATGGGTTGTAGTCTCTGACTGGTCATCGTTGGCCACTTTTCCCATTGCAGGTTTTTTCTTCTCTCCAGACACCTCATACACTTCTTCAGATGCTGACTTTTCCATATCGTCTGTGATAGCGTCACCCAAGTCAACTTGGTTGTTGATATTCTTAACAGGCTGATGAGTGACAGAAGCAATAGAATCAAAATCATCATCATGAAAAACTAAACTCTTGACAAATGAAAATAGTCCCATAAATTGTAAAATTTTACTGTTGCTATTAGAGGTTCATATTATCCAGAGCACTTCTACAGCGTTCGACTTGCGATAGTTCAACTAAGCTGATTTAATTTTAGCTTTCTCACAGGATTTAATCTTTCGCTTATATATGATACAGGCGCCAAAATCTAATATCCAGCCTTGGCTCGCGATAAAGGAGGAACATAACAGTGCCTCGACGGGCGGAACTTGCTGATCCTCATTTTCTCCCACCATATTTTGCGATGGAATGATGTAGTCTTGAATGATATTGAAGATGGCAACCGTCTCTATTACCTTTTCTCCTTTTTCTGAAGCAGATACAGTGCTGAATGGGATAATACCCATTTGGGTCGCTACTTGACCATTCGATCCTACCATGGTATCTCCATCACCAAGGGAAAAGAACGGTACCTTGCTCTTGTCAATGGATTGTTTGGCAATAAAGTTATTGGTAGCACCGGAATCAACGCCCGCTACAATCTGTTTCCCATTCAGCTTCAAAGACACTACAGGAAGCCGATAGTTCTTATTGGTAAAATCTATTGGAGAAAAATACTCGCAGTCAGTCAGCTAATGACAAGTTTGACGTATTGACATTAGACGTATGAAGGGTACAGTCACTATAATCTAATGCAAGTTTGTGCTTAAACAAAAAGTCATTCCCTAAAAGACCGATGACCGGATATTCATAGAGCTGTGGATAGTCAATGTCGCATACACTAAAAGTCTCTTTGCACACCATTGATTGTAACGTAAAGTTCAGTTCAACGTCAGTCACCTCTTGCGGCTCACTGCCAAGGCCATTAATAACATGTATGCCAGCAATCTCTATCTTTTTTAAGCACAGATAGTTTGTCAAGTTCTCAAAGAGTATGTTTACTTCGCTGCAAGAGTCAATCATCATCAAGGCGCAATGCCCATTGGCATCTTTGTCAAGATAATCAACCATGACGAAAGGAACGGACGTATTATTACCGTTATACAGATTCACATTGATGTTGTTTTTAGCTGTCATAACTTTCCTCTTTATTTGTTTCGTGGTGCAAAGTTACGACAGTATCACGAACAGTATGTTCGCGATATAGCAAAAATAAAAGTTCTCAGCACATGGAAGTTGACTATGTAGCAAGAGTTCAATCTCTGTCTGGTATCGATATTATTGGAGGAATAGCGATACCAGACGAGAGATCTTTCCAAATTTTATGAGATTATAAGAATTAGATTTGGACAAAATGAAGGACAATGATTATTACGATGCCTATTATTATGATCCATTGGTTCTTGTTAATCTTAGATTTAATTTCAAAAAGTTCATTCTTCATGGCTGCTTGGATAGTCAGAATCTCGTTCGTTTGTTTGGCGATATTAGCCAATTTACCCTTTTGTTCGTTAATCTCAGCAGAAAAGTTCTTCTGTTGCTCATTCACCGACTTAGTCAATGTTGCAATAGAGGCCTTTATGCTGTCAAGGGATTTTGTCTCTTCAGTGTAATACTTGTCAACACCGTCAGACAGATTGGATAATCTCTTGACCAACTCATTTGAGACGGATATGGCCTTTTCAAGAGGCTCCTGATTTTCGTCCAGGCGGTTGATCTCGTTTGACAGTTTGTTGTTTTCAGTAACAAGATCCTCTACTTGAGCATTAAGCTTTTTCTTAAAATTAACACTTGAATCCGCAACCATCTTATTGAAAGAATCCATTGTTCTCTCACAAGCATCCTCTATCTTCTTGATAGATGTCTCAAGTTCGGTAGTCTTCAGCGACTTGTAATTGGTCAAATCGTTGATCAACTGCTCAATGTCTTGCACCAAAGAGTCCAACGATGCTACATATCCATTAACAATGTTTTGTAAGTCAGTACTGCAAGCAACTGTTTTTTCCACTTGCTTTCGCGCAGAATCTACATCGCAGAGATTCTTTTCTAGACGCTCTAGAGCCTTGTTGATATCGTATGCCATATTGTTATTTTAAGTAATTATGTGTAAATTTATTAAACCTGTCCTCGTGTATTAAGAATATGACTGACTCTTTTCCTTCCTTGATAAGACCTAAAGTTTCTATTATATGGTCTTTCCCCTCTTTAATAAGATCTTGAGCAAAAGCGTCATTATTAGCATTTCCTTTCAAAAGAAGGTTGAATGAGTCAATGTAATCCCATACCTTGTCCCCAACTTTGTTATTGAGTTGTAGGAAACCTTCTATATATCCATTCAATGCATTTCTTCTTAAAGTTTCATTTGTACCCGTACCAAGGAAGTTGATGCAATATGTAAGCAGCAATAACAATGCTGCATTGTCGGGATGTGCCCTAAGACACAACAACGTTGCACCATAAAGATGTTTTACATTATCTATTTCGGTACCAGACTCATCTTTTGAAATTATTCGTATATATTTCAATACTGTGTCAAATCCTTCCCGGCCTTCCTCATCAGTCTCCTCCGATAAGGAATAGGGCTCACCATTAACTTTGTATCCCTTTCTGGCATACTTCGAGTTGAAGTATAAATGAATGAACTGTTTCAGCCATTCGTCATTCCCTGTAGATTCTCTATAGGCAATACCGTCTTCACAAGCTATGCGCATATCTTCTATTGCTCTAAGTCTCTTCTTTTCAAGACTTTCATAAACAAAAGCTGTAAGATATCCTATGCATTTATCTAGATAACACCTTCCGTTCCGATTGTCAATTTCCGCAACCTTTTCTTCTGCCCTTTCGAGAGAATAGTATTTACGGAAGAAATGCATCATATTTTGTTTGTACTGTTCGTCCGTTTTCTTGCGAATTTTCAACTCATACGTCTGAGAAAGATAGTCAATCGTCACGTCCTCAACTAAACCTATGCAACACAATCGATAAATAGCTTTATCCGTATCATCTTTATCTCTCTTCTGATAAAATATTTTTTTAAGGTTCTTATAAAGTCTGGTATATCCATGATACCTTAACCAACTAGAATCATTGGAACACTTAGAAATTTGAGAAAGTAACTCGTCAAAATTATCAACCTTGCCCAAACAGAGCTTACCTTCGTTGTTCTCGTCTATGTCATGCCACACTTTCTTACCGATAGTAGGGTCTTCAAGTTTAGCAATTCTCGAAATCTCCGTTTTGATGGACTCCTCAAAGCCACCCCCTAATATATTCATCTGATTCTCCCAAGATACAGTGATATATACACACCCATCTGCTTCAACCTTTGCCATAGCACTATATATGCCTTCAGAAGAATTGTCTTGTCCATCTTCTATGGGACGTAGCAATGCATGGGCAGAATGGTCTTCCAAACTACCCAATATACAAATTAATGATTCGCAAATATTTCTACAAATCTCAAGATTAAAGTTAACAAATTTGTACGTAGGATATAAATTATCAAGAAAAATATAACCATACTGATTTTTTCTGTCTTCTTTTGAGACTATCTTGATGGCATTTTTCCCTTCATCAACTTTCAAGAGCAAGTCTGTGATTCCTGTCTCCTCAATGAGCCGTTCCTGAACGGTACCGATAAAGCGTGGCTTAACATTCAAAATTCTGTCCGTAAACTCTTTCAATATGACTTGTTCTTTATAAAGTCCTCTGAAAGAGTTATTATGAAACCAAAGATCAATATTTTTGTCAACATTTTCAAAATAATTATTTCGCTTACAGACCTCTAAGATGGACTCTGCATACTGATCAGAACATCCTTCTGATTTGCACAAGCTAATGAGGTCAGACTTCAATACGAAATTGTGGTTGAATGATTCCAACCATTTAGGATCGTATCCTTTCGTTCTTAAGATCTCATACCTCAAGTCATTAATCTTATCAATAGTAAAGTGGATATATTCCGTCGGGTCGTACAACACATAAGATATAGCATGTTTTTTATCTCGTCCGCCACGTCCTGCTTCCTGTACATACCCCTCTAAGGAACTGGGATGGTTAATATGTATAGTAAAGCGGACATTAGGCTTGTCTATACCCATACCAAAAGCCTTGGTGGCAACCATCAGATTTAATTCATTATCATTAAATCTTCTCATATCGCCCGAAGGCTTGTTTCCGCCAACGAAAGTTCCTATTTTAAGTGCTCCTGTAAACTCAGAGATAAGTCCTGTCGATATACCAAGGTGATTGTTCTTGTCATCATTATTTACACCGAAAGTGCCTTTAGCATGAGGACAGAAAACAATGCCTGCATTGTCATATAATGATGAGGAATTTGCAGAATAGAAATCTTTTGCAGAAAAATTATTTATATGTGGCGCATCATTTGATGCATTTGAAGAGTCCATGCAGTTTAAAGTTTCAATGTCATTAGGAACCTCCCTAATAAGGCTATACAACTTTCTCTTTTTAGCTTCTGCAACAATATCTCTTAGCCCCCATTCATCTCTTACATTCAATAAATAGGGATTATACTCACATTTGTAAGGTTCAAAGTCTGACTCGGTTTCAATGATTCTATATGTCAGCTCTGGTCTGGCATCATCTTCGGGACGGATAATGGTCTCGCTATCCATTGACATATTACCGCCAATCGTAAGTTCTCTTTCAACATCCGCAAGGACATCAAAAGAAGCAGTAGCTGTTAATCCAATGATAGGAAGTGGATGACCGGATGCCGTTTCCATAAAATTGATCATATTCCGACCAAGATGCAGATATGCAGGCCTGAAATCATGTCCCCATTCTGATACGCAATGCACTTCGTCTATAACTCCGTATGCGAAACTGATTCCATTCTTCTCCTTCATGGTAGACAGACTTTCGCGGAAGTTTTCCATCATAAATCTTTCTGGTGAAAGAAGAATCAATTGAAGGGCTCCGTTCTGCAGGAGATTTAACTTCTCAGTCTTTTCTTTTCCTTTCATTCCGCTATGGACGCAGTCGCATGAATCAATTCGTAAGTCCTTAAGCCCTCTTACCTGATCAACCATAAGAGATACCAGTGGATCCACGACAATGGTCACACCGGGTTGTAACATGCTTGAGAGTTGATAAGTAAGTGATTTGCCACCACCAGTTGGAAGCAACCCTATAGTCGTAAGATTCGATAGAGAATGGCTTAAAATAGGAAGTTGTCCAGTACGGAAACTCCTTTTTCTAAAAATATTCTGAAGGAAGAAAGTTAAAATGTTTTCACGCTCTGGAATAGCCGTGTATTTCCCTGTAGAATCTTTTTGCACAAAAGGAGGATAATCAAGACTCTTCGATGAAAGTATTACTCTCTCATTTTTCTGATAATGAGAAGAACGTATTATATATGAAGTGTTAGCCTCTACTCTTAATGGCAATGCGTCAATATTATCCCTTAAAAGCATTGAGATGTCAATGCATAAATCGAACTTAGCAGTAGGAATGTTACTCAAAACCTTGTAGCCCAAATGTAAAGGTGAGTTAATAAATTCTTCTGTAGAAACAATTGAAAGATGAATTTTCGGCAGCATGGTATTACTACCGTCAAGCTTTGACATCATCTCATAAGACTTCTTTAGAAGATCAACGGCTATAGCAGCACATGGGACATCTCTTTCTACAACAACTAAATTCCATTCTTTCTTGCTGATATCAAGTACTCCAGTAAGCATGGCCTGCAGAAGCATTCTCTCTGTACGGGCTATTGCCAGAGGAGATAATACTATCTGTAGTACATCTCTCCATGAACCGGAAATTGTTTTTTGACTATTCTC
>Ga0256406_1005345_pt1 | contig 13815 bp, 9 predicted proteins | sample RumenRJG_03DNA_FD_185986 | JGI IMG/M metagenome (GOLD analysis project Ga0256406, IMG submission 185986) | Bovine rumen microbial communities from Lethbridge, Alberta, Canada - RJG_03 | ecosystem: Host-associated > Mammals > Digestive system > Stomach > Rumen | place: Canada: Alberta | collected...
AACCAGATTGTTAAATAGCTATATTATGCTCGAATAATTGGAGCTTAATATGCGTTGCTTAGTTACTGGTGGGGCTGGTTTTTTAGGAAGTCACTTGTGCGAGCGTCTGTTGAACGACGGTCACGAAGTGATTTGTCTTGACAACTATTTTACGGGCCGTATGGTGAATGTTGCTCACCTGCGCGATAACCGGAATTTCGAGCTCATTCGCCATGACGTGACGGAGCCGATTCTTTTGGAAGTGGACCGCATCTTTAACTTGGCGTGCCCCGCAAGCCCCATCCATTACCAGTTCAATCCGGTAAAGACCATCAAGACGAGCGTGATGGGTGCCATCAATATGCTCGGTATGGCAAAGCGCGTCAAGGCTCGCATCTTGCAGGCTTCCACCAGCGAAGTCTATGGCGATCCGGCGGTGCACCCGCAGACCGAAGACTATTGGGGAAACGTGAACCCCATCGGCATTCGCAGCTGCTATGACGAAGGCAAGCGTGTCGCCGAGACCTTGTTCATGGATTACCATCGCCAGAACAATGTGGATATCCGCATCGTGCGAATTTTTAACACCTACGGACCGCGTATGCTCATGAACGATGGTCGCGTGGTGAGCAACTTCATTGTGCAGGCGCTCAAGGGCGAAGACATCACCATTTACGGTGACGGCAGCCAGACGCGCAGTTTCTGCTACGTGGATGACTTGATCGAAGGCTTTGTCCGCATGATGAACCAGAACAAGATTATTGGACCGGTGAATATCGGAAACCCCGGCGAATTCACGATGCTTGAACTTGCTAAAGAAGTTCTTGAACTCACGAGTTCCAGGAGCAAGATTGTGTACAAGCCGCTGCCCGGTGACGATCCGAAGATGCGTCGTCCGAACATTGATCTTGCAAAGTCCGCCCTCGGTTGGGAACCGACGATCCCCTTGCGTCAGGGCCTCGAAAAGACGATTGTGTATTTCGACAAGCTTTTAAAAGACAATAAACAATAAACCTATATTTGCGCCATGAAAAAAATTTCTCTTACGGGCATCAAGCCCACCGGCACACCTCACCTGGGTAACTATCTCGGTGCAATCCGCCCCGCTCTTGAACTTTCGAAGACCTACGATACGGTCTACTTCATTGCGGACTATCATGCTTTGACGACCGTGCAGAACGGCGCCGAAATGCGCGCCAACATTTACAAGATTGCGGCAACGTGGCTTGCGCTTGGCCTGAACCCGGAAGAAGGCCTGTTCTACAAGCAGAGCGACATTCCTGAAATTTTCGAACTCAGCTGGGCTTTGAGCTGCTTTACGCCGAAGGGCTTCATGAACCGCGCTCATGCCTACAAGGACAAGGTGGCAAAGAACGAAGCTGCTGGCGAAGATCCGGATGCCAACGTGAACATGGGTCTCTATTGTTACCCCTGCCTCATGGATGCCGACATCCTCATGTTCAGCGCAGACATCGTGCCGGTCGGTAAGGACCAGAAACAGCACGTGGAATTTGCCCGCGATATCGCCATCAAGTTCAACAAGCATTTTGGCGAAGACGTGTTCACCATTCCGGAACCGGTGTTCCAGGAAACGACGGGTATCATCCCGGGTCTCGATGGCCGCAAGATGAGTAAGTCTTACGATAACGTCATCGACATCTTCCTCGAAAGCAAGGCCTTGAAGAAGAAAATCGGCAAGATCGTGACGAACTCCCAGGGTATCGAAGAACCCAAGGATCCGGACACTTGCAACGTGTTCAAGCTGTACAAGCTCTTTGCAACGCCGGAACAGACCGAAGCGCTCGCCGCCCGCTACCGCGCCGGTGGCATGGGTTGGGGACATGCCAAGCAGGAGCTCCAGAATGTGCTCGAAGAACATCTCGGTGCCGCTCGCGAAAAGTACTTCTACTTGCTTAGCCATACCGAAGAAATCGACAAGATTCTTGCCTACGGTAAGGAGAAGGCCCGCGCTAAATCCAAGGCTATGATGGAGAAGGTACGTTCCCTTCTGGGAACGTACTAATTCGCCTATAAACTTCGCAATACGGCGTCACGAGAGCTCTCGCTGTATTATTTATACAGCTTCGGTTCTCGTTCCTGGTCTTGCTCGTTTCTAGACGAATTTTGAAATTTTATTTGTATATGAGAAACCCCTCGGAATCCGAGGGGTTTTCGTTTTAATTAATTCCCGCGGCTACCTTCAATAATCCATCTGCACAACTCCTCGATACTTGCGTAGTCGGGGAGTGTTTTTATAAAGTTCGGCGATTTGCTGCGCTCGATGAATTTGCTCCAGGTCTGTTCGTTCTTGGCTTCGAGACCTAAATGTTCCTCGATGGCGCCTCGCGTCCACACCCAAATGCCTTGGTTGCGGAGTTTCGCGTGAATGCTGCGGATGGGTTGCTGCGCTTCTTCCATTTCGGCCATCATGGCGTAGGCTGTGGAGGCGCTGATGTTACTATGCTTGTTGACGGGGAGCCCATTTACCAAGCGCAAGTGGTTGTGGAAGGCAAGCTCGCGGAACAGGTCGCGGCAGTACCTGATGTCAGGGTCGTTTGCTTCCAAAAATCCATCGCGGGTGGCGGTGGTAAAGGCGTAATCCAAGTCCACAATGGCGCGTACAGGCATGTCCATGGCGTCCAGCACCTGCATGCTCTTGCGGGTGTTGCTCACGCCGCCCTGGCGAACCAGCGCACATTTAATGAGGGCGAAGGATTGTCCGGTAATGCGTTCGAAAAGCGCCGGAAGCACGCGCCATTCGGTCTTGCCTTCGGTCAAAAGTACGTAGTCGGCAAACAGGAGCTCGTTGCTATTACTGAGGCTGAACAGCATCTGTAGCTGGCTCGGAGCGTCTTGCACCACCTGGTGCACGGCGTCTTCCATTCGCTTGCGCATGTAGGTGCCGCGCTCCTTGTTCTTGCGAATGAGTAGCGAGGTACTTACGTCTTCGCTGGTAACCATTTGGGCGCTGTGAGTAGCGAATACCACCTGGTAGCCTTCGTTCGAAAGGTTCTTGAGTGCCACACGTACGAGTTCTACTGCTTGCGGGTGCAAGTAAAGTTCCGGCGAATCAATGAGCAACAGGGTTCGGCTCAGGTAATGGTTGTGGTGATGTTTCTTGACATCTGCCAGGTAACGCACCAATGCCATCTGGATGGCGCGCTTGCTACCTTCGCCCATGCGGCTAATGTCGCGTTCAAAGCCGTCGTCTTCGTCGATGACTTTGAGGCTTGCGCTCTTGAGGAAAGTCTCGAGTGTGGGCATAGGAATGTCGAATTCGACTTTAACGCTGGGGAATAGCGGCGAAAGCTTCTCGTTGACTTCCCGGTCGAAGGTGTTGATTTCTGCGGCACGGTTTTCGCTGTCGGGCGAAAGCAGGTCGCTGAATTTGTTCAAAAGTGTGTTGATTTCGTTGCCGAAACGGCGTTCCAGCGGCTTGAAAATTTCGTGAAGAAGCTTGGTGAATGCCTGGTTTCCTTCAAAGTCCCAAATGGCAATGGATTCGGGGAACATGCGGTGATAGGCGAACTTGAACGCGTCATTGGGGCGGACCCATTCGCGCTTGTCTCCCTTGCGGTGATTGCTCGGCACGAAAACGAAAAGTTCGAGACTTTCCGGATTTTCGTTGGGGATGCGTTGCACCTTTTTGACGCGCAGGCGGCCAGGGCCTTGCGGTGTATTTTGCAAGAACGGCCGTACTTCGGCGGCGTATTCTTCACCTAAACGGTTGAGCACCTGTTCCGAAATGCCGTCAAAGACGCCGATGACTTCGACAGGGCGGTTCGGGTCGTCAAAGTACGAAATATCCAGCGAAAACTTGGACAAAAGCCAGCGAATGCCCATCAAAATGTTCGTTTTGCCGGCATTATTATAGCCTATGAGTGCGGTAAAGCTACTGAGCGGAAACGTCTGCCTCTGAATGGAACGCAGATTCGAAATAGTAATCTCAGATAATCTCAGTGCTTGCGGTGTCATACACTGAATGTATATAAAAACTTTAGGGCGAGAACACTAAAAATGCCGTTTTTTTACTTTTTGGCAAGTTTTGCGCGGGTCTCCCGCTTGTAACTTTTGTATTTTTGTCCCGAATTTTGTTTATAGGTAGGTTTATTCTGCGCTTCCGCTGGCTGTTTTTATTTGCTGTGTTTGTAGGGCTTGCTCAGGCCCAGCTTTTGGACATGTCTGAAATGTCCGAGAGCTATATGGTCGAAAATAAGATCCATAAGGTCAAGGTCGAAGGAACCGTCCATATGGATGATCGCGCTGTCCTTAGCCGTATCGGTATTCGTGATGGTCAAAGCTATTCCCCGACGGCTCTAACCGAAAAGGTTCAGTCCTCGGTGACGTCCCTTTACAAGTCCGGTCTCTTTGACGACGTGACTGCTTGGATTGACTACGTGGGTGATGGCACCGATGTGGACCTCATTTTTAAGATTAAGGAACTCCCTGCACTGGATACTACGGTGTTCGAAGGCCCCGATGAAGTGTCCGAAGAAGATTTGAAGCTGAAAACCCGCCTGATTCCGGGCCAGGTTTACAGCAAGAGCCAGCTGGAACGTGATCGCCAGGCTATTTTGGAATACTACCGCGCCGAAGGCTACCTGCTTGCCGAAGTGGGCTACCGCGAAACTCCGGTGGACGAAAACAAGAATATGGTGACTTTCATTGTCCGTGAAGGCGAAAAGGTGAAGGTCCGCCAGTTCGATATCCAGGGTAACGACCATGTGCCTGCCGAAGACATCATGGAACATATGGTGACCAAGTTGGACCAGTGGTGGGGCGGCGGTGAATTCAAGGAAAATATCTTTGAAGCGGACCGCGACACGGTGTTGAACGCTATCCGCCATTTCGGTTACCTGGATGCGGAACTTACTGAATATAGCGCCGAATACCTGCCGGATTCTTCCTGCCTGTTCTACATGGGCCGTATGGTGCCGCTGGGCGAAAACTTGGAAGTCCTTTACAAACAGATGAACCTGGCTTTGGGCGATTCTGCCACGCCGCTTTACAAGATGGCAGGCAAGCCGACCATGCAGGTGACCCACGTCTTTAGACAGCACCGCGAAGTGGGTGCGATGCCTTGGGTGACTAGACCTAAGGTCATGGTCAAGACTGAAGAAGATGCCTGGAAAATGTTGAATGACATTATCCGTTACGAAAGTGCCCGCAAGGAACTTCTGGAAATCGTGGACGGTCGCAAGTGGAACAACCTGAAGATTAACGAGCTCCGCAAGATCAAGAAGCGTTCTACTTACGAAGAAAAACTCATGGTCCGTTACATGATCGAAGACATGTTCCCGGCCCTCAACAAGTACGACAATATCAAGACTTCTAGCGCCATTCTGGTTCATATCCACATGAACGAAGGCCGCCGGTACTATATGGGTTCGTTGCATTTCTCGGGTAACGAGGTGCTGAACGACAAGATGCTTAAGTATGCATTCCGCCTTGATAGCGGTGAAGTCTTCGACCAATATAAGTACGATGCCTCTCGCAAGGCCCTTCTGGATTCCTACCGCGAAGATGGTTACCTGTTTGCCCAGTACGAAGAAACCCGTACCTTTGAAAATGATTCTGTCGTGAACCTGTCATACAAGATGACCGAAGGCCTGCCGGCTCAGATTCACAAGGTCCATATTCACGGCAACACCAAGACCAACGAAAAGGTGATTCGCCGCGAAGTGCGCCTGTATCCGGGTGATACCTATCGCCAGTCCTCTTTGGAACGTAGCTTCCGCGAAATCATGCAGCTGAACTACTTCGACATGGTCGTGCCCGACATCAAGGTGGTGGGTGAACAAGAAGTGGACCTCGACTTTACCGTGCAAGAAAAGGAAGCCGGTACCGGTCAGTTCAGCTTGGGTGTTTCTTATAGTGAAAGCGATGGCGTCGTGGGTACGGCAAGCGTGTCGATTCCGAACTGCTGTATGGGTGATGGCCAGGCCGCCTCGTTCAGCGTGGAATACGGTGCCGACAAGAAGAGTGCATCTATTAGCTTCCAGGAACCCTGGTTCCTCGACAAGCCCATTACCTTGGGTACAAGCCTCAGCTATTCTTGGTGGAACATGTCCAAGTACGATGACCCCGACATTACCCGTTACGGTGGTTCTGTTTACTTGGGTAAGCGCCTCAAGTGGCCCGATGACTACTTCTATGGCCAGATCGGTTACAGCTGGCTCATGAACAAGCAGGGTCCCAACATCGACGACAGCTACGTGGTTTACACCGGTGTGGAATCTGCTTTGAACTTCCGCCTGTTGCGTGATGACAAGAACCTGCCGCAGTTCCCCACCGAAGGTTCCCGCTATGTGCTGGATATCCAGTGGGCTGACGACGCCTTGTTCAGCGACTTCAACTTCGTGAAGACGGAACTTACCATCAAGTGGTGGTTCCCCCTGTTCCGCGACCGCTTGGCGATTGCTCTTACCAACCAGTACGGTGTGATTATTGGTGACCAGTTGCAGTACCGCACTCTTTACACCATGGGCGGTGTCATGGGTTACGAAGGTATGATGCGTGGTTACAGCTCGGGCTCTATCGGCTACCGTCGTTTGGGCCGCAGCTACCAGTACACGGGTGCTGAACTTCAGCTTGGCCTTGTGCCCCAGACCTTCTACCTGTTGCCCTTCTTCTTCGATGCAGGTAACGTATTCGGTGAACGCTACAACCCGCGTACCAAGGTCCCGAAGCCGAGCAGAAGTCCGCTTAGCGAATGGGATCCCACCAGCCTCAAGAAGGATATCGGTTTCGGTTTCCGCGTGATTGTGCCGATGCTCGGTATTATCGGATTCGACTTTGCCTGGCCGCTTGATGTGGGCGAAACCTATAGCGGTACTCAGCGCACCGAAGTGGGCGACATGCAGTTCAACTTTGTTATCGGTCAGGGATTCTAAGGAGGCTTTATGCTTAAGCGTCTGCTGATAGTTTTAGTGCTTGCGTTTGCGACCGTGTCGTTTGCCGAAGACGGTCTGCGCATTGCGCATGTGGACTCCAAGCTGATCTTTGACGGCTACAAGGGCACCAAGAAGGCCCAGGAAGAATATGACCGTCAGGTGGCCAAGTGGGAACAGCAGGGCAACTTGCTGCAGAAGGAACTGGCCGCCATCAAAGAAAAGCTCGATAAGCAGGTGCTTATGCTCAGCGACGAAAAGAAGCGTGAACTTGAAGCCGAGTACAACAAGAAGGACTTGGAACTCAAGAACTTTATTGACCGCGTGTACGGCCGTAAGGGTGAACTGATTTCGGAAAACGAAAAGGTGAGTGGCCCGATTATCCAGTTGATTCGCAAGGCAATCAATGAAATTGCTTTGCAGGAAGGTTACGACATGGTGGTGGATCGTGCTACTGGTGCCGTGGTCTTCTGGAAAAAAGAAAACGACCTGACCCAGAAAGTTCTTGATTATCTGAACAACAGATAATCGAGCCAAGACAATTTAATTAACAAAAAAGAGCAATGAAATTTTTTTCATTGCTCTTTTTAAATTTCACACTACACACTGCACACTACACACTGATTAATACGCGCCTTCGCCCTTGAACACGACCTTGAAGGTTTTCAGAATCAGGGAGAAGTCATCGCCCAGTTTTCCGTTGCGCTTGATGTAGTCGTTGTCCAGGCGCATCTGGCCTTCGAAGCTGATGTTGCTGCGGCCGCTGACCTGCCAAATGCAGGTGAGACCTGGCGTTACGGAAAGACGCATGCGGTGCCAGGGCTCGTATTCCGCCACTTCGGACGGAATCGGCGGACGCGGGCCCACAATGGACATGTCGCCTTTGATAATATTGAAGAACTGCGGCAGTTCGTCGAGGCTGAACTTGCGGAGCACGTGACCGAACGGGTAGATACGCGGGTCGTTCTTCATCTTGAACGTCTTGCCGCCCGTTTCGTTCTGGGCCATGAGTTCCTTTTTGCGTTCTTCGGCATCCACGTACATGCTGCGGAACTTGTACATGGTGAACAGCTTGCCGTTCTTGCCTACGCGGGTCTGTTTAAAGATGACAGGACCCTTGGGGTCGCTGAGCTTGACGGCTGCAGCGCAGAACAGGAGCAGCGGAGAGCAGAGCACGATTGCAATGCTGGTGCAGGTCACGTCGACAAAACGCTTGACCATGTGGCGGTAACGAATGGTGTGCGGGTGTTCCCAGATGTGGTCCAGGTTCAGGCGCGTGAGCGAGAAGAATCGGCCATTAGCGCTGTTGAAATCCTTGATTTTTTCTTCGAGTTCCAGGTTCTCTTTTTCTTGGAGGCCTGAGTAAACGTATGCTTCGAAGATGGGCTTTTTGGGGTTGATGCGGAGCGTCTGGATAAGGCCCGCGTCGTTCAGCTTGTGCAAAATCTCTTTGCGGATAGACTCTAGCACCGAGAGGTCGGAATTCAGCAAGATGATGCCAAGACCGCTACCGTCGGAAAGGTAGCCCAGCACATCGATAAAGCGCAAGTGCGAAAACATGGTCAAGATGCTAATTCGCCAGGTGTTCTCGACGGTCTTGTTGGGGCTGCCCCAACCAAAGAAGTCGTACTGGTGTGAATACATCTTGATGTACAGGAATGGCTTACGGGTGCGGTTTGCACGCATAAATTCTTCGTTCAAACGCGTTCTGAAGAGCTTTGCCGGATAGACAATGTTCTTCAATTTTTGCTCATCTAGAATGGAGCCAATAGCTGGATTGACGGATTCCTGTTCCATGCTTTGAAATATAGCAAAACTTTTTTCTATCTTTACGCCGTAAAAATTTAAAATGGAGACGCCCTATGCTGCGTATTGGACTTATTGGTACTGGAACCGTCGGTGGCGGTGTTATTCAGATTCTTGAACAGAAGATTGCTGAATACAAGGAAAAGCTCGGTGTTGAACTCGAACTGGCTTGCATCTGCGCAAAGTCTGAAGAAGAAGTTGCCCCGTACAAGGCAAAGGGCTACAAGGTTTCGACTAACGCTGACGAAATGATTGCCGGCAACGATATCGACGTGCTGGTGGAACTTGCCGGTGGCTACAACATGCCGCGCAAGTGGATTCTCGCTGCTCTCGAAAGCGGCAAGCACGTGGTGACTGCAAACAAGGCTCTCCTCGCCAAGTACGGCCACGAAATTTTCCCGCTTGCAGCCAAGAACGGTCTGCATGTGCTGTTTGAAGCAGCCGTGGGCGGTGGCATTCCTATCATCCGTAGCCTGCAGGAAGGCTTGCTCGGTTCTACAGTGGAACACCTGAGCTGCATCATTAACGGTACTTGTAACTACATCCTCAGCCGCATGGCCGATGAAGGCCTGGACTTCGACGTGGTGCTGAAGGATGCCCAGAAGCTCGGCTTTGCCGAAGCTGACCCGACCTTCGATATCGAAGGTATCGACTCCGCTCACAAGACTGCCTTGCTCGCTAGCCTCTGCAGCGGCAAGCGCGTGGACTTCGAAAAGATTCACGTGACGGGTATTTCCAAGATTACCGCCCAGGATATCGCATTCGCCAAGGAACTTGGCTGCTGCGTGAAGCTCCTCGGCATCTATCACCGCGACGGTGACCGCGTGGATGCCCGTGTCCATCCGTGCTTCGTTTCTAACGAAAACCTGCTTTCTAACGTGAATGGCGTGATCAATGCCGTGTACCTGAAGTGCGACAACCTGGGCGAAACCGTTCAGACTGGCGCCGGCGCCGGCCGTCTCCCGACCGCCTCTGCCGTGGTCGCTGACCTTGTTTCCTTGGCTCGCTCTGTGGATCAGGGTAGCCGCAAGGCTCTCCCCATGGGTTGGTTCAACGTGGACAACTCCGCTACGCTGGTGCCGATTTCCGAAACCACCGCCCGCTACTATCTGCGCTTCACTTCCCGTGACGCTTGCGGTGTGCTCGCCAAGATTACCAGCATCTTGGCCGAAAACAAGATTTCCATCGAGACCATTATCCAGAAGAACGTGAACGATCCGGGTAAGGTTTCTGTGGTGGTCATCACCGAAAAGACCCAGGATTGCAAGGCTTCGAAGGCTGTGGATGCCATCGACGCACTGCCCGAAATTGTGGAAAAGAGCCAGGTTATCCGTTTCCTCGCCTAAAAACTGCGCAAAACGAAAAATCTGAAACTCTGCAATTTGGTAATTTAGGGTTGTTATGATTCGCGCTGCTACATTGGAACGTATCCTCGTTGTCCTGTCGGACTTCGTTGCGTTGTCGATTTGTTTTGCTCTCGCTTTCTGGGTGCAGTTCCACAGTGGTTGGATTGTAGACAAGTTTGACCCGAGCAAGGCTTTTGTCGATTACGCCCACATGGGCCTTGTGTTGAATGTGGGGTGGATCTTCCTATTTATTTGTGCTGGACTTTACCGTTCTTGGTTGCTCATGTCGAGAACGCACCAGATTTTGCGCGTGTTGCGTGCGGTGCTGATAGGCATTGTGCTAATTATAGTGGTACTGTTCGGTGTCGAATTCATTAGCAAGATTGTAGCAAACGAACCTCTCAGTAGCGGTTACCTTTACGGATCGCGCTTTCCGTGGATTTTTATTTACGGAGGCTTTGCGCTTTTTTTGGTGGTGCTTTTCAGAATGGTAATTTATCGTTGCCTACGACGACTCTTGAGTCTCGGCTTTGGCGCGAACAACATTCTTGTGTTAGGTGCGACCGAGGCTGGTAAGAAGATTGCTGAAGCTTTGGCGAAGACTCCTGAACGTGGCCAGCGTGTGGTGGGCTTTGTGGACGAACGCTTCCAGGTCATGGAACATGAATTTGCGAATGTGCCGGTACTCGGCAAGTATTCGGATTTGGCTACGCTTATCAAGAAGTACAAGGTGACGGGCATCATCATCGCTCATGACAGTTCTTCGCCGCAAGAAATCATGCGCGTGCTTGTTTGGGTGTGCGACCAGCCGGTACACATTTACTTGGTGCCTGAACTCTATAGCGTGATTAACGGCCAGTTCAAGGCGAACCTGGTTTATGGTTTTGAATTGCAGGAACTGTTTGCGTTTACCATGCCTTTGTGGCAGGTGCGCGTCAAACGCGTCATCGATATTCTGTTTGGAGCTTTCCTCGGAATTATTTCGTTCCCGGTTTGTGTGCTTGCCGCTATTGCGATTAAGCTCGAAGACCACGGCCCGGTGTTTTACTCGCAGGAACGTATTGGTCTGTATGGTAAGCCGTTTACGGTGTTCAAGTTCCGTACGATGCGTACCGATGCCGAAAAGTTCGGTGCCCAGTGGGCGACCAAGGACGACCCCCGTATTACCAAGGTGGGCAAGTTCCTTCGCAAGACCCGTATCGATGAACTTCCGCAGATTTTGTGTGTGCTTAAAGGCGACATGAGCATGGTGGGTCCGCGCCCGGAACGTGCCGTGTTCATTGCCAAACTTCGTGAAGAAATTCCGTTCTATATTAGCCGCCTGAAAATGAAACCGGGCTTGACCGGTTGGGCTCAGGTGTGTCACCATTACGATACCAGCACCGAAGACGTGAAAATCAAGTTGCAGTACGACATGTATTACTTCGAAAACATGAGCCTGCTTCTTGACTTCCAGATTTTGGTGCGCACAGTGTATGTGGTGCTGACCGGAAAAGGAGCGCAGTAGGGTGTGAAGTGTGAAATGTGAAGTGACTAAAGAATAATTCCACATTACACACTACACATTACACATTTTAACAATAGGTACTCAGTTATGTACGGTGATAATTCTACTCCAGTTTTTCCTACCGAAGACGCTCTGACTATGATCCGTCTGGCTTTGGCCGAAGATGTTCGTACGGGTGATGTAACCAGCGAATGGACCATTCCCGCCGACCAAAAGCAGCATGCCCGCCTGATTGCAAAAGAAGATGGCGTGCTCGCAGGCCTTCCGGTGATTGAACTCGTGTTCCAGGAACTTAAGGCAAACGTGAAGGTGACGCTCCACAAGAAAGACGGCGATGTCGTGAAGAAGGGTGACCTGATTGCCGAAATGGACGGCACGACGCACGAACTCTTGACGGGCGAACGCACGCTTTTGAATTTTATCCAGCAGCTTTCCGGTGTGGCAACGGTTGCCCATACCTTCCAGGAAGCTTTGAAGGCTGGCAAAACTAAAGTTCTCGATACCCGCAAGACGGTTCCCGGATTCCGCACGTTGCAGAAGTATGCCGTTCGCGTGGGTGGCGGTTCCAACCATCGCATGGGTCTCTTTGACATGGTGCTGGTGAAGGACAACCACATTGCTGCAGCAGGTGGCGTTCTCCAGGCGCTCGAAGTCGTGAAGAAGAACAACAAGCAGAACTTGATGGTTGAAATGGAAGTCGAAAATTTTGACCAGCTGCGCGCACTCTTGAACAAGGGTGTCGACGTCATCATGCTCGACAACATGAGCAACGAAATGATGGCCGAAGCCTTGAAGATTATCAAGGAAAGCGGCGACAAGTGCCTGGTCGAAGGTTCCGGCAACATGACGCTCGAACGCGCCAAGGAAATCGCGACCCTCGGCCTCGACTATATCTCGGTGGGCGCTCTTACACATAGTGTAAAGGCTCTCGACATTTCGATGAGAATATAAGACCGTTCGCGCCCAATCAGATAAGTACGTCCCCAGAGTGCTCACTCTCGCAACCGCCCCAGCTTAACGCCTGGGGCTTTGTTGCTCACGGAAGACCGTTCGCGCCAATGGCCCAAAAGGGGCGTCTAGACTCCTTTTAGACGGCTGAAAAATACATCTTTCTTATAAGGGTATTGAAATCTTTACAATGCCCTTTGTTTTTTCTATCTTACGCGCTGAAATTTGTTATTGGTGTTCAAACGTCATTGCGAGGAGTCGAAGGCGACGAAGCAATCCACGTAAGATTTGCCAAAAGGAGAAAATATGAGCAAGGACTTAAAAGAAAAAGCTCTCGAATATCACGCCATGGGCAAGCCCGGCAAAATCGAAATCGTGCCGACCAAGCCGCATAGCACGCAGACCGACTTGGGCCTTGCATACACTCCGGGTGTAGCTGCTCCTTGCTTGGAAATCGAAAAGGACAACAACCTTGCTTACGAATACACCGGTAAGGGAAACCTCGTTGCCGTGATCAGTAACGGTACGGCAGTGCTTGGCCTCGGAGACATTGGCGCCCTCGCCGGTAAGCCGGTGATGGAAGGTAAGGCTCTCCTCTTCAAGATTTACGCCGGTATCGATGTGTTCGACATCGAAATCAACGAAAAAGATCCGAAGAAGTTTATCGAAATCGTGAAGGGTATCGCCCCGACGTTCGGCGGTATCAACCTCGAAGACATCAAGGCTCCGGAATGCTTCGAAATCGAAGATACCCTGAAGGCTGAACTCGACATCCCCGTGATGCATGATGACCAGCACGGTACCGCAATCATTTCTTCTGCAGGCCTCTTGAACGCTATTGAAGTTGCGGGTAAGAGCATTCGCAACGTGAAGATGGTGGTGAACGGTGCGGGTGCAGCCGCTTGCGCCTGCACGCGACTCTACTTGTCGCTCGGTCTCAAGAAAGAAAACTTGGTGATGTGCGACAGTAAGGGCGTCATCCGCAAGGATCGCAAGGGCCTTACCGAAGCGAAGGCTTTCTTTGCGACCGACCGCACCGATATCGAAACTCTCGAAGATGCCATGAAGGGCGCAGATGTGTTCGTCGGCCTCTCCAAGGCTAACGTCCTGACTCGCGAAATGGTTCGCAGCATGGCCGACCAGCCAATCGTTTTCGCACTCGCCAACCCGAACCCCGAAATCAGCTACGAAGAAGCCATGGCAAGCCGTGGCGACCTGATTTTCGCGACGGGCCGCAGCGACTATCCGAACCAGGTGAACAACGTTATCGGTTTCCCGTACATTTTCCGCGGAGCCCTCGACGTTCGCGCTACCTGCATCAACGAACACATGAAACACG
>Ga0256406_1005346_pt1 | contig 13814 bp, 13 predicted proteins | sample RumenRJG_03DNA_FD_185986 | JGI IMG/M metagenome (GOLD analysis project Ga0256406, IMG submission 185986) | Bovine rumen microbial communities from Lethbridge, Alberta, Canada - RJG_03 | ecosystem: Host-associated > Mammals > Digestive system > Stomach > Rumen | place: Canada: Alberta | collected...
TAACGGCGTGACGGTGCGCGACGTCATCGTCGAGCATCCCGTCTACGGCGAGATTCGCGCCGACCTCATGCTCGAGAGCCGCCGCGATGTCGCGGCCTTCGTGCGAAAGATGGAGGCGGCCGGCGCGCCGCCGCTCTCGCAGCTCACGGCCGGCATCCACCTGCATACGGTCGAGGCGAAGACGCACGAAGAAATCGAGGACGCGCGGAAGGAACTTGCGCGGCTCGGTTTTCTGGCCATCGAAAAGATGGAAAGCGATGCTTGATTGCATCGCTTTTTTCGTATTGTGTCCGAAAGACGCATCGAATGGTAGACGCAACAGGACAGACGTGGTAAAATAAAGCGTATAGGTTTACACGAAAGGACGTTGCTTTTTGACGGACATATTGAAGGAAATGCATGTCTGGATGACGGCCTACATGAAGTCGTTCTACACGGCGGACGAAGAAGTCATGCAGGGCATCCGCATCAAGGAAGTCCATACGGGCTACGTGACAGGGCACATGGTTGCGCTCGCAAAAGAGCTCGGGCTCGATGAGCATGACCGGGCGCTCGCCGAAATCATGGGGCTCTTTCATGATGTCGGGCGCTTCCGCCAGTACATGCTTTACAAGACATTCAACGACGCACAGTCGGAGGACCATGCAGCGCTCGCGCTCACGGTGCTCTCGGAGCTGCCATTCATGAAAAAGCTCGCACCCGAGGACGAGGCGCTCGTGCGCTTTGCCATCGGCAACCATAACAAGAAGGAGATCGAGCCGACCGACGACAAGCGCCGCCTGCTTTTCGCGAAGATGCTGCGCGATGCGGACAAGCTCGATATCTATCGCGTGCTCGCGCCGTTCCTTGACGAGAGCCATGCTGACGAGGCGCCGAAATTCATGGCAGGGCTCAAGAGCCAGCAGGTGACGGAGTCTTTCACGAAAGCGCTCGTGGAGGGCCATCAGGCGGACTACCACGCCATCCGCACGCATGGCGACCGCAAAGTCGTGCGGCTCCTGTGGGTCTATGACATCAACTTCGCGTGGACGATGCGCAAAATCGTCGAGCGCGGCTACATCGACCGCGTCATCCATGCGCTGCCGCATGGACGCGAACTCACGATCGGCTTTGAAAAGCTCAAATCTTACGTTGCAAAGAAATGCGCAGAGCAGGACAAGCTTGCGGATTTTTTATCAGGAAGCGATGATTAAAGACGGTCGTCCAGATTGATGCAGATTTTCTGTTCCTATCTAGGAGACAAACCGCAGGCGTAGCAGAGCTACGTCGAGGATTTGTCGACGACGAGAGGACAGAAAAGATGCGCCAAGATGGGCGGGCGGATTTAATCAGTGCTTCCACAAAGAAATAAGGGGAGAACAATATGGCGAACTTCATCCAGAACGAGATTGACGAAGACCTCAGGAAAGGCAAATATACGACGGGCATCCACACGCGATTCCCACCCGAGCCGAACGGCTACCTGCATGTCGGCCATGCGAAGTCTATCTGCCTGAACTTCGGCCTCGCCGAAAAGAACGACGGCCTCTGCAACCTGCGCTTCGACGACACGAATCCGACGAAGGAGGATGTCGAGTACGTCGATTCCATCCAGGAGGACATCCGCTGGCTCGGCTTCAGCTGGGGCGACCGCAAGTTCTACGCATCGGACTACTTCGACAAGCTCTATGATTACGCCGAGCAGCTCATCAAGAAGGGGCTCGCCTATGTCGACGACCTCTCGGCTGAGGAAATCAAGGCGTATCGCGGCACGCTGACGGAGCCGGGCAAGGAAAGCCCTTACAGGAATCGTTCGGTTGAGGAAAACCTCGATCTCTTCCGTCGCATGAAGGCCGGTGAGTTCGCAGATGGCGCGAAGGTCCTGCGCGCGAAAATCGACATGGCGTCACCGAACATGGTCATGCGCGACACGGTCATCTACCGCATCGCGCACGCGACGCATCATCGTACGGGCGACAAGTGGTGCATCTACCCGATGTACGACTTCGCGCATCCGCTGTCCGATGCCATCGAGGGCATCACGCATTCCGTCTGCACGCTCGAATTCGAGGAGCACCGTCCGTTCTACGATTGGCTGCTCGATTCCCTCGATTTCGACCCGATGACGCGCCCGCGCCAGATCGAGTTCGCGCGGCTGAACCTCACGAATACGGTCACGAGCAAGCGCAAGCTCCGCCAGCTCGTCGAAGAGGGCTATGTGCGCGGCTGGGATGACCCGCGCATGCCGACCATCTCGGGCCTGCGCCGTCGCGGCTATACGCCAGCGGCTATCAAATCGTTCTGCGAGGAAATCGGCGTCGCGAAGGCGAACAGCCTCGTCGATGTCGCGATGCTCGAGCACGCCGTGCGCGAAGACCTCAACGAGCATGCCGACCGCATCATGGCCGTGCTGCATCCGCTGAAAGTCGTGCTGACGAACGTGCCGGAAGATCATGAGGAAATGCTCGTCGCTGACAACAACCCGATGCATGGCGGCCACCGCTATGTGCCGTTCTCGCGCGTCATCTACATCGAGCAGGAAGACTTCATGGAGGAACCGCCGAAGAAGTTCTTCCGCCTGAAGCCGGGCGGAGAAGTGCGCCTCAAGCACGCCTACATTATCAAGTGCGACGAGGTTGTCAAGAATGAGGATGGCAGCATCAAAGAACTTCACTGCTCCATCGACCCGGATTCGAAGACGGGCGGCAAGACGGCGAACCGCAAGATCAAGGGCACAATCCACTGGGTCGCGGCAAAGACGGCGCTCGACGCCGAAGTCCGCCTCTATGACTACCTGATCGAGACGGATGAAGAGGGCAACGTGCCGAAGGACTTCATCGCGGCGCTGAACAAGAACTCGATGGAAGTCGTCGAGCACGCCTTCATCGAGCCGTCCGTGCGCTATGCGGCGCCTGAGACGCATTACCAGTTCCTGCGCGAAGGCTACTTCGTCGTGGACAAGGACACGACGCCGGAGCACCTCGTCTTCAACCGCGTCGTCGGCCTGCGCGACAGCTGGGCGAAAGCAAAGAACAAGGGCTGATTTCACAAGCAAAAATCAAAAACTACATATAGGAGATGAAGCCGGATGTCGAAGATTCCGAAGAACCTCACGGATAAAGACATGCTGAAGAACTGGGTCGAAGAGGAAACCGTCGAAGACAAGTTCCTCCGCGCTGAAAAGATCGAGGACAAAAAGCGCCGCGAGCGAGCGGGCATCGAACCGCCTGCCGAGCTCGCGTGCGCGGGCCTCACGCGGCAGCTCACCGAGGAACTCGGCAAGGCGCTCACGGAGCTCAAGATGCAGCTCACGCTCAAAGGCGCAAAGGACATCACATACAAGGTGAAGAATGACGGCACAAAGATCGTCATCGCACCAAAATACACGCTCTGACGAGCTGTATTGATGGAATAGAATGGATGAAAAGGAGTCCCTGTTTTTATGTGTATGAGATAAGAAAAGAGTGGATATGAGATGAGTACAACGACCATTGCGGTCATTATCTTTGTTGCAGCCTATGCACTGATTATTTCCGAAAAAGTCCATCGTACCATCGTCGGCATCGTCGGGGCGTCGCTCATGATTCTTTGCGGCGTCATCGACCAGGCGACGGCTATCAGTCACATCGATTTCAACACGCTCGGCTTGCTCATGGGCATGATGATCATCGTGAACATCACGAGCGAAACAGGTCTCTTCAATTTCCTCGCTGTCTGGGCGGCCAAGAAGGTCGAAGCGCAGCCGATCAAGCTTCTCGTTGCGCTTTCCCTCCTGACGATGGTCTGCTCCGGACTTCTCGACAACGTCACGACGGTGCTGCTGACCGTGCCGATCACGTTCGGCATCACGTCGCAGCTCAAGGTCGACGTCAAGCCATACCTCATTTCCCAGATCCTCGCGTCGAACATCGGCGGCACGGCGACGCTGATCGGCGACCCGCCGAATATCATGATCGGCAGTGCCGTCGGTCTGAACTTCATGGATTTCGTCGCAAACCTCACGGGCATCGCGTTCATCATCTTCATCGTCGTCGAGCTCGTGCTGATTGCGCTCTATCATAGCGAGCTCAAGACGCAGCCCGAGCTCCAGGCAGAAGTCATGAAGATGGATGCAAGCAAAGAAATCAAGGATGCTTCGCTCCTGAAGCGCTGCCTCGCCGTCATCTTCCTGACCATCGGCATGTTCGTGCTGCACGGCACGCTCGGCCTCGACACGGCGACGTGCGCACTGTCGGGCGCGGGCCTGCTGCTCCTCATCACGTACACGCGCAACGAGGCCATGATCGGCAAAGTTCTCTCGAAAGTCGAGTGGCTCGCCATCTTCTTCTTTGCCGGACTGTTCGTGCTCGTCGGCGCGCTCGTCGAGACGGGCGTCATCAAGATGCTCGCAGCCGAAGCCATCAAGATCACGAATGGCAGCGTCAATGCAACGGCCATGCTGATTCTCTGGATGAGCGCGATTGCATCGGCGTTCATCGACAACATCCCGTTCGTCGCGACGTTGATTCCGCTCATCAAGGACATGGGCCAGATGGGTCTCACGAACCTCGATCCGATGTGGTGGAGCCTCGCGCTCGGTGCCTGCCTCGGCGGCAACGGCACGCTGATTGGCGCGAGCGCCAATGTCGTCGTTGCCTCGATGGCGGCACGCCGCGGCAAGGCCATCTCGTTCATCGAGTTCATGAAAATCGCGTTCCCGATTATGATTCTGACAATCATCATCTCGAGCGCCTATGTCTGGCTGCGGTATCTCTGATGTGAATATTTCCGAAGCGGACGGCTTGCCGCCCGCTTTTTTCTGACAGAAAGCTCTATAAGCAAGAAAGGACTCATGAATGGACCAGAATGAAAGAAAAGAAGCTCTTGACAAAGCGCTCAAGGGCATTGAGAAAGATTTCGGCAAGGGCGCCATCATGCGGCTCGGCGATGCGAAGGCGAACATGAACGTCGAGGTCATCCCGACGGGCATTCTGCCGCTCGACATCGCGCTCGGCGTCGGCGGCATCCCGCGCGGACGCATCATCGAAATCTACGGCCCCGAGTCGTCCGGCAAGACGACGGTCACGCTGCACATGATTGCCGAGGCACAGAAGAATGGCGGCATCGCGGCATTCATCGATGCGGAGCATGCGCTCGACCCTGTTTATGCGCAGCACCTCGGCGTCGACATCGACAACCTGCTGATTTCGCAGCCGGACAGCGGCGAGCAGGCGCTCGACATTGTCGAGGCGCTCGTCCGCAGCGGCGCTATCGACCTCATCGTCGTCGACTCCGTCGCGGCACTCGTGCCGAAGGCCGAAATCGAGGGCGAGATGGGCGACAGCAATGTCGGCCTGCATGCCCGCCTCATGAGCAAGGCCATGCGCAAGCTCACAGGCATCATGAGCAAGATGCGGACGGCCGTCGTCTTCATCAACCAGATTCGCGAGAAAGTCGGCGTCATGTTCGGCAACCCCGAGACGACGACAGGCGGCCGCGCGCTGAAGTTCTATGCGTCCGTGCGCCTCGACGTGCGCCGCGTCGAGAGCATCAAGCAGGGGCAGGAGTTCATCGGCAACCGCACGCGCATCAAGGTCGTCAAGAACAAGGTCGCGCCGCCGTTCAAGCAGGCGGAGTTCGACATCATGTACGGCGAGGGCGTCTCGAAGCTTTCGTGCGTCCTCGACATGGCCGTCGACCTCGACATCGTCGACAAGAGCGGCGCGTGGTTCTCCTATGGCGGCACGCGTCTCGGCCAGGGCAAGGAAAACGCGAAGAAGACCATCGCAGAGACGCCGGGCATGCAGGAAGAGCTCGAACAGAAAGTCCGCGACAAGCTCATGAACAGCGAGGACGCGGACGAAAAGGACAAGGCTGAGGCCAAGGACGCCAAGGGCAAAGGTGCGAAGGACGCGGCGGCAAGCCACGCTGCCGAAGCTCCCGCGGGCGCTGACGCATGACGCAGCGCATGGAACTGCCGTCCGAGGATGAGGTCGGCGGGAAGAAGAAGGCGAAAGGGTCGAAGACGGCATTGATGTATGCGGTCGACCTGCTGGCGCGGCAGGAGCAGAGCAGCGCGAGGCTCCGCGAAAAGCTCAAGCGCAAGGGCTATGAAGAAGAAGAAATCGAAGCCGCGCTCCAGCGTCTCATGAAGATGCATTATCTCGATGACGCTGGTGCCTGCCAGCGGCAGTTTGAGTTTCTCTACGAGGAGAGTCGCAGCTCCGTACGGCAGATTGTGGCAAAGCTCCTGCAGCGCGGCTTCGAGAGCTCGATGATAAAGGACTGCATCCCGTCTGACACGTATGAGCGGGAAAAAGACGCGGCACTCCGCGTGCTTGCGCTCAAATACCGGAAGCCTGCCGACCCGCGCAAGATGATGGCGAACCTCTATCAGAAAGGCTTCGCTGTGGACGCCGCGCGGGCGGCCGTCGAGGAATTTATCGCGCAGATGGCAGAGCGCCAGGATGGCGCAGAAGATGATGAAAGGGAAGAATGATATGGGAAATTTCAGTTTTGACAAGGAGAGCCTGCGGCAGAACTTCTTCACGACAGAAGGACGTCTGAACCGCAAAGCGTTCATCAAGCGCTTCTTCGGCGTCTCCATCTCGCTCGGCGTCTTTGCCTTCATCGTCTATGCGGCGCTTTATAGCGGCACGGGCAGCAAGGACATCGCCGACGGCATCGCCATCTCGATTTCCGTCGTCGAAGCCGTCATCATCTACACGCTGATCGCGCGCCGCCTCCACGACCTCGGTTACAGCAAGGTGCTCGCCGTCGTCTACCTCGTCTACGGCCTCACGCAGACGACAGTCATGAACTACCTGACAGACAACTTCGAGCCCGGCAGCATGCCAATCTACGCCTACCAGATCCTCTCGACCTGCGTCATTATCTTCCTCGTCTGCCTGATGTTCATGAAGGGCGTCAAGGGAGAGAACCGCTTCGGCAAGGATCCGCTTGGAGATTGAACGAATCTTTTCATTGAAAATCTGAAATCTGAACATTGAGAAATGGCCGCTTCGCATGGTGCTGAAGCGGCCGTTTTGTGGTATAATTTTTGCGGAAAGAGATTTCATTGAAATATGATTCAATGAAATATGATTCAATAAGGAGCTCATCATGCAGAAATTCATCGGACGGGAACAGGAACTTGCCGCGCTTGAAAAGCGGAATGCGATGGAAGGTTTTCAGATGCTCGTAATGTATGGGCGTCGGCGCGTGGGGAAGTCGACGCTCTTGCAGAAATTCGTTGCTGGGAAAAAGGCGGTTTTTTATACTGCCATCCGCAGCGGGGCACAGCGCAACCTCGAACTCTTGAGCCATCGCGTCATCGAGACACTGGTCCCCGGCATGAGCGGTGCGGCGTTCTCATCGTATGAAGAACTTTTTTCGTTTCTCGGCAAAGCAGCGTCAGAAGAACGCATCATCTTCGTTATCGATGAGCTGCCATATCTCGTGGAGCAGGAACCTGCCATCCTGTCCATCCTGCAGAAGGCCATCGATACGCAGTGGTTGGCAGGGCAGATGTTCCTGATTCTCTGCGGATCTTCTATCAGTTTCATGGAGAATGAGGTGCTCAGCGAAAAGAGCCCGCTCTTCGGGCGGCGCACGGCGCAGATGCATTTGCAGCCGTTCTCGTATCTTGATGCGGCAAAATTCGTACCATCGTATACGCCGGAAGAAAAGGCCATCTGTTATGGCGTGACGAGCGGTGTCGCGAAATATCTTTCCCTGCTGGACGAAAGGAAATCGCTGGATGAAAACCTCATCGACCTGTTTTTCTCAAGCGACGGTTATCTCTATGAGGAAACAGGAAACCTGCTCATTCAGGAATTTCGCAATCTCTCGACGTATAGTGCCATCATTGAAGCCGTGGCATCTGGAAGGACGAAGCTTTCGGAAATTGCAGACCTCACGCATCTCGATGCGACAACGGTAGCACATGCTTCGAAAAATCTTTTCGAGACGGGCATCCTGCGGAAAGAATATGCAATTACGGATGAACGCAACAAGCGGAAAGTTCGCTACGAACTTGCTGATCACATGTTCCGCTTCTGGTATCGGTTCGTTCCCAGAGGGATTGATGCCATTGGGATGGGGCGTGGCGATGCCTATTATAAGCGTATCGTCCAGCCGCATCTATCGGATTATATGGGCGAAGTTTTTGAGGATATGTGTCGTGCATATACATTGCGCGTCGGATTGGATGGGAATCTTCCGTGCCTTGTGACACGCGTCGGCCGCTGGTGGGGGACGAATCCGAGAAAGCGCGAAGAGACAGACATTGACGTTGTAGGCATTGATGACGTGCAGAAGACGGCCGTGCTTGGAGAATGCAAATTCAAGAACGAACCCGTAGATAAGCATGTTTTCGAGCAGCTGCAGGAACGGAACGGCCTCATCGACCATCGTTACCGCATTGTCGGATACCTGCTGTTCTCGAAGAGCGGTTTTTCTGATTGGGTGATGGAGCACCAGGAGGATGAGGCCATCCATATCATTACTTTGAAAGAAATGTATGATGAAGCATTGAAGGCAGAATAAGAGCGGGGACGCTACATGTTGCAGCGTCCCCGCTCTTATTCTGCTGAACCTAGTTGTGTCTTCTTATCTTCTTACTGCGACAGCTTTGCGAATTCGTCGACTTTCTGGAGTGCCGCGCCGCTCTTGATGAGGGCGCGGGCGCTTTCGATGCCTTCTGCGATGCTCGCTGCCTTGCCGCCGAGGTAGATGGCGGCGCCGGCGTTGAGGAGGACGATGTCGGTCTTCGGGCCCTGTGCGCCCGAGAGGATGTCGCGCGTGATCTTGGCATTTTCGGCCGGTGTGCCGCCGACGATGTCTGCTTTCTCGCAGCGCGTGAAGCCGAAGTCTTCCGGCTTTACCGTGTAGCGCTTGAACCAGCCGTCCTTGAACTCGCAGACGCTCGTCGGGGCGCTCATCGAGAACTCGTCGAGGCAGTCCTGACCGTAGATGACCATGCCGCGCGTGACGCCGAGGTCGATGAGGACATTCGCAAGCGGTTCGAGCAGGGCTTCGTCGTAGACGCCGAGCAGCATCGTCTTCGGGCGTGCCGGATTTGTCAGAGGCCCGAGGATGTTGAAGACCGTGCGGATGCCGAGCTCCTTGCGGATGGCGCCGACATATTTCATCGATGCATGATATTTCTGCGCGAACATGAAGCAGATGTTGATTTTTTCGAGCAGCTCGACGCATTTTTCTGGCGCGAGGTCGAGGTTGACGCCGAGTGCTTCGAGGCAGTCAGCTGCGCCACTCTTCGACGAGGCCGCGCGGTTGCCGTGCTTTGCGACCTTGATGCCGGCGGCTGCGATGATGAAGGCGGCCGTCGTCGAGATGTTGATGCTGCCCGCATGGTCGCCGCCCGTGCCGACGATTTCGAGGACGTCGAATGGAGCATCGACCGTGAGCGCATGGTCACGCATGGCGGCCGCCGAGCCTGAAATCTCGGCGATGGTCTCGGCCTTCGTGCTCTTCGTCGAGAGCGCGGCGAGGTAGGCTGCGTTCTGCACCTGGCTCGTCTTGCCGCTCATGATCTCGTTCATGACAGCGTAGGCTTCGTCGTACGTGAGGTCTTCCTTGCTGACAACTTTCTTGATGGCTTCTTCAATCATGCAGATCTCTCCTTTTGCCAGGGGCATCAAAAATCCCCGGCAGTCTCAGAAACTGCCGGGGACGAAACTGCCGCTTGGTCACAAATGACATATTTGTTCTGCTGATAAGGATAGCACGGAGGGCGGAACTTGTCAAGATGACAGCAGGTCACTTGTCCCTTAAGGTTGAGCATGTCAACGTTATAGGACTTTCGAACTTATTATAAGCAAACACGACCCAAGAATCTTAAAAGAAATAGAAACTCCTTGTTGAAATCAATCCCATGATGTGTATATAATGTCCTCAGAAGAAAAGAGATAGATTATAACATGTTCATCAAACTCATCAAGATTTTTGGAGGGAATCGCAGAAAATGAAATGGTTGGATGATATGAGAGTTTCGATGAAGATCCTGACGATCGCCGTGATTGCGGCGGCGGCCCTGTTCTTTGTCGGTTATACGGGCTATAGCAGGCTGCAGGATTCGAATGACCGCATGGGCGTCATGTACAACCAGAAAGTCAAGAACATGCAGCTCGTCAGCGAGCTCAAATATTTCACGCGCGACATGCAGGTGCATGAGATCAACCTCGCGGACAGCACGGATGCCGCGACGCAGGAAAAGAACCGCAAGACGATCGAGAGCATCAACACGCGCTTCCATGAGACGTTTGACACCTATACGGAAAATGCAAAGGGACTTGCGGGCGTCAAGGAGCAGACGGACGTCATCGCGCAGAACTGGGATGCGCTCTACCAGACGAGCAAGAAGATCGACGCGCTCGTCCGCGAAGGCAAGAACGATGAAGCGCGTGCCCTCTATTATAGCGAAGCGCAGAAGAACAGCGCCGAGGTGCAGGAACCGACGAAGAAGCTGCTCACGATGATCAATGAGAATTCCGAAGCCGTCTACAATGACAATGTCGAGAATGCGGCGGCTGCTTCGCGCAACATGCTGATCGGGGCACTCATCGCGCTCGTCATCATGCTCGTCGCGGCACGCATCATCGGCCGCGACATCACGCAGGCGCTCGACCAGATGAAGGAAGCTTGCGCGCGCCTGCGCGATGGCGATTTCCGCGAGAGCGAGCGCCGCATCGTGCGCGGCGACGAGTTCGGCGAGATGGCGGCGACGGTCGCCGAGATGCGCACGAGCATCAACAAGCTCATGCGCGGCACGAATGATTCGGCGCAGCAGATCGCGGCGGCAAGCGAGGAGCTCACGGCCAGCTCGCGCCAGTCGGCACAGGCGTCCGACCAGGTGGCGCAGTCCGTGCAGCGCGCGGCCGATGCCGTTACGCAGCAGGAAAACGAAGTCGAGCATTCTTCGCAGTCCGTTGCCGATGTCAGCACGGCTGTGAGCCGCATGCATGACCAGGCGAACCGCGTCGCTGCCCATGCATCCGAGGCACATGACCGCGCGGCCAAGGGAACGCAGGCCATCGAGGGCTCCGTCGGCCGCATCCAGGGCGCCGCGCATACGGTGCACCAGTCGGCGCAGATTGTCGACAAGCTCGGCGAGAATTCGAAGGAAATCGGCAAGATTGTCGAGACGATTTCGAGCATCGCCGAGCAGACGAACCTCCTCGCACTCAACGCGGCCATCGAGGCGGCGCGCGCCGGTGAGGCCGGACGCGGTTTCTCCGTCGTCGCCGACGAAGTGCGCAAGCTCGCCGAGGAATCGGCCGAGGCGGCACAGCGCATCGCCGCGCTGATCACGACGATCCAGAAGGATACGGACGAGGCCGTGAGCTCCATGAAGGAAGGCAGCGCAGCTGTTGCCGATGGCGCGTCGTCTGTCGATGAGCTCAAGGAGGTCTTCGATGAGATCCGCGCCTTTGTCGACGGCGTCTCGAAAGAGGCGAGCAACATGGCGCAGGAAATCCAGAACGTCAACGATCAGGCCGGCGCCATCTCGGGACAGGTGCAGCAGGTCGAGGCGCAGGGCCGCACGGTCTCGGACGAGATGGAGAATGTCTCGGCCGCGACGGAAGAACAGTCGGCCTCGGCGGGCGAAATTGCGAACGCAAGCGAATCGCTCTCGAAGCTTGCGCAGGGACTTCAGGACTCGCTGGCAAAATTCGAATACTGAGAACGATACATGCAGGAAATACAGACGTCCACACAGGATGTCTGTATTTTTTATTGCAGAAAATCCGTGACAGCGGCAAGAAAGCGTCAAAATGCGTCAGAAATTGGGAAGAAAATCCTAGTACATCGAGAAACAAATGGAAACGGAATATAAACGTCCTCAAATTTTGGACGAAAGACTGTGGAACTTCCTGTTGAATCCGTGGAAAGGCAGGCGTATAATATTTATGAAAAGTTTACATTTGAAATGGAAACGGTCTCTTTTTGAAGGATTGTCAGATTTACGGATGTTTCATGGATGAAAGGATGAAATACATGAAGGATTGGAAGAAGCAGGCAGCGGCGGCACTGGCCGTCTCGCTGGCCGCAGCGATGCCGAGCACGGCACTGGCAGCCGAAGCACCAGAAACGGAAGACCAGGCGGCGGAAGTCGCGCAGCAGCCGGATCGCTATCTCGGCGTGTATGGCGAGACGCCGCTCATCGGCAAGCTCAGCCTCGCGGGCGAGTTCGTCCACAACACTATTTCAACGTCGATTAGAACCTCTTCATGGATGATGGCTATACCGCATTCGATGATTATGTGACGAATGACGGCCTGCTCGGCTTCGGCCTCGTGCTCGCCTACATGACGAGCAACCATACGAAGCTCTCGCTCGAACGCTACTGGGCGCACACGAAGCCTGTGGCTGGGAATGTCGACCGCGACGGCAACGAGCTTCCTGAGTCGCCGTATTACACGACGTATGTGAAGTTCACGTCGAAATTCTGATAGGGGATTTGTTGTTTTTGAGAGAAGGATGATCATGGGAAATCGTTCGAAGAAATGGGCATGTTGTGCTGCCATGATGGCGGCGGGTCTCTGGATGGCGCAGGGTAGTGCGCCGACAGCGCTGACGGCGGAAGCGGCGGCGCAGCCGGGGCATCTTATCGAGCAGGAACAGCCGGAGAATTTTGAAGGCTTTGTCTGGCGCATCGATACCGAGGGCAAGGAGCTGCCGCGCAATTTCCGCACGTCGGAAGGCGCGTTCCAGGCACCCGACGAGAAGTATCAGCTCGATGCTTCTTACAAGCCGTCGCGGAAAGGTCTCGACACGCTTCGCGCCTCGGGCAGCGCGCAGTGCTCGCCTGACGAAATGAAGGCGCTTTATCAAGAGCTCCGAAAGCATACGGACGGCCCGATTTATGATATCGACCTGCGGCAGGAGTCGCATGGCTACCTCGATGGCACGGCCGTGAGCTGGTATGGTGAGCGCGACTGGGCGAACCTCGGCAAGAACCAGCATGCCGCACTCCGCGACGAGGCAAAGCGCCTCGAAGCGGCCGTCGGCAAGACGGTCTACATGGCAGAGCTCGGCAAGGACAAGCTGCCGGTCGGCGGCAAGGTCGTGCGCGTGCAGCAGGCGGAAAGCGAGCAGCAGGTCGCCGAGGCAGCGGGCTTCCGCTATTTCCGCATCGCGGCGACGGATCATGTCTGGCCGAGCGAAGAGAATATCGACCGCTTCATCGCATTTTATCGCACGCTGCCGAAAGGTGCCTGGCTGCATTTCCACTGCGAGGCCGGCGTCGGCCGCACAACGGCATATCTCGACATGTATGACATGATGCGCAATCCGGACGTCTCGTTCAAAGACATCACATATCGCCAGCACGAGCTCGGCGGGTTCTATTATGGCCCGTACAATGTGAAGCCGAAGGAAGGCAAGGACAACTGGAAGCAGCCGTACTACCTCGATAAGGCGGCCATGATGCAGAAATTCTATGAATACGTGCAGGCGAACCATGCGACGGGCTACCAGACGAGCTGGTCTTCGTGGCTGAAAGCGCAGAAATAAATCGGAAAGGCAGGAGAACATTGAATGAAATGGTTTGACGATATGCGGGTCTCGCTGAAGATTCTGGTGCTGGTGGTCATCGCGGCCATCGCGCTGTTTTCCGTCGGCTACACGGGCTACAGCATGCTGGATGATTCGAACTACCGCATGAGCAAGATGTACAACCAGAAACTCAAGAACGTGCAGATGCTCAGCGAGCTCAAGTATTTCATGCGCGACATGCAGGTGCACGAGCTGAACCTTGCCGACAGCACGGAAACGGCTGTGCAGGACAAGAACCGCAAGACCATCGAGAGCATCAACGACCGCTTCCATCAGAC
>Ga0256406_1005349_pt1 | contig 13809 bp, 13 predicted proteins | sample RumenRJG_03DNA_FD_185986 | JGI IMG/M metagenome (GOLD analysis project Ga0256406, IMG submission 185986) | Bovine rumen microbial communities from Lethbridge, Alberta, Canada - RJG_03 | ecosystem: Host-associated > Mammals > Digestive system > Stomach > Rumen | place: Canada: Alberta | collected...
GTAAAATATTCAGATCGCGGGGCAAATATTACTTACCGCAATGCTTTTCTGCTGCTCCGGTAAGTAAAAATGGCCCTATCGTGGAGCAGTGATTACTTACTGCAATGCTTTTCTGCTGCTCCGGTAAGTAAAAATAACCCTATCGTGGAGCAATGATTACTTACCGCAATGCTTTTCTGCTGCTCCGGTAAGTAAAAAGACCACAGTTGAAGCTTTTGGCAATCGACTGTGGTCATTTTCTTATGGTTTCCTAAATAACAGGTGGTTGTTTTTGGCTTTGTCACCCTAATCACAGTTGGTGGCTGCCGCCAATTCTATCCTCCGAGATATGCCTTTCTTACCTCATCGGACTTGGCCAGTTCCTCACCCGTACCCGAGAGAGCAATCTTACCCGTCTCGATTACGTATGCGCGGTCTGCGACCGAAAGCGCCATCTGCGCATTCTGCTCTACGAGGAGTATCGTAGTGCCGGCCTTATTGAGATTCTTGATGATATCAAAAATCTGATCTACCAGTATAGGTGCAAGTCCCATGGAAGGCTCGTCCAGCATCAGAAGCTCAGGGTCGGACATAAGCGCACGACCCATGGCCAGCATCTGCTGCTCACCTCCGGAAAGCGTTCCCGCAATCTGACGGGTTCTTTCCTTGAGTCTCGGGAACTGCTCATATACATACTCGAGGTTGTGCTCTATCCTGTCCTTCTTGGTAACGAAGGCTCCCATCTGGAGGTTCTCCTCTACCGTGAGCCCTTGGAATATACGTCTGCCTTCCGGCACGTGGGATATTCCCTTGGATACGATCTTATGAGCCGCCGTGTGTGAAATCGATTCACCGAGGAATTCGATGTCTCCGGTCTTACTCCTAAGAAGTCCTGACACCGTATGCAGAGTCGTGGACTTGCCGGCGCCGTTGGCTCCGATCAGAGTTACTATCTCACCCCTGTCGACGTCGAAGGATATTCCCTTGATGGCGTGGATGGCGCCGTAGTAGACATTGATGTTTTTAACGGTAAGTACAGTGCCCATTATTCGCCCTCCTTCCTCTCATCAGGTTTGCCGGAAGCCTTGGACTCGAGTTTGCCTTTCTTGAGAGCCTCCTCGATTTCCTCTTCATTGGCCTTCTTCTTTTTCTTCTTGGCTCCCACACCCTTTCCGAGATAAGCTTCGATTACCTTAGGATTGTTCTGGATATCCTCTGGGAATCCCTTGGCGATTACACGACCGTAGTTGAGAACGGCAATTCCTTCGCAGATGTTCATGACGAGATTCATGTCATGCTCGATGAGGAGTATGGCAATCTGGAATCTGTCTCTTATCTCCCTGATGGTATCCATCAGCTCGGAAGTCTCGGACGGGTTCATGCCTGCGGCCGGCTCGTCGAGCAGGAGGAGTTTCGGCTTTGTGGCCAAAGCTCTCATAATCTCGAGTCTTCTCTGTGCTCCGTACGGAAGCGAGCCCGCCTTGTAATCCGCCGTCTTAGTCATTCCGAAGATCTTGAGGTACTTCATCGCTTCTCTTCTGATGCGGAACTCCTCGTGCTTATACTTCGGCGTATGCAGCATGCCGTCGAGCAGGCTGTAATCCGTGTTGTGGTGCAAGGCAACTTTGATGTTCTCCTCTACTGTAAGCTTGTCGAAAAGCCTAATGTTTTGGAAGGTACGTGCCATGCCCGCAATGTTGATATCTACCGTGCTCATACCCTTGGTGGATTTGCCGTTGAAGAAAATCTCTCCTCTGGTCGGCTCATACACCTTGGTCAGCATGTTGAATATCGTGGTCTTTCCGGCACCGTTCGGACCGATAAGTCCGCCTATTTCGGTGCGGCCGAGTGTCAGGTTAAAACTGTCAACGGCGGTCAGTCCTCCGAAGTCTATTCCGAGATCTTTGACCTCGAGAATAGGAGTCTTATCCTTATCTCTTTCCTGGAGAATACTATCATTGACAGCATCCTGCTCATGCTCTTTAGCATCCACGAATACGGCACGTCCGCCGACATTGTCATTGTAGTAAATCTCCTGTCTGTTTTCATATGTGTGGCCGGTTTCGGAAGCAGCCGGCATATCTTTTCTCAAATCTTTATCTGCCATCTACGCTTCCTCCTTTCCGGTCTTGCTGCTCTTAGCGGCTTTGTCTGACTTTGCGGTCTTTCCGCCCTTGCCGCCTTTACCCTTCTTGTCCTTGTCCTTGTGTTTGAAAGGATTTATCTTGGCCCAAAATGCGCTGATTCTCGACTTAATAGTCGGGTTGTAAGTGCAGATCATTACGAGGATGAGCACTATAGCGTAAGTGAGCATTCTGTAGTCGGAGAACTGTCTGAGAGCCTCCGGCAGTATGGTCAGAAGTGCTGCGGCAATCATACCGCCCCAGATATTACCTATTCCGCCAAGTACGACAAATACGAGTATCAGGACGGATGTGTTGAAGTTGAACTTAACCGGCGCAATCGTGCTGTAGTTCTGTGCGAACATGCAGCCTGCCATTCCCGCGAGAGCCGCGCTTATTACGAATGCCATCAGTTTGTACTTCTTGACGTTGAGTCCGATTGACTCTCCGGCAATTCTGTTATCCCTTATGGCCATAATCGCACGTCCCTGCTTAGAGTTCTTAATGTTGAGCACCACGAAGAGCGTAAATGCCGTAAGAAGCGCCGCCGATGTGAAGGTGGCAATTTTATCAACACCCGTAGCTCCTATCGGGCCCGTGAGTACTCTGCCTGCATTATCGATGCCGTCAATCTCATGATTGAAGGCAAACTTCAGGTGTCCGTTCTGATCGATTCCGAAATACAGTACGTTCATTATATTTCGGATAATCTCTCCGAAGGCCAGCGTTACTATGGCCAAATAGTCGCCTCTAAGACCTAGTATAGGAAGTCCGATAATTACTCCCGCAATGCCGGCCATAACCGCCGAAACGATTAGGGCAATGATAAGTCTGCCGGCGTCAAAGCCTATGCTGCCTTCGAGCACTCTGGTAACTATAACTCCGGTAAATGCGCCGACTGCCATAAATCCCGCATGACCGAGCGAAAGCTCACCCGATATGCCTACTACGAGGTTTAACGAGATGGCAAGCGAAACATATACGCAGATAGGCACGAACTGTCCCTGGAGGTTGCGACCTATGAGGCCTGCCATAGCGCCGAGCTGCAATACTACATATCCCACGATGAGTATTCCGTAAGATATGAGAGCTTCTTTCTTGTATTCACTTCCGCGAACCGCATTCTTGAGGCCGCGGGCACTGATTGATTTCAATAGTCTGTCTGCCATGGCTCACCTACACTTTCTCGTTTGCTTTCTTTCCAAGCAAACCGGTCGGCCTGACAAGAAGTACTATGATCAGGCAAGCGAAGACGATAGCGTCAGACAGTTCGGTGGATATGTAAGATTTTGCGAAAATCTCAATAACTCCGAGTATCAGTCCTCCGATCATGGCTCCCGGAATCGATCCGATGCCGCCGAATACCGCAGCCGTAAAGGCCTTGATGCCCGGCATCGCACCCGTTGTCGGCATAAGCACAGGATATGCCGAGCACATGAGCACTCCGGCAACTGCAGCCAGTGCCGAACCAATCGCAAACGTAAGCGATATCGACTGATTGACGTTGATGCCCATCAGCTGCGCTGCTCCGTTATCTTCGGACACGGCTCTCATGGCTTTGCCGGCCTTTGTCTTGTTAACAAAGAGCGTCAGCACTATCATGATTACGATAATCGATACGATAGTCAGGATGGATTCCGCAGATATGATCAGTTTTCCACCCGCGAGGCGCAGAGGTTCCTTGCCCTTTAGCAGGCTCGGAAATACTCTAGGGTTGGCTCCCCAAATCAGAAGGGCCATATTCTGAAGGAAGTACGAAACTCCGATCGCGGTGATAAGTACCGCCAGCGAGCCGGTTCCTCTCAATGGCCTGTATGCAAGTCTCTCTATTGTTATTCCAAGTAGTGTGCATGCTCCCATAGCGATCAGCAGCGAGACCCATCCGTTCATGCCGACATACATCGTCATTATGAATGAGACATAGCCTCCGACCATGATGACATCACCGTGGGCGAAGTTGAGCATCTTGGATATGCCGTATACCATGGTATATCCGAGCGCTATAATCGCATATACACTCCCGAGTGAGAGACCTGATATTAAACTGCTTAAAAAGTTCATATAAATCTCTTTCTTTCACTTTCATCCTTTTTTATAAGGATGTCTATACGTGGCTTTGGGGTGTCACATACAAGATGCAACACCCCTCGCCGACAACTATACTCACTTAGTCAGTAAGTTCCTATTTCTCAACGTACTTTCCGTCTTTAATCTCGCAAACCTTCGGAGTCTTTTCAACTTCGCCGTTTGCATTCCACTTCATTGTCTCAGCTGTAACGCCGCTTGCAGTGAAGTCTCCGGTGAATACGCCTATCATAGCCTCACAGATCTCATCCATACTTGCGCTTGCATCCAGTCCTGTCTTACCGAATGCTTCGTAGATTGCATATACGCAGTCATAAGCATCAGCTGCGAACTGAATTGGAGTCTCTCCGTTGGCTGCCTCGTATGCCTCTGTGAATGCCTTTGACTTCGCATCCTCTGAGTAAGGTGTGTACGGAGTCAAGAGCATCAGTCCCTCAGCAAGGCTTGTGTCGAATCCTTCGATGTCGAGGATTCCGTCCATGCCGTCACATCCGAAGAACTTAGGAGCATAATCCATCTTCTTGGCCTGATCGAGGATCAGGGATGCCTCTGTGTAGTAGATTGGCAGGAATACCAGATCTACGCCGGCGTTCTTGAGTGTGTTGAGCTGTGCGTCGAAGTTTGTAGCACTGTCAGTTGTGAAAGTAGTCTCTTCGATAGCGCCGCCATACTCTGCTTTGAACTTGTTGAAGATACCGGATGAATAGTTATCTGAGTTGTTGTAGATAACGCCAACCTTAGCATCCTTGAAGTTGTCCTTTACATACTGGGCACTCGCGATTCCCTGGTTAGGGTCGGAGAAGCAAAGCTGGAATACATTGTCGTGTCCCTCTGTTACATCAGGAGCGGAAGCCGATGGTGTCAGAGCGAAAGTTCTGTTTGCATCTGCCTCAGCAGCAACTGCTGCGCCAGGTGTGGATGTTACGGAACCGATGAGAATCTGCATTCCGTCGTCAACCAGCTTGTTGTAAGCGTTTACTGACTTCTCAGGATCGTGCTCGTCGTCCTGCATATCGAACGAAAGCTGAAGTCCGTCCGGATTAGCTGCATTAATCTCATCAACAGCGAGCTTAGCTCCCTTTTCTACGGCCTGTCCGTAAAGAGCTGCAGGTCCTGTAAGAGGTCCGATTCCGCCGAGCTTCAGTACGTTGTCGCCGCCTTCGCTTGAGCCGCCGCCACCGCCGCCGCAAGCAGCGAGAGCGAATGTCATCATGCCGGCCATTGCAACTGCAGCGACCTTAGTAAATGTCTTCTTCATTTTCATTGTTCTTTACCTTCCTTCTTAAAACGAATTCTGACTAGTGATAGTTGATAAATAACTTAGTTGCCTTGACTCGGGCATTTTTAAAGCCCGCATCGCTGCGGGCTCCCAAGTCTTAGGTTGTACATTGAAACCTTTATATACTTGCCTTTGCCCTACAGCACAAACTCGTCCACAACTAGTCTGTCGACCAAGAGGACGCTGATAATGCTAATGACGATAAGGCTTGATGTCAAGTACATAATTACTCCTTTCAATAAGTACATTGCGATAATAGCACCGCGGAAAGTGCCTGTCAACACTTTTTGTTAAAAAACTCAAATTTCGTACCCTTTTTTGTGTACTTGTAACAGAACACAGAATTGAGAGGAGAGGGGTGCGCGTCGATTCGACGACTCACGTTTCTGCCATTGCATCCTTTCTCCGTTCGGCCTTGCGGGGCCGCTCTCATACGAACTTCTTTCAGACTTAAGGAAGCTTCGTCTTCGCAGCGCCAGCCGCTCGCCCGTCACTGCGACGGTGCAGCTGGCTGGAAACGCTCGTGAGTCCCATCCCCTCGCACCCCTCTCCTCCTTTAAAAATTACCATTATAGTGGTATACTTTTGGTGTCCGTTTTCTTGATAAAAGAAAGGTTCTAATTATGGATTACAAAATGACAATAGCCGGACTCGAAAGAAGCCTGCCTCTTTGCAAGGTCACAGACGAGCTTTACATTGCCGGCTTCATTATGTTCAATGACGTTGAGATTACCAAGGCGGTTGCGAAGGAGCTGCTTGCGAAAGCACCTGAATTCGATGTGCTGATCACGGCAGAGAGCAAGGGTATTCCGCTTTGCTACGAGATGGCACGCCAGTCCGGCAAACCATACATCGTTGCCAGAAAGGGCCCTAAGCTCTACATGCAGGACGTTGTTACCGTAAAGGTTAATTCTATTACGACAGACCATGAGCAGATTCTCTGCCTCGGTAAGGACGAAAGAGATGTCATGAACGGCAAACGCATCTTGATAGCTGATGATGTTATAAGCACGGGAGAGTCAATCGAGGCCCTCGCTCAGCTTGTTGAGACAGTCGGCGGTAAAATAGTCGGCAAGTTCACAGTACTAGCCGAGGGTGAGGCTGCAGACAGAGATGATATCGTATATCTCGAGTACCTGCCTCTCTTCAATCCGGACGGCACTCCTCAGCACATACACGAGGACAGAGCCACCAATCCGCATCTGGATAAGAAATAAGAATAAAAAAGTCACGCTTATATGTAAATCGATGCATCAAGCGCGACTTTTTTCTTTTTTGATTTTATACCTCTTCGGCGCCCTCTTCAGTTTCCTCTTCTTCGGTGAAGTCAGATTCGCCGTCGTCTTCGCTGTACTCCTCATCGTCATAACTCATGTCGATGTTCTCACCTTCCCAAGGCACCATCTTGCACATGACCATGTACCTGGCTTCCTGATATTCATAAGCGCAGGTGCTGAGTAGCACCAGCCTGTCGGTCGGTGCTATCGGAATGTCGGTCGTGTAATCAGCGAGCTGCTCTACTGTATCTATATATGCCTCGCGGCCGCCGATGTCGTGAATATTGGTTGTGTACAAATTGCTGTCGGACGGCTGATTGAGGAAGGCCCAAATCTCCAGATGGAATTTGCCCTCAGGTGTAATGAGTTCGAGCCTAGGATTATCCCTGCAGTACGATGCGTCCTTGAGCTGTTTCAGCGGAGCAAACATAGAACCGTTTCTCATGTGGTGTCCGTATACTATAGTATTGAACTGCTTGAACGGGTTCTCGGTGACGGCATCCACGAAAAGGCATCCGAAGCCGCTGTAGGTACCGTCGAACATCGTGTACAGATACTTGTCGTTATCTGCTCCCTTGACTATAGGGTAGTCGATAATCGTGTCCTTATAGTAAATCCATCCTGCTACATCAGGGTTGATCTTTCGAAGAGCTTCGAAATCGATGTCGCCTGTGAACTCTCCGTCTCTAGACTGACCGGAAATATTATCGTAGATATCCTGGTTGGTCTTGTAGTCGCGCATTATGCTGTATATTTTCCAAGCGGAAAAAAGCATAATGCAAACCAAGCAGCCCATTATGACATTCTCCGCATAGCGCCTGACCTTGGCCTTGGTGCTCATCGGTCTTTTGGATTTCTTTTCTTTAACTTTCTTTTCTCTGGCCATTAAGTTCTGTCCTTATAATAAAGTCTGTACATCTGCATCAGATTGATTTCATTCTTTTCGTAAGTTCCGCCGATAAAATTATATCTGGATGCAAGTCTCAGGATTTCCCTTACATCCTCCTCATCCGCCTCTTCCTCGGCAGTGAAAAATCTGAATCCGTTTCTATCTTCCGGCAAATCCCCCGCGCCTATCATTACGGCGCCGTCGATTTCAAAGCACGGCATCGATGGGCAAACTGAAACGGCATGCAATGTCGCAATACCCGCATCGTGACCGATTGCTCCCCAAAGACTGATTGCCTCGAGGAATCCCTCTTTAAACTCCGCCGACGAAGGTCTCTCGTCAGTGCCGACACAGATATTGAGCATCACGGGATTCTTTTGCACATTCTGCGAGAGCCAGTAGGTGAATGCCCCGGCTATTTGGCCTGCAACGTCCTTGCTGAGCTTTATATCTTCAGGTGCATCAGCCCCGCAGGCTCCGATTATCTCGTTGCCATGCTGCAACTTTTCGAAATCTACCATATTATATGTCCTCCGTGCAAGAATCCTTACCAATTCTATCATATTTAAAAATGACGGTCATTTATAATTTCTATCTGTACGCAGTAAAACAAGCAAGAATATAGTTTTTAATTTGTCAATGTTATATAATTCTCTTGGAAATAAATTTCAAAAGAACAGCACACCAAGGAGGACTCAGCTATGATTGACACTTTGCTCGTCGGTGCCACCGTTAAAGCATTTGAAGAAATACTCGAGAAGCGCGGCGTGCCGTACGAAACAAGAAAAGACGAAGAATACGATATATACATGAAAGCATGGGATGAGGCCGGTAAGGACGAACAGGACCTCGCACTCAGACAAGCCGCGCCTGCTGCAGAACGCATCGCATCCAAGGAGGCATATCTCTTTGAGAAGGGTGGAGAACCTCTGGCCATTCGCCTTAACTACCTGACTCGTAAGCTCGATAAGGATTCGTTCGGTGAGATATTGCTCGAGCGCCCGGACATAGATTGGCACATTTCCATATCTGTCAAGAGCGATGCGAACGTCCTGTCTTCCTTGACTATGGCCGATCGCACGCGCTACACGGAGAAAAACAAGGTCGTCAATGTATTCAACGAGATTGATGACTTCGGTGAGGAGATTTTCCAGGTACCGTGCTCCAACGAATACTTCAACGATATCAACAAAGTACTGCTCACCTTCGAGCCTTACTCCAAGGAAGAGTGGACAGAGAAGTTAAAGGATGATGATTTCCTCTACGGCAAACTCATCACACCGATGCTGAAAGCCATAGGTGCAGAGCTTCCTCGCATTTGCGAATATCATCCGGAAGCACCGAAGAAGCTCATCGACTTCTTCTACGGAGATTTCGATTACTACTTCATCAAGCCTATTAAGGAACTTGAGCTTACCCGTATCGGATCGGTCAATTCACACGGAGACCTCGGTAAGATTCCGGGCAGCAGCAATCTTGCAATTCAGAGAGTTAACTTCCCGACCAAATTGCTCGATGTAAGATTTGCAACCGGCAAATACGGTGAGATTTCCAAGGACACCCTGCAGTTTTCATTCGACGGCGGTTGGGCTGTTTGCCTCAAGCTCCACATGGATGAGGAACATGTAGACGACCGCAACTTCATGGTCAGTGTCTATCTCCCGGTCACACCGTTCGGCAGCTATCGCGACCAGGTCGCCTGGGGATAGGGATAATAGAGAATATCAGAGGCTCCGCAAGGAGCCTTTTTTGGAGCAAATAGCAGAGGATACGAGAATCCCGCAGAAAGTGCAGAAGGACACCGAAGTAGGGATTCGAGAAGAAGAAAAAACAGGAACTGGAGCTCGCGCAGCTGTGCGTGCGAGCGGAATTCCTGTTTTTATATGCTCGAATCCTTACTGAGGATTGTACTTCACACTTTCGAGGACTCGAGTAGACTTTGCTATTTGCGTATTAGCTGTTGAGAAGCAGTAAGCTGAATACGAGTGTAAAGAGCGCTACCGTCTCTACGATACCGATTACAATGAAGTAGTTAGCGGTACCCTTTCCTGTTGCGCCGAGAGCGTCAGCGGATGCTGCAGCTGCTCTTCCCTGGAAGAGAGCTGAGAGGCCGATGGCCAGGCCGCCGAAGATACCTACGCCGAGTGCCATACCGGCATCACAGTTAGCACCGTTGATGAAGTTCATCAGCAGGAAGCCGTAGATGGTCTGTGTGAGCGGAGCACCTGTGAACGCGATCATGATGAACGGAGCAGGCTTACCACTTGCGTAGCACTTCTTCCATGCACCTACCGAAGACATACCGGCAAATCCTGCTCCAAATGCAGAACCGGCAGCGGATAAACCGAGGGCAGCAGCCATACCTATAAATGCAAGATTCATATCAATTCTCCTTTTCTTAATTATTTAACTTTCTTAAATGGTTCATATGGGATTCCCGTCCACTCGAGACCAATCTGGCCTGAGAACTCGAGTACGTTCAGACGTACGCCGTGAACTACTACCGACAGGAAACACATGATTATGTTAAGTGCATGGCCTATAAGTACAACCACTACACCGAGTATGATCAGAGGGCCGTGCATGCTGGCCGCTATGCCGTTGAAGCTCTGTGAAATCGCAACACCGGCCATGCCAACCGCGAACAGCCTGATATAACTCATAACGTTACCGAAGCAGCTTATGGTGTTCAGGAATACCGTGAACGAATCCGCAAGTCCGGATTTCAGTCCCTGTCCGAAGGTCTTGTCAGGTGACATTCCTCCGAAGAGAACTACCAAGATAAACGCTACTCCGATTGCACCGAATACCGGTACGAGATTGATGTTCTCGTGTATGACCAGATTGAGGGACAAGAGGTACATCGCTACTACCGCGATAGACCAGCCCAGATCGGCCACCCACGAAAGATCCTTCTCCGGAAGTTTTTTCTTCATAGAGAGTATGGATCCAAGCACCATCTGTATCGCGCCTATCGAGAACGAGAACTTCATTATGGTGTTTTGTGCGTCATTCGCGGTGAGACCAAAGTACTCAGGATATGTTGCAAACGACGGGATGACCAGTGCTTTGAGGAACGGTACCTTCATTGCACTCTCCATACCGAACCAGGTTCCCGTAATGGCGCCCCATATTATGGTGGCGATTGATAGCACGTACAGAAGGAAGGTAACTGTGCCAACCTTCTTTTCCTTAATTGTAAGTGCGATAGTGCCGAGCAGTATGAGCACTCCGTATCCGCCGTCTCCGATAATCATGGCGAAGAACAGGGTGAAGAACAGGAAGAACCAAAGGGATATATCCTGCTCTCTGTAACCCGGCAGGATGCCGAGTACATCGAATACCGGCTGAATGAACTTCGACACCTTGTTGTATTTAACCTTGGTAGGTATCTGATCGTCATCCTCGGCTACATCTTCAATAGCCCATGCGCAGTTCTTTTCAGCAGCCATGGTCTTGAAGCCTTCGAGCTCATCCTCAGGAATATATCCCGAAATCCATACGAAGTCTTCGTCACTCTGAGCTGTTGCCTCTGCAGCTGAATAGTTTACTTCATTTTGGGCTTTGAGCATCTGATCTCTGAAGCTCGCATCGTGTACGGATGCTTCTTTGAGAGTCGCATTGCACTCCTCTATACCCTCTTCGCAAAGGGATATCTGATGCTCGAGTTCTGAGATGCCTTTCTCCGGGATAGGAAATTCTGTTGCAGGAATCTCCGCCGGAAGAGTTCCGATGACAGCTACGGTGTTCATCTTGTCGATGCTCGAGAGGCGTATGAGCTTGATGTTCTCATCTTCCACAGCTGCCTGATAATCCTTATCTCCCATGCGGTAGAAGTGGAAATCGTAGCCGGCTTCTCTGAGCTCCTCGATCTCTTTCGGTACGAAGTCGCCCCAAGCTGAGATTCTGTCGATCTCTGCTCTGTCGGAACTTATCTCCTGTCCGTATGAGCTCTTTTTATCGAGCGCATCGCGGACACCGGAGTACATCTCGTTAAATTCTTCATCGCTGAGAATCTTGTCGCTTACTGTCTGATCCGGATCGGCATACTCCTTGAGAGCATTGGCCGTCATGGACAGAGTCTGGAAGCGTTCTGATATCTCACGATCTGCGCTTTGTTTTTCGGCGATGTGCATGACTCCGCTTTCTCTGAGTCCCTGCAGCATCTCGTCCTTATGGGAGGCAGATGTCACGATGTGTACCATTTTCATTTTTTCAATCATCGCTACACCTCCACTAATTTCTTCTTCGAGATCTTGCCGCGAACTACGGCCGCCGTCTGTTGGTCTCCCAGGTATACCTGGATGACGCGGATGTTCTCTTTGGCTTCCGGTATCTTGACCTTTTCGAAGAGGTTAACTCTCTGGGAAGTCGTCCTCAATTCATTCTCCAGAAGCTCGGTCTGTTTACGCAGCGTCGAGACCAGTGCGTCCAGTCTGGCAATCTCACGAAGTTTGAAAACAGCAGTATCGACCCAAAGCGGATACTCGTCCACATCGTAATTGATGTCCTTGAAAGTCAGTTCCTCGAATGCAGGGATGGTAACACCCGCGATATTCTCGTCCTTGACTATTACTCTGTCGGGCTGCACCAGCTGATCGAGTTTCTTCGGCTCTTCGAAGATCTCGTTTTCGGCAAATACAGCAATCCAGTCGTCCAGGTCACCAATCATCTGAATGCGCTCGGCTTCCTTCTGCTCCATCTCTGCGCGAATCCTCATGATTACCGACTGGAGCTGCTGCTTTTTGAGCTGCAGTGTCGGGAGGTAGCGCTGAAACTGCTTCAGGTTGTCCTTCTGCTTTTTCAGTTCATTCTTTGTAAGTTTGATAGCCATGGACACGCTCCTTTATTAATTCAACGCATCTTTGTTAGGCCATCTCTCGTTGATCAGACTTGTCTTCATACCTGTTTCATTAGGCTCGAAGCATTCTGCGAGAATTACCCAACCGAGATCGAGCGCGTCTTCCAGCGGAATGTTAACGGACAGGTCCATCATCCTACTCTCAAAGAGTTCTCCGTACTTAAGGAGTTTGTCGTCCCACTCAGTCATCAGGAATCCCATGGATTTCTTCTCAAGTGATTCTTTGTACTGAGCGTAGAGACGAATCATACCATCCATCAGTGCACGGTGGTCGTCTCTTGTGTCTCCGTTTACATTCTGTTTGAGACGTGAGAGCGAACCGAACGGCTCGATGTGACCACTCTTGAGATAATACTGTCCCTCAGTGATGTATCCTGTGTTGTCCGGTACCGGGTGAGTTACGTCGTCACCAGGCATCGTGGTAACACCGAGGATAGTGATGGAACCGGCTCCCTCGATATCTACCGCCTTTTCATAACGGGAAGCGAGGCAGCTGTATAAGTCGCCCGGATATCCACGGTTGGACGGTACCTGCTCCATCGTGATGGCCATTTCCTTCTGGGCATCAGCGAAGTTGGTCATGTCTGTGAGGAGCACGAGCACTCTCTTACCCTCGAGGGCAAACTGCTCTGCTACTGCGAGTGACATGTCCGGTACGAGCGTACACTCTACGATAGGGTCCGCCGCGGTGTGGATGAACATGACTGTATGGGCCATGGCGCCGCCTTTTTCGAGGGTGTCACGGAATTCCATATAGTCGTCGTATTTGAGTCCCATGCCGCCGAGAATAATTACGTCTACCTCAGCCTGCATCGCGATTCTCGACAGAAGCTGGTTGTACGGCTCTCCGGAGATGGAGAAAATCGGCAGCTTCTGGCTCTCTACGAGAGTGTTGAATACGTCGATCATCGGGATACCTGTACGTATCATGTTCTTAGGCAGGATACGCTTCGATGGGTTGAAGGACGGGCCTCCGATAGGAATCATATTCTCTGTCAGTGCCGGTCCGTTATCTCTAGGAACTCCGGCTCCGTCGAAGATACGACCGAGCAGGTGCTCTGAAAACGATACCATCATAGGTCTGCCGAGGAAGCGGACAGGGTCTGTGGTGCTGACGCCCTGGGCGCCTGCGAATACCTGGAGGGATACTACATCCTTATCCAGTTTGATAACGTTGGCATAGCTGTCGCCTACAAGAGCGAGGTCGCCGTTCTTGACTCCCTCAGCACGGACGGTGACTACGTTACCTACAATTGAATCTATCTTTGTATAAACCTTTTGCATACTCACCGACCTCCTAGCTTACGACCTTTGAC
>Ga0256406_1005350_pt1 | contig 13806 bp, 8 predicted proteins | sample RumenRJG_03DNA_FD_185986 | JGI IMG/M metagenome (GOLD analysis project Ga0256406, IMG submission 185986) | Bovine rumen microbial communities from Lethbridge, Alberta, Canada - RJG_03 | ecosystem: Host-associated > Mammals > Digestive system > Stomach > Rumen | place: Canada: Alberta | collected...
GAGCACTGCGGGCTCTGTGCAATCTTATGGGCGATGGCATGCTCACGCCCGCCCGATCCTAGCAGTAATATATTCATTTCTTGTATCTTTGTCGTATCGTTATTACATTTCCTTTACGGCTGCAAAATTACGACATTCCCCCGACATGGCCAAATTTTTCTTCTCCGCCGCCCCAAGGCAAAGCCATCAATTTGGGAATGCCACCATCCATTTCTTCTAACGACGGGTTATTGCCACAGTATAGGCACGACGAATGCATGGTATCCGTTGAGTATACAAAAGGTATACAACGAGTATACAAAGGGTATACAACGAGTATACGAATGGGTATTCATTGGGTATACAGAAGGGTATTCACATAGTATATAACCTGATCGGCCCCATCCCAAATCTCTCTGCTGTGGCCCGTGTCCAACGTGGAATGAACCAATTTCCGGGAAAGTCATACAGCCTTAATGACGTGTTCCTATCCCGATGGTTGGAGGAGAAATACTAGGCAAAGGAAAGACGTACTGAGGACTGGAGCAAACACATTAACACGTTAACACATTCTTATAGCGCATTCACACATTCAAGCTTATTATTCCTTCGGCGATGGTCCGACGATAGTTGTCAGCCGAGCTGACGGCATACCAGTCGGCTAAGCCGACGGCACACCACAGCGGAACCTCGTGTATTTTCACTAACGCATTTACGCATTTTATATCTGCATTCTTCGTGCCTTCTTCGATTCTTCTTGGTGGGTGCGAAAAAAGGACAGTCGCTGATCCTTCGGCGATGGTTCGACGGAACCTCGTGTATTTTCACTAACGCATTTATACGTTAACGCATTTACACATTATTTATGCCTTCTTCGTGGCTTCTTCAATCTTTCTTCATGGGTTCTTTGTGCAAAATTTTTTTCTTTGTTAAAAAAATCTGGCTTTATGAAATATTATTCGTATCTTTGCAGAAAGATAGCAAATGAGTAATAAATATGAAAAGGCTAACAATCAAGAATATAGGGCCGCTAACAAATGTATTTGTAGATTTTGCCAAATACAATCTATTTATTGGTCCACAAAGCTCTGGCAAAAGTTGCATCCTAAAAATTGCATCCTATTGCAACTGGGTTGAGAAACGAATTGAGCTGAGCCAAACCCCAGATGACTATTTAAACGATAGTGTTTTTTGGAAACGCCTTGTGGATTATCATCGATTGAATGGCTTCATTAAAAAGGGGTTCCTGATTAAATATGAATCCTCATTTATGACCTTTTCTATTTCCGGGTCCCCTGAAAAGATCCAGTTCAGCTTCAAATGGAAACCCCGTAACCGTTGGCAATACCGTCGACCCCAAATAGCATATATTCCCGCCGAACGCAACATCGTGGCAGTCATCCCCAATTGGTTTGACATCTCTTTTAGCAATGACAACAACCTCCAGGGGTATATGTCCGATTGGGAAAATGCCCGCAGCACATTCCCGCAATACAGCAAACTCGATATCCTGAACCTTGGACTTTCCTATTATTACGACAAGGAGCAATCCCGAGAACGAATTCTTATTAACAACAAGGTTGAAATCGCATTTCTGAATGCATCAAGCGGACTTCAGTCAGTCGTTCCGCTATGTGGCCTGATAAATTACCTGACTTTTCACGAGCTCCACCGCCCCCGCCGTCTCAGTGTGGCGCAAGAACGAGAACTAGACAACCTGCAGGACACGTTATATAAGGAAAAATTCACGCAGTCGAATGGCTCCAATATTGTAGGTAGAGTTGATGATATTACAAAAGTTTTCCCAGAGCCTCGTGTCAAGTTCTTCTCTTCCCATCGAGAGGAGGCCATGTTTAGTGAAATGGTAAATAGATTTTCACTAACGCAACACGCATCAATCTACCTAGAAGAGCCGGAAGAGAATCTTTTCCCCAACACGCAGTATGAGCTTGTGAAATGGATGGCCAAACAGATAAACACCACCCAAGAAAATAGCCTCTGCATTGCCACGCATAGCCCTTATATTCTTTCTTCATTCAACAACCTTATCCAGGCTTCTGAATGCAAAGATGCCATGTCCGTAGAATCAACTGTAGGAAAATCCTCTGCAATTTCATTCGAAGACATTAATGTCTATGCTGTAGACAACGGAACTGTCAAGGATATAAAAGACTATGACTTGCGCCTGATATCCCAAACCGATTTAGATGCTGCATCCGACGCTATAGCCTCCGACTTCTCCAAACTGCTTGAGTCATGAACGAAATTCCTGCACGTTGTGTCAAGTTAAAATCGGATTCTCTTATTGTTTTCTCAGAGAAGAAATCAAAGATAACGTTTGTGAATTCTGATCATAACACCTACCGTGCCATTCAAGTGGATGGGTGTGTTTTTAACGCTGAGGACGGCCAGAAATGTGATAATCTCTTGGAGAGTGTGGAATACGCCGACCAATATTTCGTCGAGCTAAAAGGTGGTGATTCAAACAAAGCTGTGGAGCAACTCAAAGACACCATAGACAGGATGCAACCTCGTCTCGCTGAGGCGAAACGGATGGCCTTTGCTGTATTTTCAAACACTTGTCCTAAGAACGACACCAAACGTCAAGCCATCCAAAAGAGCCTTGAGAATAAGGGAATAATCATAAAGTTCTGTCGAACAGGAGAGACCTTCCAATTGGAACGATGAACTGATTAATACACACAATAATTTCACATGGAAAATAATGATATATATCCTAGATTTCTGCCAACAGAGGGTCTAAAATGGAGAGGCGTTCTTAAAGGAATTCCTAAGGCTCAGAATGTGTTTCAGCCTCTGTTTGAGGCCATCACCAACAGTATAGAAGCTATCGATTTGCGTAGAAACGATGAAATAGATTTCTCACCTTATATTATTATTGACATTTTTTTTAACAAAGGAACTGATGGATCAAATGTTTCCTTAGCAAAAATAAACGTAACTGATAATGGCATTGGATTTAACGATGAGAACTTTAAAAGATTTCTCACCTTTAAAGATGATTCTAAAGGATTCAACAACAAAGGATCTGGCAGAATTCAAATTGTACACTCATTTGTCCAATCTATATATACAAGCATATATAGAGATGCGGAAGGCAGTTTGAGGAAACGAGTTTTTATCATGTCAAAGGCAGAAGAATTCTTACGTAATAATGCCATTTCGCAAATTGTAGCAACTGATTCTGCCGAAACAGGAGAGTCTGTTGAGACAATTCTATCTATGAATCAGCTGCATGAAAAGTGCGACGATAAAATATTTTGTGAGTGTTCAATAGACAGCCTACGAAACATGCTCATAAACCACTATATAATGAGATTCTGTGCTTATGGAACATCCCTTCCCAAACTAACAATAAACTACCATAATATTGAATCTATCGAAGAAACAAGAACGATAACAAATACAGATATTCCAACTCCATACATCGACAACAAGTCCTTTTTTGTTCCCAAATATAAAATATCTTCAGATTTTAAAAGATTGGAACAAACGGACGAGCAAGTCGAGATAAAATTCAAATCCTTTAAGCTGCCTTCCAGCCAACTAGATAATAACACCGTTAGATTTACATGCAAAAAGGAATTAGTTGAATCACTCAATGTCAGAGTTCCTAAATTGCCAAAGAAATTTGAAATAGATGCTTCTCATTTTTTGATATTATTATCTAGCACCTATTTTGATGAAACTATAACAGACACTCGCGATGACTTTGAGATTCTTAGCAAAACCGAATTTAAAAAAAGAGCAAAAATATATGGAGATATTGAGCCGCAAATTGTTTTTGATGATGTTCAAGATAAAGTTGCAGATGTCGCAGCGAAATGCATGCCTGAAATAGCAAAACAATACGACAATCAACAAAAAACAATAGAGGAGCTGAAGCGTATATATTTTTTATCTGAAGATGCTATATCAGAGGCAGATATTGACGATTCTGTTGAAGACATCTTAATAAAGGCATATTCATATGATGCAAAACTTATTGCGAAGCAGGATGCTGTATATCAACAAAAGCAGAAATTACTTGCGTCATTAAACACAACATCACCCACTTACAAAGAGGATTTGGAAGCTATTGTGATTGATTTAGTAAAACAAATTCCTCTACAACGGAAAGAGTCTCTATCAAGGTATATTACACATAGAACCTTGGTATTGGATTTGTTTGAAAGACTAATAGGAAAGGATACCGATATTCAAAAAGAATCCGATAGATCTATCGACGAAAGGCTGATACACAATCTTATTTTGAATCAGCACGGGACTAACTCTGAATATTCAGACATATGGATGCTTAATGAGGATTATTTATATTATGAGGGTTGTTCTGAGCATCCGCTTAAAGATGTGACTATTGGGGGGAAAAAGCTCTTTCTAGACATTATTGACGAAGTAGAATCCCAATACATTAACTCTTTGGGAGAAAACAGACTTGCCAAGCGTCCAGATATTTTATTATTTCCGGATGAACACAAATGTATTATTATTGAATTAAAATCTTTGGATGCCAATGTATCAAAATATCTTCATCAAATAAACCAGTATGCTAGTTTTATTCGCTCATATACAACCAAAGATTTTTATATTGACACATTCTATGGCTATCTAATTGGAGAAGCTCTTGAGCCAAATGATGTTAGGGCTGCAGATGCAGATTTTAGATTTGATTCTGGATTTAACTATTGCTACAGACCTGCTAAAACGATAGCTTGCTTGACTGATTCTACCGGGAAACAAGATGGGCATATTTATACAGAAGTACTGTCTTTCAGTGTATTGTTAGAAAGGGCTCGCGGACGAAATGAGGCCTTCAAACAAAGACTAATACCAACTACCGGGGAAAAAACAAAATCCAATTGACAGGACACAATTTAGTGTAATAACGTGTGTTTCTGGGTATTTTCTGTCCAATTTAGGTATTCTATTACGGGAATCAAACTGTTTCTAAGCCTTTTTTCGACATTAGAAATAACCACTAATTGAATAAACATCTTAATGGTTTCTTCCGGTACTTCGTGTCCGTATGTTATCGTATGTTCATTGTTGAGTTCCGACAATGGACGCGTTAAACGTATACTACATGGCTCATATCCATATATGCTGTATTTCCCATTGCTCTTTTTGTATTCCCATGTGTAAACATATGAATCGCCCAAAGAGCCTTCCTTGTATTCCTTTAACATCTTTTGAATTTTATTACATCTAATTACATACAACACTAGCACAAATATTCCATACCCAAAACATGTAATAATTAAATACACCCATAATGGTAGTGTCACATTCAGAATATGATATTTTGACAGTACAAATAAAACCATGTTTGTGACTAAACCACTTCCAATTCCTATCAAAAAATTTGCTGCAAGATTATTTCTCATATTTCTTTTTTTAAGAAAACGAACGAACTATCTTTTTATTGTGCATTCCCTTCTATTATTGTGATTTCTTCGGGGGACGTAAAGCTGTTTCCTTACTTCATCCTCCAATCTGTGGCGTCAGCGTCGAAATACTTCAGTATGTTCTCGTTGCCGTCGCGGCGGCTGAGGATGGCGGCCAGGTGGCTGGTGGCGCGCGAGATGCCGACGTAGAGGTAGCGGCTCATCATCTCGCGGTCGTCGTCCTGCAGGGACTTGTCCAGGTCGTAGAAGAACACCACCTCGAACTCCATGCCCTTCACCTCGTTAAGCACGTATACCTTTACCGCCCGCGATGCCGTCGTCTCGCTGCCCGACTCGATGCGTATTTCGCCAAGGTCGTCCTCTTCGCACAGCCGCCTGACAAAGCGATCCACGCTCTCATCGTTGGGTATGAAGACGCCCACCGACGGCATCTCCTTGTTGTATGCTGCATAGACTTCGCGCAGCCGGGCCACCATCCATTCAATCTTCTCGTCTTCGTCGTCCGATATCATCACCAACGGCTGAGGCTCCCCCTCGGCTTTTTCCCTGACGCTATGGTATGGCGGAAGTTCTCCTTGTTCGTCAAAGAATATGCTGCGCGACATGTCGACCAGCGTGGGTATCTGTCTGTACGAAGTCTTCAGTTCGGTCACCTCCAGTTTCGGCAACACCTTTTGCACCTCGCTCCACGACATAATGCCGTTGGTGTTGAGCCCCTGCATAATGTCGCCACACAATGTGACGGCGTTGTAGTCGTAGTGTCGAAACGAGTACATCATATAGTAATCCATCACGCTATAGTCGGTCGCCTCATCGATGCCTATGACAGGCTTTTTGTTGTCGTCGTAGGCACGAATATACTTGTTCTTCAACAGTTTCTCGTAGCGTTCCTTCGACCTCTTGCGTATGTCGATGGCCATATTGTTGATAAACCCAATCAGCAGGTCTTGCTCGTCATAGTGCAGATGCTTGTTGTCATCCTTCTCTATCAGTTTTTTCAGCAGTTCGCGGTTATAGCAAGCCGAGGTGTCCGCTGCAGCCACCTTCTTGCGATATACCTTGTACAATCTTGGAATCTGGTTAATAATATTGCTTTCTATGCCGCGACAAAGGAACAGGTACTTCTTGGAAAAGAATGCCAACTCGCCCACTTGTTGCAGGTCCATCTCCGACAGGGTGTCGAACACGATATGAGAGAAGATTCGCTGTCTGGCCGATATTTTTGTCTTCGAGTCCAATTTGCTTAGCGCATATTGTCGCAGGAACGACTTGAGGTAGGCGAACAGCCTCGGTTCGAAGTCCTGAACGACGACTTCCTCCATTTCCTCCTCATTGCTGTCGTCCATTTCCTCTTCGTCGACATCCGTAAACTCATCTTTCTTCTTCTCGGCATCCCATTTGGCGAAGAGTTCTTTTATCTCGCCTGTCATCTTGTCGTCGGCCATAATGACGGACTTTAATTCGACGGCTTTCTTCTGTAGCAGTTCTCTCAATTCGGCATCCTTCTCCTTGGCCGCTTTCTGTTCGTTGTCCTGCAAAGCGTTGAAGAGCCGCATCAGCGCCTCAAGATCCTGCACTTTGGCAGCTCGCATACAATAGGCCTTGATACCCAGGGCATCTTTGTGCCATCCGAATTTTTCTGTCTTTAAAGTGCCTGCGTTGAGCAAAATCCTTGAAAGGTTCTGCACGCAGTAGGTCTCAAAGTCCTTGATGGCCGTCTGTGGAGCGAATATGAGTGGCTGCTCTTTCGATTTCTTGTAGTTCTTGAACGGCCCGTCAGTATCCATATTGAATAGGTGATATTCGCTGAGCATCTCCTTGCGGAAGTCGTCGATGGTGATGATGTTTTTGCCTTCTACAGCACTCAATCCCTCCTCGTTCATATTGTTCATCAGGTAACGCAGCAGTAAAGGCGTTGGCGAGAAGAAGAGCCACTTGTAGCTTATATCTTCTGTCAGCTCCTGTTTCTGAGCATCCGACAATGGCGACTGGTAATCACGCAGGGCATCGGGCGACAGCAGGAACATCAGGCGTTGTATCATCGTCGTTGTCTTGCCCGTACCGGGGCCTCCTTCTATCACTATGGGCACCCCGTCGTAGAAGTGCGAACGCTTGGCGGTCTCTTGTGTCGGGTCGAGGATGTGCTGCGATCGCAGCGACACCCCTTCGCGTATAAAGCTTCGCATAGCGGCCACCCTGGCTTGCTGTTCCTTGTATTGTACCTCCATTCGCTCGATCTCTTCCTTCTGCTTGCGTTCCTCCTCTTCTTTCTGTCTCCGCTCTTCTTCCAGCCGCCGAGCCTCCTCTTCCAGCCGTTGGCGTTCAGCCTCTTCCTTGGCACGTTTGGCCGCACGCTCTGCTGCTTCCTGTTCTTTTCTTATCCGTTCCCGCTCCTCCTCGAGTTTCTTTTGTCGTTCCATCTCTTTGACGAGTTCGTTGCGCATCTGCATCTCGTCATCAAGCATTTCTTGGAGTGTGCGGTAAGAATAGCTGTTGCGATCATTAACAAGGTGCAATGTCAAGTCCTTCGCTCGAATGGAACCACCGACAGGAGTATAGTCGGTTCTATTGTATATCTCGATGGTATGTATTCTGCCCAAGGGTCCGTCATACTTATGCCGTCCAGTAACTCCCTTGATGATGGTCTCACCCACCTTGCAGTTCTTGCTTATTGTAAGATCTTCAGTGTGCAATTGCATCGGATTGTTCGATGCGTTGGTAAGCCACAACGTATAATTCCTTGGAGCCATAGTGGCACTACTAATGGTGCACTCGGCACGAGCCACACCGATGTTTCTTTTGCCCAGCCGTTCTTCATCTGTTCTGTGCTGGCTGATAGATTTAGCTATAGATTGAATATTGGATGACATAAACGTATTATTGATACTGTTTGTATTCCTTTTTAATTAGGGTATATATATCTTTCTCTTCGTCATTCGTCATCTCAAAAAATTTACAACCAGCCGGTGCTGATTTGGCGATTAATGCTCTTGCATCTGAATTGCAGTTAATGCCAAATATTATTTCCTCTAATCTCGTTTTTTCATCAAACTTAATAGAATAATGATTCTCTTCACAATTCGGTGAAAAATGAAGCAATCTAACCTCGTTTTCAGGTTCCCAACATTTATCTTTGAATGCAAATGAGTTAGATGTATTCAATGCTTCATAAATAGAGATTTCCTTCTTTTCTTTATTATATTCTACAGGGATTAGTCTCGTGAAAGACAGATTGCTGTCATCAAATTGATTGAGATAAGACTTATCTATTCTGTATTTTATGCAGAAACCCTGATGTCCCTCTGTATAATGCGACCACATTAGTTTATCCTGAAGAATAGAATCGTCTGTTTCATAAGTCTTCCTATTAGTTCTGAAACAGCGAATATAGAAGTGTTTAAAACATTCGCTTTGAGTTTTTACATGGTCCATCTGATTACAGTTTCTTTTTAATCGTTCTGAGTTGCCAGCAATGTAGCTTGCTAAACTATCAAATGGGTCATTCATTTTGTCTGGACGTACAAGTGTAACCTCTCCTTTGGCCAAATCTTGAAGGCTATACATATTGTATGGGCGGAAAGAATATACAACAACAGACTCCTTCCCACTTAAAGAGGCATCAACTTTCACTTTGTTTATATAATAGTAATACTTACAATATAACGCTTTGGCCTCTTTCTCTTTCCCATATTGTGCATATAATTGTGCTGCTAATTGATACATTTTAGTTATATATTCCGGACAACTATCTTGAATAGAGTCTAAGTCATTCAAGATAGTTGAACTCAGATTCACATCAACATGTGCACAATACAGTGGGTTCTCAAAAAGTTCAACAGCCCTTTGTATATTTATAAGAGCCAATTCATTCATCTGAAGATAGAGATATTCGTATGCTGCCTTTTGATAGTAAACACGATAATCTAAAGAGTCGTTTATCTTGCACAACTCATTATATAAAACTTCATTTTTAAAACACATATTATCCATTTTATGATAGACTATTTTCAATCATTGCGATTTCTTCTGGGGAGAGGCCCAAACTCTGTAATTCTTTAATTTCAATATCCTCTTTTTATTGTTTAGATAAACAACTCTAATCTCGACATTTTATTGCTCTATTACAGCGATTTCTTCGGGGGTGAGGTTGTAGAGTTGGTAGACTAATTTGTCAATTTCATATTCTAAAAATGAGGTGTCAGCGCTTGGGTTTGCTTTCTTTTTCAAAAGAATTTGATTCACAAGACCCACTACCGTATCTTGCTTTTCAAATGATACTACAGGAATTGGTATTTCTTTTAACTGATAAATCTTGATGTGCAATCCTTCCGGAAAAATTTTCTTATGCCAAAATCTAACTGGCTTGGAGTTCAAAAGTCCAAGAATATATTCAAACCTAAACTTATCATCCATACTGAATATCAGATTTATTGTATCATTACACAAATACATATTACTATCAATAGTAGCACAGATTTCTTGTGCTATATCTTGAATGAGGATTTTTTTCTTAACAAGAAAGTTCTCTAATTTCCTAGGACCGGCACCTACCTTTTCCATAAACAAATCAGGTCTATACCAAATCCATTCTTGACTCAAGGGAGTGTTGTACCTCTGAATATTTCTTCCCCTTATCAATCTATAACTATCTTCAGGGAAAGGACTATTGCTTATAAATTTTTTATCGTTACTGGTTTTGATACCTAAAGAGAATTCTGCAATATCGCCTAGTGCAACAACTTCTACTTTTGACAAATCAATTCCCTGTTCAAAAGAAAAAGGATAATTGTCATATCGCTTTATATTATTGTATGTTAGTGAATGATCCATTTGGTAAAAAAAGGTACCATTATAATTCTCTAAAATGATTATATGATTATTTGCTTTGTCTTTAGAGAACAAGATAATACATGTTTTAACAGTTGCATTCTCAAACACTTTGTCTGGTAAATCCACCAACTTTATCACCGTTGTTTCGCTAACCAAGAATTTCCTAAACAAGGAAAAACTATCAGTTCCCAGCCAACTATTTGAAAATATAAAAGAACATACTCCTTTCGCCCTTAGTAATCCACATGCTCTTTCTGTAAAGATGCTATACAAATCGCACTTATTCTTTACCGTTTTATAGTTGCGCTGGTAAAACATTCTTGCATAATCATCCGTCAAGTTTGCAATGTTTATATACGGCGGATTTCCAATGACTATATCAAACCCGCCCTTGTCGAAGATGTCTTTGAACCAAGTGTGCCATAGGAAGAAGTCTTGGTTGGCAGAACAATCCATCTTATCCAACTTGGCGAGGGAAGCGGGTGTGCCGCCGATGCTCTCGCGGATAAGGGTCTTTACCTCTTCGTTGATGGACTGTCGCATACTGGCTTTCTTCTTGTGGTCGGTGACGGAGAAATACTCTCGCAACAGGCGTTGCAGGTTCTGTCGGCTAGTATGGCTGTCAATACCTAACACCAATTGCATCGATTTGGATTGTCCGCCACGTAAACGGCTTGAGATGCGGCTGAGGTCAAAGCCCTCAAAACTCTCGATAAGGCTGTTGCCCTGCATAAACTTGTAATCGAAGTTGGGCAGGGGCTCCGGCTTGTCGGCGTCCACCACGATACTCAGCCAAAAACGTAGGCGGGCGATGTCGATGGCACCTTTCTCTATATCTACACCGTAGATGTTGTTCTCGATGATTTCTTTCTTTAGTTGGCTCCTGCTGTACTCGTTTTTCCTGCTCGCTGCGCTCACGAGATTTTGTTGATCTTGTAGATTATCTTTTGCGTTGCCTCGCTCGCAATTGGATGCGTCAGCAGAATCTATAAGATTTACAAGATCTCTGCCCACAGGGCTAGGATAATAGAGTGCCTCGCGGCAGCGCCAGAGTTCATTCAAAAGGCCCATGGGGAAAGCTCCGCTTCCGATGGCGGGGTCGCAAATTTTCACCTCACGGAGGGCAGTGTCGAGGGTGTCGCGGTAAGGCTCCAGCTCGGGTTGCATCTCGTAAGTCTCAACGAATCTTCTTATACTCCTGCTCGTTTCACTCGCGAAATCTTGTTGATCTTGTAGATTATTATTTGCATCGCTTCGCTCGCAATTGGGTGTGTCAGCAGAATCTACAAGATTTACAAGATCTCTGCCCGAAGGGCTAGGAGTTTCAGTTACGCGAGAGGAGAGGTAGGCTATCAAGCTCTCTTTACACATGTAGCGCACTATCTCCTTGGGAGTATAGAAAGCACCTTTGGCTTTGTTGTCCTCCAGCAGGCTTTCGAAAATCTTGCCCAGCATCTCGGGGTCGACACCCACCTCGGCATCGTCGGGGTCGTTCTCATCGACGGTGAAGTTATAGGAGGCCATAAAGGTGAATAAGTCCTCAAAGAGCGAGGCCGGCAAAGTGATATTCTCTTCATCGACAGCATCACGCTCAAAAAGACCTCCGTTCAGATATGGTAATGCATCAATGTGTGAATGTGTTAATGCGTTAGTGCTACCGCCATTCCACTCCTTTAACAATGACAAGTCCCAATCATTCTCCAAGAATACCTTTTCTCGATTTTGGGGTTCGGTGTTGAAGATACCAAAGAAAAGTGGTTTCAACACCTTCTCGAGGAAGTTGCCCTGATGCGGACTGAAGAAGAAGAGGTCGCGCAGAAAAGCAAGATTGCCTTTCAGCCAGCCTTTCTTCTGCAGGAAATGCAGGAAGACGATGCGCCCCATCATCTTCTTCACATAATCATGAATGTGTAATTGCGTTAATGTGTTAATGTGTGAGTGTGTGTGGATGATATAGTCGCAGATGCGGTCGTAGTGGCGATGGTATTCATCGAAGAACTCCTTGCTGAGGGCATCGACAGAGAAGGCCTCCCTGAGGTCGGACAACTTGAAGCGGCCATTCTTCTCTGCCACCTTCCCCAGTCGCTCTAAAGGGGTTTTGTATTGTCCTTGCTCGTCACCCAGGATATACGAGAAGCGCTTGGCTGCGGTATTGCCCTCCTTGAGGTCGCAGATATAGGAGAGTCGCCAATGATTCCCGTCGTCGAAGACTGCTATCGCTCCATCGACATCATATTTTAGGTAGGGCTGTATCAGCCTACGCAACCCTACACGTTTGCGGCGCACATCGCCGCCATTGGCCACACGGGTATAGAAGAAACCCAACAGCCGCCCGTCGGTGTCTTCCATTTGGCCGATATAATGGCTTTTGTCGCCTTCGGAGTTGGTGTCGAGCGGTTCGGGAGTTGTGGCCACATCGTTGCAGCCGAAAAGGCGGTGGACAATCTCGTTGCTATAGGTCGCATAGTCGAACGAAGATTTGAATATCTTGCGGAGGGTTTCTAATGAGGTCATATTTCTTGTTTTTTAGTGTATTGCTTGTTTGATGGTCGCTGCGCTCAAAATTTTAGAAAAATTCTGTCCAAAATTCTTCAAGTTCATTTTCTATAATTTTCCCCATTCAATTTTCTTGTAATTTTGAGGCCCTTGGCCGACCATGATTATTTTATTGATGGTCGCTGTGCTCAAAATTTTAAAAAATCTGTCCAAAATTCTTCAAATTCATTTTCTATAATTTTCCCCATTCAATTTTCTTGTAATTTTGAGGCCCTTGGCCGACCATGATTATTTTATTGATGGTCGCTGCGCTCAAAATTTTAGAAAAATTCTGTCCAAAATTCTTCAAGTTCATTTTCTATAATTTTCCCAATTCAATTTTCTTGTAATTTTGAGGCCCTTGGCCGACCATATTGCTTATTTGATGGTCGCTGTGCTCAAGATTTTTAAAAAATTCTGTCCAAAATTCTTCAAGTTCATTTTCTATAATTTTCCCCATTCAATTTTCTTGTAATTTTGAGGCCCTTGGCCGACCATGATTATTTTATTGATGGTCGCTGTGCTCAAAATTTTAAAAAATCTGTCCAAAATTCTTCAAATTCATTTTCTATAATTTTCCCCATTCAATTTTCTTGTAATTTTGAGGCCCTTGGCCGACCATAAATATTTAAATGAATGTTTCTGAAAGAATGATATCTGCAGTGGTGAGCGCCACTTGCTTGGTAGTCGTCTCGGTTTGCGGCTGTCCATAACGGCCGTCCAACTCTTCGAGTTGCTCCAAAATCTTAATCATGGGAACAGGCTCCTTTTTCTGTTTCTTCGACATACGGATAAGGGCGTCGGCCAACTGGTTGTAGGTGCCGCGTTCCACCAGCTGCTTCAGTCGGTCAACGGTGTGGCGTCCTTCATCGTCGAGCATTGGGCGCACCTCGCGCAGGAAGGCGGCGGCTTTCTTGGCGTCGTTGTCTTTGCTGCCGATCTTGGGCTTGTCGTCCTGATGCTCACGCTGCTGGTCGAGGGTGTATTGCTTCAAAGCTGTCCGCACCTGCTCATAGTGTAGGGACTCGCTGTCGCC
>Ga0256406_1005351_pt1 | contig 13806 bp, 14 predicted proteins | sample RumenRJG_03DNA_FD_185986 | JGI IMG/M metagenome (GOLD analysis project Ga0256406, IMG submission 185986) | Bovine rumen microbial communities from Lethbridge, Alberta, Canada - RJG_03 | ecosystem: Host-associated > Mammals > Digestive system > Stomach > Rumen | place: Canada: Alberta | collected...
GATGGTTCAGCTATCTGCGATCAATCTATGATGGCACGTTTCCATGGTGATCCACGATATTAGACAGCAGAGCTGGCGGCGAAACCATTGGCCTGTGGGGTGGGAGAGCATTTGTCCCTGATACACGTATAACAGAATGGCTAAATACCGCGAACTGTTGAAAATCCGAGACTCTTTCCTCATGCCTTCAACAGCAGACAAAAAATATTGAATCAATCCGAAACTAGCACTTGACATTGGCTTTTACATAACAGATTGTTCTTTTCTGTGCCTTTCTTTCGGGATACAATCATGCACAGGAGATCAGATCATGAAAGTTACGATACCAGAAAACTATCAGCCGACGCTGGATGTGCGTCATACGCAGGAAGCAATCAAGTATATCCGTGATACATTCCAGCGGGAATTCGGAAAAGAAATGAATTTGTCCCGGGTCAGTGCCCCGCTGTTTGTGACAAAGGCGAGCGGTCTCAATGACAATCTCAATGGCATTGAGCGTCCTGTTTCCTTTGATGCCCAGGATCTGCCCGGAGAAAAGCTTGAAGTAGTCCAGTCGCTTGCCAAGTGGAAGCGCTGGGCTCTGCAGAAATATCATTTTGAACCAGGTGAAGGCCTGTATACCAACATGAATGCCATCCGCAGGGATGAACTGCTCGATAACCTGCATTCCATGTATGTTGACCAGTGGGACTGGGAGAAAGTAATCAACAAAGAAGACAGAAATATTCCAACGCTGGAAAGCACTGTCCGTACCATCTTCAAAGTCATCAAGCATATGGAACATGAAGTCTGGTACAAATATCCGGAGGCAGTCTGCCATCTGGCAGATGATGTATCCTTCATTACGGCTCAGGAGCTGGAAGACCTCTATCCGGAGCTTTCCCCAAAAGAAAGAGAAAACAGGATTGTCAAAGACAAGAAGTGCGTCTTCATCATTGGCATTGGATCACCATTGAAGAGATCCGGCAAGCCGCATGATGGCAGAGCACCAGACTATGATGACTGGAGCCTCAATGGCGATCTGCTGTTCTATCTGCCTTCTCTTGATCAGGCCCTGGAGATCTCTTCCATGGGCATCCGCGTAGACGAAGAATCGCTTGTGAAACAGTGCAAAGCTGCCCATTGTGAAGGCAGGCTGCAGCTGCCGTACCATCAGGCCATCCTCCATCACGCAGTTCCCTACACCATCGGCGGCGGCATCGGCCAGTCCAGACTGTGCATGTTATTGCTGAACAAAGCACACATCGGTGAAGTTCAGGCTTCCATATGGCCGGATCAGATGGTCAGCCAGTGCCAGGAGCACAATATTCATCTGCTGTAAAACAGGGCAATTAAGCCCGGCATTTGTCTGTCTGCTGACAGTCATGCCGGGCTTTTTCTGTCCTGCTGATAAAAAAAGACAGATTGTCATGCATGTTCACCAGACAATCTGCCGCACATTTGTCAAAAACTGTTTTATTCTTTCTTTCCTGCCAGTTCCTTGAGTTCATCCAGGCTGCTGACTTTTTTGGAGTAGAGAGTCAGCGGTGCGGAGGATGTATCACCGATGGCAGTCAGATCATAGCCCTGGGAGTCAATTTCAGACTGGAGGTATGCTTTGTGCTGGAAGGCATTGAGGTCAATTTCACCGGAGTTGAGTGCTTCATTGGGGAGGTTGTAGGCATCGAATGTCACTACTTCAATGTAGATGCCTGCATCTTCATCATCGAGTACTTTCTGGACGGCTTTCCAAACATCTCCGGTTCCGCAGATGCCGACTTTGATGACTTTCTTGCCTGTGGAGTCTGAGTTGTATCCTTCGATACTGTCCACAAAGTCCGCATCAACTGTATAGTTTTCATCATAGTCAAATGCCGGAACGGAAGAACCTTTGTTCTTTTCAAGGATGTATTCTGCAACGAGCTGAGACTGATAGGCTTTGACAATGGTCTGGTAGTCCGGATTGTCCTTGTCAGCCGTTCTGGCCACAATGACATTGATGAACGGATTGTCAGATCCCTTTTCCTGTACTTCCGTAATCAGGCCATCCTTCTCAGGAGACAGTCCTGCCGGAACGGCATAGGTGCCGTTGATCGTCGCAGCCGCATAGTCATCCAGTGTGGATACCAGAGTATTGGCTGCTGCCGGGATGATTTCAATGTTATAGATATACTTTGTAATGTCAGCCAGTTCCGGTGTATAGCCAGCATTGGGATCCACTTCAATCAGGCCGGCTGAGGCCAGCAGGTTGATGGCTCTTGCCTGGTTGGTGGCATCGCTTGGCACACCGATCTTGATGGCTTCGGCTGTGGATGATTTGGCGCCGCAGCCTGTTGTGACCAGAGTGCCGGCGGTGAGAACGGATACGAGAATCTTCTTAGCTGTGTTATTCATTTTTCTATCTCCTTATTTAAAAAGTTTTTTATTTACAGACGCATGTGCCAGTGAATTTCCCACCAACTGCAGCAGTGATACAAAGACGAGCAGAAATAATACGCAGAGATTGACAACATCCTGATAGTACATGTTCTGTCCCTGATTGATGGCAAAGCTGCCGATGCCTCCGGCGCCGACAGCACCAGCTGAGGTGGTCAGGCCAACCAGGGAAATGGATGTGATTGTGACTGCGCGGAACAGATCGGGCAATGCTTCATGAAGATAGACGCGGAAGATGATGCCAATGGTGCCGCTGCCCATGGCACGGGCTGCTTCGATCTTGCCTGGATCCACATCGCTCAATGCACTTTCTACCTGTCTGGCAAAGAAAGGAACGGCACCGAAGACCAGTGGGACAATGGCTCCGGTTACGCCAATGGAAGTGCCGGTAATGAATCTTGTCAGCGGGATCAGGAAGATCAGCAGGATAATGAAGGGAATGGACCGGAAGATATTGGTAACAATCTCCAGAATGACATGAATGCCTTTATTGGGGCGGATGCCGTCGGATCTTGTGACGACCAGCAGGATGCCAAGAGCACCGCCGATGACCAGAATCCAGATGCCGGCAATGAAGAACATCTGAAAGGTTGCCTGCAGGCTTTCCAGGAACATGTTCCAGTATTTGACGACATTTGGAAACAGGCTTTGAAACAGACTCATGCTTTCACTCCTTCCACTCTGACACCCCTGTTTTCAAGATAGGCAAGGGCTTTTTCGATATTTTCTCTGGTGCCTCTGACACTGGCAATGATGGCACCCAGAGCACTGTCTTCCACCAGATCGACATTGGCCAGGACAATGGAGACATTGACATCGAACTCACGTGAGACAATGGAAATCAGGGCATCTCCTACAGATTCTCTGGTGAAGACAAGTTTGACCAGACGGCTCTCAGAGGATGAAAGTGCCATGCCTGCCTGATGCTTTAACAGCTCTGAGATTTTGTTCAGACCGCTCGAGCTTTCCACAAACTTCTTTGTGATTGGCTGCTTCGGCGAGGCAAAGATGTCATAGACTGCGCCTTCTTCAACGATCTTTCCGTTTTCCATGACGGCAACTTTGTCCGCAATCTCCTTGATCACTGCCATTTCATGGGTAATGACGACCAGGGTGAGGCCAAGTTCTTTGTTCAGTTTCTTCAGCAGGGCAAGGATGGATTCCGTCGCATCAGGGTCCAGGGCACTGGTTGCTTCATCGCACAGGAGTATCTGAGGCTCTGCCGCAAGAGCTCTGGCAATAGCAACCCGCTGTTTCTGACCGCCAGACAGCTGTGAGGGATAGGCATTACGCTTGTCTGAAAGATTGACAAGGGCAAGCAAATGATCCACTCTGTCCGCAATCTGTTTTCCTGACAGATGGCGGTAGCGCAGTGAATAAGCCACATTGTCAAATACGGTACTGCGGTCCAGCAGATTGAAGTGCTGGAAGATCATGCCAATGGAATGGCGCAGATGACGCAGATCCTTTTCTCTGAGCTGTGTCTGCCGGCCGTCTTTTTCCAGCAGAAGTCCTTCCTTGCCGGCATGCACCGTACCGAAGCCATCGATGGAAATCGTACCTGACTGCGGCTTTTCCAGAAAGTTGATGCAGCGCACCAGCGTGCTTTTGCCAGCGCCGGAATAGCCGATCACCCCAAAGACTTCTCCTTTGCCAATGCTGAAAGAGACATCATTGACGGCATGAACCTGACTGCTGTTCAGGTCATAGGTTTTGCTTAAATGCGATATTTCAATCATGCTTTCTCCCTTCTTACAGCGGCAGTTCCTTCTGATGGGCAACATGCCATGCATGGTCTTCCTTCACCTTCTGCAGCAGTGCTTCATCCTCTAACAGATCAAGTGCTGTATCAGCCAGCACTGCTGCGCCCAGGCCGATGGCATCCAGGCCCTTCTGACTGCATGCTGCCCTGACAAAGTCAGGTGAATGGCCGGCAATCTTTGTGCTGGAAATGCCGATATGCGGCTGAATCGCAGGTACAACCTGAGATACATTGCCCACATCCGAGCTGCCCGGCTGCACCGTGTCTGGTTTGTGTGTGATCTGCTGTCCGAACAGGTTCAGATTCTTTTCATAGATGGCATCCAGGGATGGCGTGACGACCATGTTTTCCACCAGGTTCTGATACAGCCTGATACTGCCGGTGCATCCCGTTGCCAGTGCCGCGCCCTTGACGATGTTTTCCACTTTGGCATACAGCTCATGCAGCGTATCAATATCTGCTGCCCGGATATACCATTTGGAATTGGTATGTTCCGGAATGACATTGGGTGCCGTGCCGCCCTCGGTGATGATGCCGTGGATCCGGATGCGGTTTGTCAATTGCTGACGGAGGACGGAGATGCCGTTATAGACAAGAATCTGCGCATCCAGGGCATTGATGCCATCCTGGGGATCACCAGCCGCATGGGCAGCTCTGCCATCAAAGGTGATATCCACCGGTGCACAGGCATAATTCCGGGATGACAGATAGTGTTTGTCATCGCCGCCGGGATGCACGCACAGGGCAAAGTCCACATCTTTGAAGTAGCCTTCTCTGACAAAGGAACCCTTGGCACTGCCATTCTCACCGCCCTCTTCACCAGGGGTCCCATAGACTCTGACCTCACCGCCGGTTTCATCAATGACCTGCTTTAAAGCTGCAGCGGCCAAAGACGAGGTGGCGCCGAACAGATTGTGGCCGCAGCCGTGGCCAAGACCTGCAAGAGCGTCATATTCTGCCAGGAAGACCGCCACCGGGCCTGGCAAGGAAGATTTGTACCTTGCCGCAAAGCCTGTGCGGTGCCCGGCTGCGGGCAGCTCAATGTCAAACCCTTCTTTGGATAACTGCTCTGATAATGTCTGACTGGCAAAGAATTCATAATTGGATACCTCCGGCTTGTCATGAATCGCAAGCGAAATCTTCTGATACACAGGCAGCTGTGCCTGTACAAACGCATTGATTCTTTCTTTTCTTTCACTCATCTTCTTACCCTCATAAAAAGGCACCCGCGAATACCTCACGGGTGCCTTGCAAATGCAGATTGGGTCACATAAAACCTATGATCCCCTGTCAACACAGCTGTGATCACCCGTTAACCATCTGCACATGCACATCATCATCGTTGTCTTAGCTGTGTTCATATTCTGCATCTCCCTTTCTATGCCAATCATTTTACAGGGAATGTTTCAGAAAGCAATTTCAAGAAATCAATGTTCAGTTATAGCTTTTGCTTATGAGAATACGCATTACTGATTGATCCAGCTTTCATCCTCAGGATGATCGCGGAATGCCAGCAGTCTCTTGATATCACGTTCTTTGATATAGCCTTCCTCTGCTGCACAGGCTGCAATCGTATCAAAGTCGGTCAGTGATACATTTGCAACATCGTTGTCTGTCAGTCTCTTTGCAGCTTTGGCCATGCCATAGGTCACAATGGACGCAATGCCAAGTACTTCTGCCCCGGCATCCCGCAGAACATTGACCACATCCACGCAGCTGCCTGCTGTAGAGATCAGGTCTTCGATGACCACGGCCTTCTGTCCAGGCAGAATCTTTCCTTCGATCTGGTTCTTGCGGCCATGGTCCTTGGAGCCCGTGCGGACATAGCCCATGGGCATATTGAGAATCTGGGCAGTAATGGCCGCATGGGCAATGCCCGCTGTCGAGGTACCCATCAGAATCTCTGCATCGGGATATTTCTCTTTGATCATTTCAGCAAGACCGTTTTCTACATCATTTCTGACCTGTACATCGGACAGTGTCAGACGATTATCACAGTAAACAGGTGATTTAATGCCGCTGGCCCAGGTAAAGGGATCATCCGGCTGAAAGAAGACCGCTTTGATCTTCAGCAGGTCCTTTGCAATGATTTCGCTTCTCATCTTGTCTCCTTTGTAAATTCTCTGACACATTCCTGGTAGGCTGCCACTGGATCCTGCGCCTGGGTGATCGGTCTGCCGACCACGATGTAGTCACAGCCCACTCTGGCTGCCTGGACAGGTGTCATGGTGCGCTTCTGGTCATCCTTCTGGCTGCTGGCAAAACGAATGCCAGGTGTCACCGTCACAAAGTCAGCACCGCATGCCTGGTGTACCTGATCCGCTTCCCATGGCGAGCACACCACCCCATCAAGCCCTGCTGCCTTTGCATTCTGTGCATAGTGCATGACGACATCCTGCATATTCCGGTGGATATCCAGTTCATTCTCCAAAGCTGTTTGATCAGTGCTGGTCAGCTGCGTGACCGCGATCAGCAACGGCTGCTTTCCCTGTTTGATGGACAGTCCCCGTCTGGCAGCCTGCATCATGGCAATGGTGCCTGCCGCATGGACATTGACCATGTCCACATCCAGATTTGCCAATACGCGGCATGTCTTCTCTACCGTGTTAGGAATGTCATGCAGCTTGAGATCAAGAAAAATCTGATGTCCCCTCTGTTTCAGTTCTCTGACAATATCCGGTCCTTCACTGTAAAACAGCTCCATGCCGATTTTGACAAACGGCCGCACCTCACCAAAGCGGTCAAGAAAGGTCAGGGTATCTTTCTTTGAAGCAAAATCGCAGGCAATGATTACATCTTTTGACATATATGTCCTCCTCCTATGATCGCATCGAGATTTTCAATGTTGTATCGTTTCATGGCTGCAGGCAGATCATGGATGATCTTTGCGCAGGCCATGGGATCTTTCAGACTGGCACTGCCGACTTCTGTGGCACAGGCGCCGGCAAGCATCATTTCAATGACGTCTTCCGGCGTGGAGACACCGCCGATCCCAATGATCGGAATGCGCACTGCCTCATACACCTGATAGACCATGCGCAATGCAATCGGGAAGACGGCTGGTCCTGACAGCCCTCCTGCAACATTGGCAAGCACTGGTTTTCTTGTTCGTAAATCAATGCGCATCGCCATCAGGGTATTGATCAGGGCAAGTCCATCGGCACCAGCAGATTCACATGCCTTTGCAATCAGTGTGATATCGGTCACATTCGGTGACAGCTTGACGATGACCGGCTTATCACTGACAGCCTTGATCGCTTTTGTAACAGCATAGGCCGCATCCGGATCCGTGCCAAAGGTCATCCCGCCGCCATGTACATTGGGACAGGAGATATTTACTTCCAGCCAGCCGATCTCCCTAATGCCATTCAGCTTCTCTGCCACTTCTTTATATTCATCAATGGAGAACCCCGCAATGTTGGCCATGAATTTCTTGTGATATACCTCTTTCAGCTTTGGGATCTCTTCCTGGATCACGGCATCCACGCCTGGATTCTGCAGGCCGACACTGTTTAACATGCCTGCATTGCCTTCCGCAATTCTCGGCAAGGGATTGCCATATCTGGGCTCACGCGTGATTCCCTTGCAGGAAAAGGTACCAAGCTGATTGATGTCATAAAAGCGGGCATATTCCCATCCATAGCCAAACGTGCCGGAGGCAGGGATGATGGGATTGTCTAATGGAATTCCACAGAGAGATGTCTTCATGCCTGCCATAACAATTCCTCTTTATTGAATACCGGTCCGTCATGGCAGATGCGCCTTGGTCCATTTTTTGTCATGATGGCACAGCCCATGCAGGCTCCAAAGCCGCATCCCATGCGGGCTTCCAGTGATACCTGCACAGGAACCTCTGCTTTTTCTGCCACCCCCTGTAACATTCCCATCGGTCCACAGGCATAGATACACGTCGCATTTGCCTTCATGCCGTCTGTGACAAGCCCCCTGTGTCCAAGGCTGCCATCCTGTGTATAGACGCTGACATCACAGCCCATCTTCTTCAATTCGTCCAACAGGATCGCATCCTTTTGACTCTGAAAGCCGGCCAGTACGGTAACCTGCTTTTTCTGACAAAGCAGCTGCCTGGCAAGATACGGCATTGGTGCCATGCCAAGACCGCCGCCGATTAACATGGGATGATCACCTGCGATGGTCAGATCAAAGCCGTTGCCGCATGGTCCCAGCAGGTTGATGTCTGCATAGGATGGCAGCTGCGTCATCGCTCTGGTGCCTTTGCCAACGACACGGTAGATGAGCGTGATGACATTGGCCTGCACATTGGAAACACTGAATGGCCGCCGCAGAAACAGACCCGGAATCTCTGCATCCACAAACTGCCCCGGAACCAAATCCATCTGCACCTGTATCTGCATCTGCCAGATTTCTTCTGTGATGGCATGGTTATTGAGGATGACACCGTTTTTTTCTTCCATCTTTTCCTCCTGCCGCAAAAAAAGTCTTCCCGCAGGAAGACCGTACATTTCTCATCTTACTTGAAAAGTATGTTCTGTCTTCCTGATCTCTCTGTATCAGATTAAAGACTGCGTAACTTTTTTATCATGCCGTATGCACTTTGTCAACGCTCTTTGCTTTGGCATGCAGGAAGGCAATGAGCTCTGCACTGCAGTATTTCTTGATCACAATCTGCCCGCTGCCCGGCTTTGCCATCAGATAGAAGGCATTTCCATCCTCCAGGATTTCCTGCAGGTCACTGTACAGCAGCCTGCCTTTATTGCTGTGCCATTTCACGATAAAGCCCTTGCGGTCAAAGGATAACGACTGCTCGTCCCTGGAGATCATCGGGTTTTCCAGGTAGTGATTGCGGCAGGTAATCGGCCACATGAAGCCAAGCATGAAAGCAGAAAGAAAGGAAAAGCACAGGCCTGCGATCAGAATGTAGATGATATGCAGGAAGTATCCGCCAGCGGCGATGACAAGGCCGATCGCAAGCATGATGGCTTCCTGTTTCTGCTGGCGTTTCTTTGCGCCAATGCCGCATACGTTGCAATAGCGGCGGTAATCAGAAGCTGAGATCTTCTGCGTAATATGGAAGTCCGGTGTCATCTTTCAATGTAGACGGCATTTTCACCATCATTGTCCATCAATCTGACCTGTACGTTTTCACTCTTTGCCGTTGGTACATTCTTGCCGACAAAGTCCGCCCGGATCGGCAGTTCGCGGTGGCCTCTGTCCACCAGCACAGCAAGCTGGATGTACCTTGGACGTCCCTTTGTGATGACCGCTTCCATGGCCGCTCTGGCTGTGCGGCCAGTATAGAGCACATCATCCACGATGATGACAGTTTTGCCAGTGATGTCACACGGGAATACAGATTCCTGGCTGCGCTTTTGTTTCTCTTCATTGCTCAGATCGTCACGGTGCAGGGTAATATCCAGATGGCCCACAGGGACTGTTACGCCTTCAAACTTCTCAATATTTTCCTGCAGGATCATTGCCAGCGAGATGCCTCTTGTCACAACGCCCATTAATACAACATCCTGTACGCCCTCATTGCGCTCAATGATCTCATGCGTCATGCGGGCCAGAGAACGCCGCATCGTCACTTCATCCATAATCTGTGTTTTTTCACTCATGATTCACTCTCCAAAATACTCTTCCATCGTTAATCCCGAAGCAGCAATCTTCTCTGCCTCGTCTTTGCCAACATACCGATAGTTCCACGGGGAATAGATGACCCCGGTCACATCCTGCTTGTTCTGCGGATAGCGCAGGATCCAGCCATACCTGGCTGCATTTGCCGCAAGCCAGGCACTTTCACCAGTTGTATCAAAACATTCATCCAGACGGCACGTGCCATCACTTGTGCCAAGGTCCACGGCAAGGCCAAGCTGGTGTTCACTGGCCCCGGGCATATCATCAATGATGTCTGCGTGGTCTTTGCCATACAGACCGACATAGTAGTTGTATAGTTCTGTTTCATCTTCATAGCTGCGATAGCCTGAGATCAGCACCAGATTGACGCCGTCCTGTCTGGCTGCCGCAAACATCGCTTCCAGTGCCTGGGCTGCTTCATGACGCAGATAGATCGTGCGTGAACTTGCCACATCCACCTGTACCAGGTCATCCGGCACATAGCTTTGATCCAGACGGGATGTGCGGTTGACAATCTTTAACAGGGAATCATTGGAAGTGGTGTCCGGGGCGGCGGTTACAACTGGCGTTGGTGTCGGGGTTGATGTTGGAACAACGGCAGGCACCGCTGTGGATACAGCAGAAGCCGAGGCCTCTGGTGAAGAAAGCAAGGCAGTGGCAGCAGTCCCCTTTTTCTCAGCTGCGCTGCGGATGCGCTGGGCACCACCGGACAGCGTTAAAACAAGCAGTCCAGCCACAATCAGGCCGCACAGCACAATGACAGTATACAGTTTTGCATAAAAGTGCCGTTCTGATCTTTTCACAAGTCATATTGTACTACAAGAAGCACATCTGTCCCTGTCTGCCAGCCCTGTTTGCCTGCATAAGATGCACTTTCTGATGCTGTGTAAGCGTTTATAATAGAAACAGAAAGAGAGGTCATGATTCATGTCATTTCCAAAGAATTTCTTATGGGGCGGTGCTGTTGCGGCCAACCAGCTCGAAGGTGCCTATCTGACAGATGGCAAAGGTCTCAGTGATGCCGATATGCTCAAAGGCGGCAATGTCTCCACACCCCGCAAGTTTTCACCGGTGATTGAAAAGGGTGCTTACTATCCGTCTCATGAAGCTATTGATTTCTATCATCATTATAAAGAGGATATTGCTCTGTTTGGTGAGATGGGGTTCAAGTGTTTCCGTCTGTCCATCAACTGGAGCCGTATCTATCCAAACGGCGATGATGCAGAACCAAATGAAAAGGGCCTGCAGTTCTATGATAATGTGTTTGATGAATGCCGCAAGCACAACATCGAGCCGCTTGTCACATTGTGCCATTATGAGATTCCGTGGGCGATCACAACCAAATACCATGGCTTCTATGACAGGCGTACCATTGATCTGTTTGTGAAGTATGCCACTACCTGTTTCAGAAGATACAAGGACAAGGTGAAGTACTGGCTGACCTTCAATGAGATTAACTGTGCCCTGATGCCGGGCGGCGGTTCTTATAACGGCCTTGGCCTGGTGCTGGATGAAGATCTCAAGGATGAAAGCCAGCGTCCTGTCGATGCTCTGCATGACAATCTGCAGATGCGCATGGAAGCTTTGCACAATGAGTTTGTCGCAAGTGCAAAGGCTGTTATGGAAGGCCACAAGATCAATCCGGACTTCATGATCGGCAACATGATTGCCCACATGACACTGTATCCGCTGCGTCCGCATCCGGATGATGTTCTCAAGACAAAGCAGGCTTCGGATCTCCTTAACAACATGTGCGGTGATGTTCAGGTCAGAGGTGAATATCCTTGCTTTGCCAGGCCGTTCTTAAAGTCCAGGGGCATTGATACATCCTTCATGGACAATGAGGAAGACAAGAAGATCCTGAAGGAAGGCACGGTTGATATGTATACATTCTCATATTACGCGACCAACTGTGTGACAGCTGAAAAGGACAAGCAGGGAACCGATGGCAACCTGATGGGCGGCGTGAAGAATCCGTACCTGAAGGCTTCGCCCTGGGGCTGGCAGATTGATCCGGAAGGTCTGCGCTATACCCTCGATGATCTGGCTGGCAGATATCCGCATACACCATTGATGGTTGTGGAAAATGGCCTTGGTATGATTGATAAGGTTGAAGCTGATGGCAGTATCCATGATGATTACCGCATCAACTATCTGCGTGATCATATTGCTGAAATGAAGAAGGCTGTGGAAGAAGACGGCGTCAATCTGATCGGTTATACAACTTGGGGCCCGATTGATCTTGTCTCCGCTGGTACAGGTGAGATGTACAAGCGCTATGGCTTCATCTATGTTAACCGCAATGATGACGGTACTGGTGATTTCTCCAGAAGCAGAAAAGATTCCTTCTTCTGGTATAAGAAGGTCATTGCCAGCAACGGCGAGGATCTGAAATAAGGAAATATGGAAAAGGCACCGCACGGTGTCTTTTTCTATCGGATCAAAGTAAAAAACAGAGTATCATGAAAGCAGAGATAAAGGGAGGAAAGTATGCCATTTCGTAAAGACTTCTTATGGGGCGGTGCCGTCGCTGCCCACCAGGTTGAAGGTGCCTGGGACCAGGATGGAAAGGGACCGTCCATTGCGGATGTGATGACTGCCGGAGGCAATGGGATCCCCCGTGTCATTACCGATGGTGTTCTGCCATCTGAATACTATCCGAACCATGAAGCTGTTGATTTCTACCATCATTACAAAGAAGATATTGCCATGTTTGCGGAAATGGGCTTCAAGTCATTCCGCACATCCATTGCCTGGAGCCGCATCTACCCGAATGGTGATGATGCGCAGCCGAATGAAAAGGGCCTGCAGTTCTATGATGATCTGTTTGATGAGTGCCATAAGTACAACATTGAGCCGATCATTACCCTGCAGCACTTTGAGATGCCATGGCATCTTGCCAAAAAGTACAACGGCTTCATGGACAGACGCTGCATTGATTTCTTTGTCAGATTTGCAAAGACCTGCTTTGAAAGATACCACAATAAGGTAAAGTACTGGATGACGTTCAACGAGATCAATAACCAGGGTGCTGCGCCGATTGCCCATCATATGTTGCAGGAAGGTGCTGTACTGACCACAGATGATAATCCAGATAATGAAAGAATGATGTATCAGTCATCTGTGTATGAGCTCGTCGCGAGTGCAAAAGCTGTACAAATTGGCCATGAAATTGATCCGAACATGATGATCGGCTGTATGATTGCCTATGAGCCGATCTATGCAAAGACATGCAATCCTCAGGATTACATTGAGATGACGGAAGCCAACCATAAGCGCTACTGGTATATGGATGTACAGGCAAAGGGAATCCTGCCAAACTACATCCAAAAATACTGGCAGCGTATGGGCTGGGATATCGATGCCACTGAAGATGATCTCAGGGAGCTTGCCAAAGGAAGAGTCGATTATATTGGTTTCAGCTATTATATGTCACAGACAACTGAGGCAAAGAAAGACAATCCGCATTACAACTTCTATGAGAACAAGGACCTGGTCAAAAATCCATATCTGAAGGTATCTGACTGGGGCTGGCCGATTGATCCGCTTGGATTAAGATATGCGCTCTGCTGGATGGAAGATCGTTATAACCTGCCGATGATGATTGTCGAGAATGGTCTGGGTGCCTATGATCAGAAGGAAAAAGACGGCACTGTGGATGACCAGTATAGAATTGACTATCTTAAGGCACATATTGAAGCCATGAAGGAAGCTGTTGAGGAAGATGGTGTGAATCTGCTGGGTTATCAGATGTGGGCTCCGATTGATATCGTATCTGCCTCTACTGGTGAGATGGATAAGAGATACGGCTTCATCTATGTAAACAAGAACAACAAGAGAGAAGGAGATCTCTCCAGAAGCAGAAAGAAGTCGTTCTACTGGTACAAGAATGTCATTGCCAGCAACGGTGAAGATTTGTAAGAGAAACCGAAAACGAGGCTGAAAGGCCTCGCTTTTTAGGTAGCTTGCTGAAGGGAAAAAAAGAAAAGGATCCGTAAGGATCCTTGCTAACCTGG